>PPYE01412163.1_pt1 | contig 13957 bp, 13 predicted proteins | sample 1559881 | NCBI WGS metagenome assembly PPYE01 (sample SAMN08240022, study PRJNA423297) | Human gut metagenome, whole genome shotgun sequencing project.
GTAAGCGCTTAAATTTTAGCCGTTGATATAAAAATTCCCGGTCACCTTTCAGTGACCGGAGTACCTTGACAATTCATATACGATTATTGCTGGTTTGCGTCATCTGCCCGCTGTGCGATTTCCGCTTTGACAGATTCATTCCATGGCGCCAGCGCCTCCAGTTCTTCATCGCTCATCTTATCGTTTGGCTGATGTTCAAGAAGGTAGGTAAGGGAGTGGTAGACGTTTACTCCATTCGCTTTTGCCATTTCTACCATCGTGTATACGATAGCACTTGCCTGTGCCCCATTTGGTGTGTCGCAGAACAGCCAGTTTTTCCGCCCTACAGTAAATGGGCGAATAGCGTTTTCACTAAGGTTATTGGAAAAGCTGCATCTGCCATCTTCAAAGTAAGTTGCAAGATAGGAGCGGCGGTTTTTGATATAGGTAACTGCTTTATCCATTCTGGATCCGCGTACAGGGTTCTGTTTATCAAGCCACGACAAAAAGCCTTCTACTATCGGCTTTTCTTTTTCAAGACGAGCCTTCTTGATAGCATCGAAGGAAGTTTGTTTCGCTTTGATCACTTCTTCCATATGAAAAAGTTGATTGATATACATGATTCCCTGTACAGAAGGCTGGGAGTAATCCAATTCTTTCCCTTTGGGAATGGCGTCTGTCAGATACCTGCGGATATGTGCCCAACAAGCTGTTCTCTTTGCATCTGGGACCTTATTGTAGCCGCTGTATCCGTCGCACATCAGGTATCCTCTTAAACCCTGGAGAAATTCAACCGCAGTGTCACCAGCACGGGTTTCTGAATACTTAAAAATGATGACTGGCGCTTCTCCATCTTCTCCACTGCGAAACAGCCACATATAAGACTTGGTCTGTGCACGGCGTCCTGGTTCCTGTAACACCTGCAAGGGAGTTTCATCTGCCATTGCGAATTTACGCTCTAAAAGTTTCCGATGAAAGTATTCATACATCGGAAGGAAAAATGCCTGGGAATTACGGATCACCCAGTTTGCCATGGTTGCTCTTGTAATAGAGACTCCGTATTGTTTCCATTCCTTTTCCTGACGGAAGTATGGCATGCTGTTACAGAACTTCTGGTACATAACCCATGCAACGGTATTCGCAGATGCCATTCCGTAAAGCATGTGTGGTTTTCCGTCTTTTCCTTTTCGGATAACAGGAAGCGCATGTTCGCTATTGTTGGGACAGGCATAGTTTATACTGTAGAATTCAATCACACGCAGCTTAGCCGGAATAAAAACCAGTTCCCTACGCACAAACTCCTCACCGATCTTTTTCAATGGGGTATTACAAATAGGACAGACTTTTTCCTCATCTGAAAGATCAAGGTATCTGCGGGTGACTGGGATTCCTTTAAAACGGTCTGCATCTGTGGTTCTGGCTTTATGCTTTTTTGTTGCGGATTCAGCAAGTGAATCTGAGAGTTTCTCAGCTTCGATGGCAGCCAGATTCTGTTCCATTTCAGCTTCATTAAAAAGATTCAGCTGGCCCGGAAAATCAACAGGAGATTTTTCACTGGAAGAACCGAATAACTTCTTACGAAGAAGTGCGATTTCATCTTTCAGGTTATCACGTTCCTGAATAAGTGCTTCTTCCCGTTTGTTGGCAGCATCGACAGTTGCCTGAAGCGTTTTTATCATCTGTTTCAGATCGGTGATCATATCTTTCAGCTCACGCAGCTGGAGATCTTTGGAACTGTCTGCCACGGTTTTCCCCTCCTGTTTTTAATACCTTTATTATACCAAAAAGAGCAGGAAAAGCCCAGTAAAACAACGTTTCCAACAGACCTGAAAGTGCCGAAAATACAAGGAAAAGCAGCACTTTTATGTGCACTATTTTAGTCTTGGATCAGGTGGTTTTTATTGCTTTTGGCTGTTCGATATCAATGCCAGACATCAGCCAGTCAAACTCCCTCCATGTGAGATTCCGCACTTCAGATTTGTTCCTTGGCCATCGGTAAGAACCCTGGGATGCCGTCAACTTTTTATAGATCAGGACAATCCCATCCGGTTCTTTCAGAATTGCTTTGATCCTGTCGCATTTGCGACCACAGAAAAGGTAAAGTGAATGATCAAGCTCCATGGAAAACTGATCCTGAATAATCGCGCACAGGCCATCAATAGATTTACGCATATCCGTTCTGCCACATACAATGTAAATAGCATCGACGTTTGAAATATCCGCTAACATACAGGATTCCTCAATGCATTCAGCAACAGATTTAAAAGAGATGGCTGGACAGAATTGCTCATGCGAATCAGTATCCCATTCGTTTCGATTTCAATCGTATATGAATTGTCAAGGTACATAGAACTGTCCATGGGATTTGGAAGCAGTTCTTCCGGAGAATTCTCCGGTTCTATAGCAATCCGGACCACATCCTGTTTACGGGATGTAAGATCCAGAGTACTGGCTTTTTTAATCGGATCTGGTATCTGGCAGGCCTGTTTTCGCAACCTGGTAACTGCATTATAGAAACTGCTGGGAGCAATTCCGTGTTCTGCACACCAGTCCGCATCCGTCATACCACTTTGCCTGCAGACTGTCACCATTTCCATCCATTCATCCAGGGAACGTTTTGAAGCACGTTTACAACTCATAATAAATCCTCCAAGTAGAGTGAATTTTTACTTTCTACCATAAAAATGGAGTAAAAATCTACTTACAATCATTATGAGGTATTTGGAAGACGATAGCTAGTTACCCAGAATTTAAGCGCTTACCGGTGATGTGAACCCACATATAGCTTTTACTACTTGCAGGTCTGCCATCATGGATTACATCCACAGGTGTTTCATCACTCTGATTTACGTGTGCTTCCAGCTGACGCTTTCTCATGAGATCACACACTGGTGATAAATAGCGCTCAGCCGTCCACACCGTCCAGTTGGACATCGTCTGTTTGGACAGATCCAGACCGTTTGCCTGGAAGTCTCTGGAAATGCGGTCAAGCGGATTGCTGTTTACATACTTGGCATTGATGATCGCGGCTTCAAGAGAAGGAGTTGCAATGCTTCCCCGGAACATCGTTTCCGGATGATTGCCACGAAGAAATTCATCCTGATGCGCACCATCTGTTCCAACATACACTTTTATGATGTGTTTTTCCGCAGTCCATTTGGCCGGTTCGAAACGAAGCTGCCAGAAAACCTCATCCGGCATACTTTTCCAGTTTCCTTCACCGAAAGCTTCATTCAGTTCCTGTTCCGGTATATCATGAGGGATTACTTCCTGTGGAAAATCCTTCAGATTTTCTTCACGCTGACCTTTTTTCTTAGGCTTTCGCGGCATTTTTCTGGATGAGTCAATAACCTCTTCCACAGTTGGCTCTTTGACTTTTTCATCGTAGTTCGCTTCAGCCTCATTAAAAAAAGAAAGCTGTCCGGCGATATCATCCAGTTTTTCCGTATGACGGCCAAAACGCTGCTGATCTGCCAGCCGGACCTGCTCTACGAGGTTTTCATAGTTCTGTTCCAACCGGTCAAGCCGGTCCTGCATCTGGTAGATGACATCGTTCTTGGTTTCATGATCCATCTTGTTCAGTTCATCTGGAGTGAATTTTTTACACATGATATCCGCCTTTCTTTATAGAAGAAGTATAACAGAAATCCGTGGTAAATGCCAATCAGTACTCCGGCAGGGTTCGTCATTTTTCTCGGTCACGTAAGTTGCCAGAATCCTTATATCTGCCTTTGGAAATATAGGGTTTTCAAGGTGCAATTGCATCGTTCCTGCCTGATAGCAGGCGAACGGATTGTTCTGATTCGGTCATCCATTGTAAACGACAGCTGTTTTTTTCAGCACCAAAACAGAAAATATATTTTCTCTGTTTTGTACAAATGTTTCAATAGATATTTTTCGGATCGACATCTTTGATCTTGGGATCCAGGGGATTTAAACCCATCATAAGATACTTGTACTGTTCTTCGGTAAGGTCCGCTGCTTCCTGTGTATTCCTTGGCCAGGATAATCGTCCTGCCTCAAAGCGTTTGTACAGAAGTAAAAATCCGGTACCCATCCACAAGAGTCCCTTGCACCGATCGGAACGCTTTCCGCAAAACAAAAAGAGCGTTCCCTTTTCGAAGGGATTTTGCCCATACTTATCGCCGATGATCGTTGCCAGTCCATCAATGCCTTTTCTCAGATCAACCGTGCCACAGGCAAGAACAACACGGCGAATACCAGCAGCATCTTCAAGCATGGGACACCTCCCGAATGATCCGGGTCAGAAGAGCATCCGAGATTTCATTGGAAATATCAATCTGTAGCGTTGCTGTCCTTATTGTTGCAACAGGTTTGTCAGAAACCATGTATGTATTTGTTTCCTCAGAAGTGCGGCATGGAATTTCAACAAAAGTCAGTTCTGTTTTCTCTGCCACAGCAGGAACGGAAGCGTTTCCCTTCATTTCTTCATACGCCTGTTTCCGGAACCGTCGCTGCCAGTGATAATAGCTTTGTTCGCAGATGCCATTCTCATCCATCCAGCTTTTGGCTGACTGGCCTGCTGGTCTCTGCCCACAGGCCTGAATGATCTTTTTCCAGTACTCTGCACGGACTTCATGAGTGCACTGATCCATAGTCTTTAGTCCTCCCTTGAAAAAATCTATTGTTTTTCTCAAGTATGCACTAAAAATGGATTTAGTGAAAGGCGAGTGGTTTGACCTTTACGTCCCTAAGCAAATCTGCCCATTGTTGAATACGAACCTGCTGTGCAACGGAACTTGTTTGAGAACTCATACTTCAAAACCTCCATAACTTGGTATAAAAAGTTGAGAACTCAACTTTTTATACTGTAGTTTAATACTGAAGTATATTTACTCAAATGTTTTAATTTTGTGGAAGGGTACTGGCTATGGAGCGTTTACAAACAATTAATAACAACTAGACGTTACACTAGCCATGAAACGTTAACAATATTCCAGCCACATTTCTAAACTATTCGGTCTAATCATGCTCTGAGTCTAACCAATCAAGTAGTTGTTTTTTACCCAAATAGGCCAAATGCTTGGCATTTTGAGAAGCATTATGAATTGCTTTTTCGTCATTATCGTTAAAACTAATAGCTTTTATGGCTTTTTCTACTAAGACTAGTGTATCAATATCAAACTCTTTCATGAAAAAATCATTTTGTCGCACCCCTATTTCTACAAATCTATCATCTAAAGAATATTCTTGTAAAAACCATGATGTTTTAGGAGAATAGGAAATAGAAAAAAAGGGCTTTTCATGATAGAGCGCAAACAGAACACTATGGTATCGCATACAAAAGCAGAAATCTGCATACTTAAAAATAAGTCTTTTTTCATCTAGGTTTATAGACGATTTTTTGTCTATTATTAAATATGGACTTTTTATTTTTTTAACCACATCCGCAATAAAAACCATGTCGCTATTATAATAGAATGGTAAAAAGACATGTGTGTAGTTGATGGAATAATCACATATTTTAGCTATCTGATTGCATAACCTCTCATATCGTTCTTGATAATGGGCAGTTTCTAATTCTGCCGGATTCCATGGCATTGCCAACCCCCATAAAATATAGGGAGTTGGCAGGCCACTAAAATGTTTGATATCTGATATACTATCTTGCGTAAAAAATTCTTTATCTGTTTGTAACGCAAAAGTCACATCGGAATAATTAAATACTTTTTTTGTAAATGTAGAATCTAAATTTACTAGTAAGTTTTTTGTTTGCTTATTTCTAGTAGAAATAAAGTCTACTATATTTATTATAGCTTTCCAAAGTGACTTAGATATATTCTTTTCTATTGAATTAATCTCTATACCATACAAAATAACCTTCTTTTTTAAAATAGATGCTAATATAATTTTGAAGGTATACACAAAAAGCGCTTTAATATTTTCGGTTGGAAATAAACCACCACCACCAATTATCCAATAATCATTCTTTATAATCAGTTTACAATGAATAAGCTGATTATAAATTCTATTTTTATTTTTTTCAATAAAGGTTATATATTTATATTTTTGCATAAAAATATTATATACATTTTTACTTACTAAACAGTCAATATGAATATTATCTATATTCTTTAAAGAATCAATTATAGATAATAAAATATAATCATCACCAAGATTATCTTCTCCATAAAAACCTTGTAAGAGTATTTTTTTCATTGTACCAATCTCCCAATAATATAAATTCAAAACCGTCCTGAATAATTCATTTCGGGCGCTTGCTTTGAATATAATTGTGCTCAACTTCTTATAAAGTGAAATTCACTTGCTCTAATATAATCTCTTGTGAACCAGCTTTGGCTTTATAACCAGTGTTATCACAACCATATATTAATATGATTATTTAATTATCCTTTTTTCTAAAAAAACATATGGGCTTAGAAATAATATTGTAATCAATAGCTAAAATGATTGCTGCTAATTTTCTGCTAACAGGCATAGGGGATTTTAAAAGCAAAAGAAGATTTCTTCTCAATCCTAATTTTAGCTTTAACAACAACTCACTTGAGTTAACAATTTCTTTATTTACTCCATATATTGAGGCTTTTAGTAGGAGAGACAAATATGTTCGAGCATATTTCATTTTAGATAATAGTATAATATCCTGACTATTTTCCACTTTTGCTAACTGGATAAGCTCATCAGCAACTGCAAATGCTATTAAATCTCTCTTTTTTAACGAATCCCTTATAATACTAGTACCTTCTTGATTATAATAATAACACTTCCTAGTAGATTTTACATATCTATTGCATAATTGTAATAACCGAAAATTAGTCACAACATCCTCATAAATTTGTCCTTCCGGAAACTTTATATTATTAAAAAGTGATTTTGAATAAAGTTTAATACACACGGAATAATCAGCAATTCGCTTTTTCATCCCTATATAGAGATAGTAGTGCAGGGCTTGTTGACGATTAAATACATTAACATAATAGCGTTTATTTTTGTCTAATACTGTTTTAGAATCTGATAGGACATATGAAACAGATGCAATTTCTGCAGAATATTTAATAATTAGTGTATATAAATATTCAAACATAAATGGAGCTACCCAATCATCAGAATCTACAAACCCTATATAATCGCCTTTCGCAATATTAATACCTGCATTTCGAGCAGAACTCAATCCCCCATTATCTTTATGTATTACCTGTATCCGAGAATCTTTCTGTATATACGAATCACAAATAATACCACTATTATCTTGTGAACCATCATCAACTAATATTATTTCCAAATCATTAAAGCTTTGATTGACCAGTGAATCAATACACCTTTTTATGTAACATTCAACATTGTATACAGGCACAATAATACTAATTATAGGCATATGTTTACCTTTCATTTTAGACGCTCTATTTCCTCTATGGTTTCTATCCACTTTTGCCTTATCCTATGTGCTGAAAATAAGTTTTCATAAACTTCTCTAATGTGATATCGATTAAACTCTTTCTGTATATTTTCTGTAATTGTTTCCGATAGGTTAATTCCCATATTATATTTATTAACAAGAGTTTCAGTATCACCTGGTATATTATTAATAATTGGTAGTCCAGCAGAAAAATATTCAATACTTTTCATTGTCAAACCCACACAAACATTCTTCTTCATGATATTTAGTCCAAAATGACTTTGAGCAAATATTTTTTGTTTCTCATAAGCATCATATATTTTACCATGATATACCACATTAGCTCCAGCACTTCTCGAAACATCTACTAGTTTTTCTCTATTTTCGCCGTCTCCGATTAGATGAAAGACTACAGGCTTTATTTGAGATATCTGTTTTATAATATGTCCTATTTCTTTTATATCAATAATATTATTTATTGAACCTAAATAACATAAATTAACAATATCATTAGGTAATACTGACCATAATTCATCATATATGGTTGTAGTACTAGCCCAATAGATATTCTTACACGGCTTTGAGGCTAGGTGTGATAAAAGTTTTTTTTGATATAATTCACATTCCGTTATAATATAATCGCTATTTCGTATTGCATTATCTCTTATTTTCCTCCAAAGCGTTATTGGAAACATAGATGTTCCTTTTATCGGAAGGCTCTCTGGCCACATATCAATGATATCTATAACTATTCGAGTGTTTGGGTATAGCGATTTATAAAGCTTTGCTAAAGTGCCCTGGGAATTAGGGGGTATTACTAAATATAAAACATCGCACGATTTATTTTTTATAAAATCAAATACATCTTTTGTAAATCTATGATGCGACAATAAGCGAGTTAGTGATATATTTTTTTTATAAGCAATTGTTTTTATATAGTGATAATCCTTCTTTATTTCAACTCTTTTATTTTTTTCAATATGATTAAAATCCGAACTAATCACTGTATAAGTATGACCTTTTTCAATTAGAGCTTCACATAATATATCTATACGACAATTAAACGTACTAGAGGAATTAACAATAATATAATACATTTCTAACCACTCTTTTTATTTATTTTTATTTGCTTTATAAATAATAAAATATTTTTTTCTCGTAAAATAACTAATGACAAGAAATATACTACAATTGATAAAAAAGCAGAGAGGATAATCTCCGGCATCTTTAAATATTTTAAAAATATAAACATTACAAAAGATGATAGCAATGATTTTACAATACTCTGAGTATCTATTAATCCATGTAGATGTCGTCTCAAAAACCACATTTGCAATATTAAAACGAACATTTCGGATATTATTGTAGCAATACTTGCTCCAATCGCTTTATATCTGGGAATAAATATAAAATTCAATATAATATTCAATACTGCACATAATAGTAATGATATATTATATTTATCTTGCATGTTTAACGGAACCAAAAAGGCCGCGCCTGTAATACTTGATAAGCCCATACAAATAGGTAGAATCGAAAGAATCTTCATGATATTTATTGACATATAATATTCATCGCCTAAAAAATATGGAATAAAAGTCTCTGCGATTCCACAAATACCCCAAAACATGGGTAGGGCTAACATAAGGGTTAAGTTTATTGATTTCTGGATATAAGTTTTAGCATTTTTCATTTCACCTTGTTTTACTAAATAGCTTATTCGTGGCATCAAAACTGTTGAAGCAGCTGTTGTTATTGTTACAAGTAGCTTTACAATCTTTTCGGCTTGAGAATAATAGCCTACCTGATCAGCACTACAGAAACTACCTAACATTGTCTTATCCAGATTTACATATATCGTAGTTGCAATACTTGGTATACAAAATATAATTGTTTTTTTGATATATAGAAAAAAATTATAGTTATTAGGTATACTTAAATATTTAATTTTTAACAATAAACTTGGCCATAAACTTATGTTTCCAATCAAAGTTCCTATAGACATAATTCCAGCATAGATAAATGTATTGCTGTCATTTTTTACAAATGCAAAAATTGAAATTATAGTAAAAATACGGACTATTATATTTTTAAATATCACTTTACCAAAGCTTTCTAACCCAAGATAATACCATGTAATATCAAAAAAGGCCGACAACAGTAAAAAATAACCTACTGCAAAAACAGGAGTATCTATTAAATAAATCTTTAATATAACATAAATTAACGTAGCAATAATTAAGTAAAAAAAACGCAAAGATTGTATATCTTTAAAGATTTCCAAACAAGCTTTTTCATCATCTCGGTTAAATGCAATCTCACGTTGTCCATATGTATAAGTGCCAAGATTTAAGAACATCATGCAGTATGATATAATTGAATTAACATAATCATATTCCCCGGTACCGCTTGGACCTAAAACCCTGGATATATAAGGTGTAACCACTATAGGAGTTAATATAACTAAAATTTGATAGCAGAGATTATAGATATAATTCTTTTTAATGCTTTTATTCTTCATCTTGGGAACCATTTTGTAATCTCCTACTAAATGTATATGTATACAAAAATTCAAATGTTGCTAGAATAATTGGAAATAAAAGCATACGTGTAGTATCTAATATAATGACTGTAGCAGATGATAGTATAGTAAAAACAAAAAAGCCTACTAATAATGAATATAAGCTATTATCAACTTGCTTTATTCGATACAATATATAAATTTGCCTTATGATTAAACTTCCATACATCAAAAAACCTCCAAGACCGAATCTGGCAATTAGCCCAAAAAACCCTACATCTTCCATCCAAAACATTTTGTCAGGCCCACATACAATTTCATTTAAGCCTATATTATAAGGAATGTTTCCAAACCCCAATAAAGGATTATTTAAAAAAATAGAGATATAATATTTAAGTTCAAGTAATCTTATTCTTGTACTTTTACCTAAAGAGTTAGAAAGATCAGTAGAAAAACTCATTATAAAACTTCTGAAATAGGGACTACATAAGAATGCGATAATAACAATAAAAAGTATTGTTAACATAATTTTTTTATTTGATTTTTTGCGACTCTTGTTAGTAAGGAATATCGCTACAAAAGATAAAAAAATTATTATCATATATGTTCTTGTTCCATCTATTATTAATAAACTTAAGGAACCTACAAAAAGATTAAATTTAGCAATAATATTTGACTTTTCATTAAATGAATAAACTTCAAAAAAATTGTATGGCAATAATAAGTAGCATATAGGTATAAATAAAACCCTTACAACATTATTTCTTAAGAAATAATGTTGTAAGTAATTTTTCAATATATGACCTTGGGTAGAAAAATATATAACATTTTCTAATAAACTAATAATTATCCATATTGTAAAAAACAAGTTACATATATTAAAAAAGATATATATACCCTTGTCATTATGAAACTTAATTATTAGCGGAAAAGATAAAATCAGTAATATATACGGAACGCATACTAATACTAAATCTTTAATTGATACATTATAGCAAGCCCAAGCATATAATGAAGAAATAATTAAACACCCTCCAATAAGGGCTAAATATCCAATTGTAAAACAATATCGCTTTTTTAATAATTGTATATACTTGGGGCAACAATAGCAAAACAGAAATAATACAAGTGTAAGCATAGCAATAAGATATTTTGTCACACTAGAATTCCAACTATAAAATTTTGCAGGAAAATTAATAAGATAGAAAAAACCAAACTCACATAGTATTATCAAATATAAAAGTAGTGAAATTAAACATACATTATTATTTTTATTATGAATTTTAATCATTAACACACCTTTTTAATTAGTAACTATTTCCATATATCTTCATTTTATAATCTTTAAGTGCTCTGAGATATACCTTAACCCCACTTTTATCTTTAAAAAACATTTTTATAATCTCATAGAAAATATATAAATATACAAATAGTCGTTGGTACCCATTAAAAAACCTATGTACAATAAGTAATTTATTTCGCATATAATAATAGTTAAATAATTGGGGCCGTTTAGACGTGCTTGCACTCACTTTATGATATATAATAGATTCTGGACAGTATAGAATATTATATCCAGCGCGCATAACTCTGAGCACATAATCAGTATCTTCATAATATAAAAAATAGTCTTCTGCCATATAGCCTACCTCTACTAGTACTTCTTTGGGTATAAGCATATAGCAACCGGTTGCATTTGTTACTATTTTCGGTATATTGTATAATGGATCATCTTTTTGGCAATAACATCCATCGTGGACTCCAACACCACGAAGGTAATCCATATGTCCTCCCCCAAAACAAATATAATGGGGAATTTCATAAAATAATATTTTCCCAATAACAATCCCTGTATTCTCTCTTTTGACCATAGTTAGTGCTGGCAATAGAAAATCCGGTTCAACTATAGTATCATTATTTAGTAGTAGGACAAAATCCGCCCCTAACCCCTTAGAGAACTCAATACCTATATTACATGCAGCAGCAAACCCAATATTTTCTTTGGTAGAGAATAAGTATATATTAGCTTTATTCTGTAAACTATCTTTTAGCCTATCAATATCAAAGGATCCATTATCAATAATGATTATGGCGTAGTTATTATATTGTACATTCAGCAGACTATTTACACATTCAAGTGTGTCCTCAACTCCTTTATAATTAACTAAAATAATAGCCACTAAATCTGTCACGTTAAAAGTTCTCCTTATATAAAAATATCCTTCAATCTGTTCTCTTTTGCTTCAACGGAATATAACTTTAAATAAATCTGTCTATTTGTATCTATAAATTTATCTACATTATTATAATAGTAACTATTAATACGACTTATAAAATCCTCTTTAGTATTGCATAGACATCTTTGTAAGTTTTCATAACCGCACAATGCCTCTGAAGATGCCAAATACGCTTTCCCATACATTAATGCTTCAGCTGTCTTGGTTTTCATTCCAGCTCCATTAAAAATAGGTGCAATTACTACATTCGCTGATGCATACAACCTTTTTAACTCTTCCATATCAGGATTACTAACAACAATAATGTAAGGATTGTCGCTAAAATGCTTTTCCTTATCTAACCGAACCATATTTCTACCAGCGATATATAAATATATATTAGAATCCAAATTTGGAAAAACATTGGTAATAAACCACTCAATCCCCCTATTATTTGCCCATTGATATCCTCCAACAAATAAAAGGCGAAACTCTCCTGTGTCCTTTTGGGTTTCTTTAAAATAAAAATCATCTACTTGGTCCTCATAACAAACCGGTAATAAAATATCTGCTTTAATATGATAATACTTGTATAAATTGTTATTTTCTCTATCATTAAGAACTATTTTTTTATCACAGTATTTTGTAGAAAGCCATTCATTATATATCATGGTAATAAACTCAGGGAAACGTTTAAATAGGCCTAATTTCATGTGCTGTACTGCAAATTCGAACATAATATCATGAAAAAAAACAACTAATTTTATAGAAATGTAACGTTTTTTTATTTTTCTCGCAAGTCTGCCATAATATGAATTATCAAAATAAACCGTATCGAAATTTCCATTGTCTATAAGTGTTAATATTTCTTTAATTATTTTATTATTTATTACGCTGACATTGCCTTGTAGGATATTGCTTATACGACCTATTAAACTTGAGTATGATTGATAAGTAATAAAACTCGAATGAACAATATTCCTTTCAGAGTTTAATGCTACAACAGTTACATTTTCCTTTCCAACGATGTTACAGATGGCTTTATAATTGCTCTTAGTATTTTCATATGCCCCCTGTTTGGGGTCTAATATATATTCCGAAATGAATAATATTTTCATAAAATGTTTAAATCCCCTTAAACTATAGGTTCCTTTTACTATCTTGGGATATTAGCGAACTTTCATTTATGCTAAAACCTTCTGTACTTTCTTTAACAAACAAAATCTTCACCGTCTTAAAGATAATCTCAATATCCATCAACAACGAATAATTCTGTATATACATTAAATCAAGTTTTAATTTATCATACGCCGTAGTATTATATTTCCCATACACCTGGGCATATCCCGTCAACCCGCCTTTCACCTTCATCCGATAAGCAAACTCCGGAATTTCCCTGGAATATAATTCCACATGCTCAACCCGTTCCGGCCGTGGTCCCACTATGCTCATATCACCGCTCAGAATATTGAATATCTGGGGCAGTTCATCAATCCGTGTCTTACGGATTATATTCCCCACAGGTGTTATCCTTGGATCGTTGTCTGTGGCCGGTATGGAGTGTCCATCCCTTTCCGCATCCACAATCATACTCCGGAACTTGCATATCCTGAAAACCCTTCCATCCATGGTACACCGGTCCTGGTAAAAGAATACCGGGCCATGGTCATATAGTTTAATGGCAGCAGCTGTAATTACGAATACTGGAAATAATACAATGAGTGCGACAAGTGACAATATAATATCCATGCTCCGCTTCATCAGCCTCTGTTCAAATGTCAGCCCGCTATTCCTGCATAACATCAACGGCGTATCAAACATATGCAGGCTTTCCGCACTGCGAATGATGATGTCTGATATTTT
>PPYE01662585.1_pt1 | contig 13957 bp, 14 predicted proteins | sample 1559881 | NCBI WGS metagenome assembly PPYE01 (sample SAMN08240022, study PRJNA423297) | Human gut metagenome, whole genome shotgun sequencing project.
ACAAATGTGATGGTCAAGAAAAAAGATTGTCAGATACGGCATTTACCTCTTGACAAAAGTCACTTCATAACAGAAATATGATTTACGATGCACTTGGATATCTAAAAGAATATCGGGAACTTACTCATACTTTTAAAAACGCAAAAAGAAAAGACAAAACGACCACTGCAGATGAATTTTTGTCTAAAATGAAAAAGGAAGACCGTCTGCATCCAATTATTACACTCACCATATACTATGGAGAAAAAGAATGGGATGGTCCATATTCGTTGAAAGATATGGTTATTGAAATGCCAGAAGAAATTCAAGCCATTTTTTCAGACTATTCCATGAATCTCTTGGAAGTTCGGAATAGTCAAAATTATATCTTTCATAATCATGATATTCAAACTGTCTTTGAAATTACCCGAGAGGTAATGGCAGGGCATTTTGATACTATACAGGAAAAATATGGAACGATCAAAGTCAGTCCTGAATTGCTTTCTGTCATTGGTAAGATGACGGGCAGCCGGGAATTGATGGAAATTGGTGATGGAAAGGAGATTGATAATATGTGTACAGCTCTTGAAAAATTAAAACGTGACAGTTTAAATCAAGGAATTGAACAGGGAAAACTTTCTATTATTAGGAATCTCCTGATGAATGGAATGACTGCAGAGCAGATTAAAAAAACAGCCGGTGCTACGGATGAAGAAATCAGAGAGGCGCAGAGAACAACTGCAGAAGGCTGAACCTGTAAAATCAACCAGCAGTAGAACGATCAATGAAAACTCTAACATCCGGTTATTGCAGAACCTTTGGTTCTGCGGTACATTGTGTTTATAGAAATTATGCAATATTGACAGCTTTATAATGTGTTAAACACTAGGAGGTCGTACAATGCTGGATTATAAAAAAACAGGAACTTTTCTTGCTTCAAAAAGAAAGCGGGCGCAAATGACGCAGGCAGATGTTGCACAGAAACTTGGCGTATCTTTTCAGGCAGTTTCAAAATGGGAAAACGGAACGCTTACGTTTCCTGAAATCCCGCATCCTGTGCTTGTCCTGAAATCAGAAGAACCTGGTTCCAAGCAGAAGCTGGCAATGGAATACGGTTACAGCGAATCCATCTGCCACGATATGATCAATCATCTGGTAAACGATATTATGGTAATGGGAGCACGCCCTCTTGCCGTGTTGGATACCATTGTCTGCGGCAGTGCAGAAAAGGAGACGATCAAATCGTTTATCAAAGGCATTTCAGACGCCTGTCGGGAAAACGGATGCTCTCTTGTCGGCGGTGAAACGTCCATACAGCCGCAGGTGGTAGAAAAAGGCGTCTATGTTCTCACTTCAAGTATCGCCGGTATCTTATCCAAAGACAAAGTAATTGATGGCTCTGGCATCACAGAAGGAGACACAGTGCTTGCCGTTGCGTCCAACGGTCTTCACACCAACGGATATAGCCTTGTCCGCATGCTGATGGACCAGATGCCTCAGATTAAGCTGGAAAAAATTGATGGGGAAACCTTTATCGAACAGATTATGAAACCTCACACAACCTACCGAAACGCGATTCGGAATCTTTTGGAATGCCCTGGCATTCATGGAATGGCTCACATTACCGGCGGCGGCATCCAGGGAAATCTTTGCAGGATTCTGCCTGATAATCTGTACGCGGACATTGATCTGTCCAAAATCAAAACGCTGCCCATTTTCCGTTATATTCAAAGAATCGGAAACATCGACGAGGCGGAGATGCTGTCCACGTTTAACTGCGGTGTCGGTCTGATTGTTGTGGTTTCGGAGCGTTATGCAGAGCAGGCGATTCGGAACATCGCAAAACAAGGAGGAACACAACATGGAATATCGTAAACTGCCAAAAGGAGAGGAGCGCATCAGTATTCTGGGAATGGGAACCAGTTCCATCGGAGCTTCCGGGGAAAAGGAAGCGCAGGAAGTGATGGCTCTTGCACTGGAACAGGGGATCAATTACTTCGATCTTGCATCCGCCGATGCCGTACCGTTTCCTGCGTTTGGCAAGGAGATTGCCGGCTGCCGAAAGGATGTGCATTTCCAGATTCATTTCGGAGCAGACTACCACACAGGAACCTATGGATGGACCACTAACCTCTATATGATCCGCAAATCCATTGACTGGCAGCTGAACGCACTGAAGACAGACTATATTGATTTTGGCTTCCTGCACTGTATCGATTAGGAGAGCGACCTGCGGAAGGTACAGGAAAACGGCGTGCTGGAATGGATCAAAGAACTGAAAAAACAGGGAATCGTACGCCATATCGGATTTTCTTCCCATACGCCTGCAGTGGCAGAAAAGATTCTGGATATGGGCTGCATCGATATGATGATGTTCAGTATCAATCCATCTTATGACTACAGCCAAAAACAGAGCATTACAGTCTAAATAAAAGAAAAGGATGTCCGAAATGTCTGTAGTTTTTGAACACAGACATTCAGGCATCCTTTTTACTGTTCCGCTATCGGAAATATTCAGTTTTTCGGCAAATGCACCGTATAGGAATGTTCTTCCAGCACCGTCTTTGCGCTGTCACAGGCTTCCGGCTGATAAAACTCGATGCGCAGAACCCCTTCTTCAAATTCTCTGTTATGAATGATGCCGATATTTTTGATATTGATATCATTCTCAGCAAGCAGGGTAGTGACAGCGGCGATTCCTCCCGTCTCATCGTACAGATCACAGTACAGGACAAAGGTACGCGTCGCCGGCCCGTTGGTATCCGGGAGAGAATCCCGGTAATTCTTTGCAGTATCAAACATCCGGAAAATTTCTTCCGTCTTCTGGTTGTCCACCAGATATTTTGCCTGCACCAGAGCACGGATATAGGCGTCGAGAACTCTGGAAATCTGTGCCTGATTGGATGCGCAGATCTGCTGCCACATGACGGGAGAAGAGGATGCGATCCTGGTAATATCTTTGAAGCCTCCGGCGGCGATCATTTTCATATATTCTTCCGGCGTATCCAATGTTTCCAATGTGTTCACAAGAGTGGACGCAACGATATGCGGAAGGTGGCTGACTGCGGCCGTGACATAATCATGTTCTTCATAGGTCAAGACTGTCGGAATGGCTTTCAGAGAACGCACCAACTCCACAAAGTCTGACAGGGTGGAAATCTCGATCTCTGCCTCCGGAGTGATGAGATAGTACGCATTTTCCAGCAGATAATCGGTGGAATTGGCAAATCCGGTCTTTTCGGATCCAGCCATCGGGTGGCCTCCGATAAAATTCCGGATCATTCCAAGTTTCTGTACCTCCCGATGAATCCCGCCTTTTACGCTTCCCACATCCGTTACGATACAGGATGGTTTGATGATTTCTTTCAGAAACGGCAGGTAGGACAGGTTCGTTTCCACCGGCGCACAGAGGAAAATATAATCGCATTCTGAAAACCGCGGATCACGTTCCGCCAGCGCCACATCGATGACACCGGCTGCGATCGCTTCCTTCAGCGTTTCTGTTGTGTGGGAATATGCCATCAGATAACAGTCTGTCCGAAATTTTTTCATTGCTCTTGCAATCGAACCGCCGATCAGACCGAGGCCGATAAAGCCGACTGTAATTTTATCCATCGTGTTACAAAGTCCTTTCCGCCAGTTCCATGTAAGGAGCCCTTCGCCAGCGGAGGTACATAGGCGGCTACGCCGGTTGCATGGCTTGGGTCAACAATAATCGGAAGATGGGTTTTTTCACGGATCACAGGCACTGCGCTCAGATCCAGTGTATTTCTTGTGGCTGTTTCATAAGTACGGATTCCACGTTCACAAAGGACAACATTCGGATTGCCTTCGGAGATAATATATTCGGCAGCGTTCAGCCACTCGTCAATGGTAGCGGCGATTCCACGTTTCAGCAGTACCGGAAGTCCGGATTTTCCCGCCTCCCGGAGGAGCTGGAAATTCTGCATGTTTCTTGCGCCGATCTGGATCATATCCACATACTTTACGGCGGCATTGATGGCTTCCAGGCTGATCACTTCGCAGATTGTATTCAGTCCATACGCTTTTTTTGCTTCCGCCATATAGCGAAGTCCCTCTTCCTCCAGACCCTGAAAAGAGTACGGGGAAGTGCGGGGCTTGTATGCGCCGCCGCGGAGAATCTGCGCGCCTGACCGTTTCACATTTTCCGCGATGATCATCAGCTGTTCTTCGGTTTCCACTGCACAGGGGCCCGCCATAACGGTCAGTGTGCCTGGTCCGATCCGATGATTTCCCACCTGAACGGTCGTCGGTTCCGGATGGAACTTTTTGTTGGCAAGCTTATAGCTTTCCGTAATTGGTACCAGCCGGTCCACATAAGGGAGCAGCTGAAGATTTTCGTGAGACAGCAGGTTCTTGTCTCCGACAACACCGATGATGGTCACCTGTTTTCCTTCGGAGAGATGCGTCTCCAGTCCTTTCGCCTGGATCAGACCGGTAACTTTCTGAACTGCTTCTTTCGGGGCATTTGGTTTCATTACAATAATCATGTTGTGTTCCTTTCAGCAGAAACCCCTTCGCTGTGCTTCCTCCAAAAGATACGGCTGTATCTCAGGGTAAGTCAGCGCTTCGGGGATTGTATTAAAAAATTCAATCTGTTCGATTTCACTGTGCAGTTCCTTTTCAAATTCCGTAATCTCCGCATAATACAGCATCCCATAAGATTCTTCCTTCTGGTTTTCCCATTCTCTGGTAACGGAATACACACATACCGGAGTGAGGCTATACTGAACAGCGCCTGTCTCTTCATATAGCTCTCTCTTTGCAGTTTCCAGAATGGTCTCGCCGGCTTCACGATGTCCGCCCGGGATCTCATAAGTATTACGCGCACGATGTCTGCAATAGACCCATTTGTCGTTGGATTTGGAAATAATCACGGCAAATTTTAACAGAGAATCCTCCGAATGGTCATAAAATCGGACGTTTCTGATTGTTTTGTCATGTACTTCGGTCTTCATAAATGTCCTCCATTGTCCTGTTTTCTGCACAGTAAATTCATTGTAAGTCATGGACGAAAAATTGTCAATAATTTATTGCTTTAAAGCGAGAAAATAGCATAATTATTCCGCAGACTATATAAATTTGACGAACAAACAAGAAGAAAACAGAGTGCCTGTAAGCATTCAGTCATCGGGAAGAACCTTCAGTGATACATAATGTACATCTAAATAGAGATGAAAATTCGAAAATTCAGAATTATATTGTTAAATTTATATAATATACTTGAAAAAATATCGATTCTTTAGTAGAATATAGACCATAGGAAGAGAAGCGGAGACGTGAAACTTCACATGTTGGAGTGCAGAATACCAAGATCCATGGACAAAGTCAGATACCCCGCAGCTTGCTGCGGAGTATCTGACCCTCGCGGCAGTCGCCAAATGGACATGCAAGCATGTCCGCTTGGCTCGTTGCCCGCGGAAATGAATGGATCCGGCACTCCGGGACATAAATTTAATATTGGGAGGTATTACATATGGACGTTTTTAGAACTGACCGAATCAGAAATGTGGTCCTGCTTGGACACGGCGGCGCCGGAAAGACAACGCTGGCAGAGGCTATGGCGTATCTTTCCGGAATTACCAACCGCCTGGGCAAAGTAAGCGACGGAAATACCATCAGTGATTTTGATAAAGAAGAGATCAAACGCAAGTTTTCCATTTCCACATCCATGATCCCGATTGTCTGGGGAAAAAATAAGATCAACGTTCTGGATACACCGGGCTTCTTCGATTTTGTCGGCGAAGCACAGGAAGCAGCCTGCGCGGCGGATGCAGCCGTTATCGTGGTTTCCGGAAAAGCAGGTGTTCAGGTCGGAACGCAGAAGGCATGGGATCTCTGCGAGAAATACAACCTGCCCCGTATGATTTTTGTTACCGATATGGATATCGACAATGTCAGCTACCGTCAGGTTGTAGAGCAGCTGACCGAACTGTACGGAAAACGGATCGCTCCGCTGCACATGCCGATCCGTGAAAACGAAAAATTTGTCGGATATATCAATATTGTCAAGAACAAAGGACGCCGTTATATTGACAAAGACAAAAAAGAAGAGTGTGAGATTCCGGAATATTCCAAAGAATATCTGGAGAAATACCGTGAGACTCTGATGGAATCCGTAGCGGAGACCAGCGAGGAATTTATGGACCGGTATTTCGGCGGCGAGGAATTCTCTGTCGCTGAGATTTCCGCAGCACTGGCAACCAATGTAGGAGACGGTTCTCTGGTTCCGGTCTGCATGGGATCACCGATCAACCTGCAGGGCGTTTCCAACCTGCTGGACGACATCTGCGGATACTTCCCAAGCCCGGCAGAACGTCCGTGTGCAGGTCTGAATACGGCGACCAACGAAATTTTCCAGGCAAATTATAATTTCCAGAAATCGAAATCCGCGACCATCTTCAAGACGATCGTTGACCCGTTTATCGGAAAATACTCTTTGATCAAAGTATGCTCCGGCGTTATCAAGAGCGATGACATTCTGTACAACGTAGAGCAGGAGTCCGAAGAAAAGCTGAACAAACTCTACGTTCTGGAAGGCTCCAAGCCGATCGAGGTTCCGGAGCTTCATGCGGGAGATATCGGAGCGATCGCAAAACTCGGAGATGCAAAAACAGGCGATTCCCTGGCGACCAAAGCGGCTCCGATCCGCTACGGCAAACCGGAAGTGTCTGTTCCGTATACGGCAAAACGGTATAAACCAAAGAATAAAGGCGATGTAGATAAAATCTCCCAGGCTTTCCAGAAAATGATGCAGGAAGACCTGACCATGAAAGTAGTCAACGATTCCGCAAATCATCAGACTCTGATCTACGGAATGGGCGATCAGCATATTGATATCATCGTCAGCAAACTGCAGGAGCGTTATAAAGTGGAACTGGAACTGAGCAAACCGAAGGTTGCGTTCCGCGAGACCATCCGCAAGAAATCCGATGTGGAGGCGAAGTATAAGAAACAGTCCGGCGGACACGGACAGTATGGCCATGTAAAAATGCGCTTTGAGCCGTCCGGAAATCTGGATGAGGCTTATGAGTTCTCTCAGGAAGTTGTCGGCGGTGCAGTTCCGAAGAATTACTTCCCGGCAGTGGAAAAGGGTCTTCAGGACGCTGTGGAATCCGGTCCTCTGGCTGCATATCCGGTGGTTGGCGTAAAAGCTGTTCTGTATGACGGTTCCTATCATCCGGTAGATTCTTCAGAAATGGCATTCAAGACTGCGGCAAAGATGGCATTTAAGAAAGGATTTATGGAGGCGTCTCCGGTTCTTCTGGAGCCCATCGTTTCCCTGAAAGTCATTGTAGAAGACAAATATACCGGTGATGTTATGGGAGATCTGAACAAACGCCGCGGACGTGTCCTTGGCATGAATCCTGACCACGGCGGAAAGACTGTGATCGAAGCGGATGTTCCGGAGCTGGAAATCTACGGATACTCCACAAGCCTTCGTTCCATGACCGGTGGAAGCGGAGAGTTCTCCTACGAATTCGCAAGATATGAGCAGGCGCCATCGGATGTTCAGCAGAAGGAAATTGAAGCGAGAGCAAGCAAAGTGGCGAACGATGAAGAATAGGATGAAAGCATAGTACTGGCATCTGAAAAGGAAACAGACCTGAAACTTCTTCTTTTGGAAGTATGTTTCAGGTCTGTTTCCTTTTGTTCGACAGCATTCCTTGCTGTCGCCTTTTGATTGTCTACCTGCCACGGCGAGCGGGATTGTCAGTGGGGAACGCCAGTTTCCTGCCTCCTGTGTTTTGCTGCAAATCGAATCATAACAAGGGTGGTAAGCGCAATCATACAAAAACCGGAAATGAAAAACCAGACATTCACGCCCACTTTTTCTGCGATCGGACTGCTGAAAAGCAACCCAATAGGCATTGTGACGGAAGAAATCAAAGTAAGTACCGAAAATGCCCGCCCCATTTTTTCAGAGGCAACGGATTCCTGGATATAAGCAGTCAGTGGAATGGTATGAACATTCCCGGAAGCGCCTAAACCGATACAGCTTGCCGCAAAGAAAATCCAGCCAATATAAGTTGGTGGTATTACACCGCAGATCATTGACATAACGCCCATTCCAAATAAACCGATGAAAGAAACTCTGATTTTGCGTTCTACTTTCAGAACGCTGGAAAACAGAAGGGATGATACCATCATGCCGATTGCAAAGGACAACTCCACAGCGCTTCCGTACATAGCTGATAAGTTAAAATAATCGCTTGTCATCAATGGATAAAAGGAAGACAATGGGGCATAAAAGAACATACAGAGTGCTTCTGCGATCACAAGATAAAACAGCTTTTTGTCTTCTCGAAATACCTGTAAGCCCTCTTTGATTTCAGTGACAAAATGCTGTTCTTCTTTTTCCGTTTTTGCAATCTCCGGAATTTTAACAATCGCTAACGCGGCGCTTGCTAAAATTGCACCCAGCACATCACTCATTAATACCATGTACATGGGAAAGATGGAGTATAAAGACGCACCGATGACTGGTCCGATCAGAAAGGAACCGGAATTTAACAGCTGCATCCACCCATTTGTTTTAATAAGCTGATCTTTCGGTACAAGCTGCGGAATAATGGACTGTATCGCCGGCTGCTGAAAAGTACTGCCAATACCTCTGACACACAGCATAATAAATACCGTCCATACAGGCAGATCAAAAAAGAAAAGTAGCACTGCGTAAATCAGGGCAATCATACCCATTGCCATATCCGAAAAAATAGAGATAAGCTTTCGATTATAACGGTCTGCTGCAATTCCTGCAAGCGGGCTGAATAAAGACATAGGGAGATAAGCGACAATCCCTGATATTCCAAGTATGAAGGGCGAAGATGTTTTTTCAGCAAGCCACCAAATCAATGCAAACTGAACACCATGACTTCCCAGCATTGAAATTGCCTGTCCCAATGCAACAATGATAAACTGTGATTCCCACTTTTGTATTTTTTTCATATTAAATTGTCCTCTCATTTTCAAATTTTTTCAAATAGGGGACAATATCAAGTACGATAAGTCCCTTAGCATACTGCTGCCGACATCAAGCCACCTCCCTTCAAAAGTTCATTGCTCCCTGTATTTATAACATGGCATCCAGATATTTCTTTAACCCGTCACGATATTTTTTCGTAAGAGTCAGATATTGCTGTTGTTCCTCCGATGTCCACTCATTCCAGATTTTGTTTTCAATTTCGTGTAAAGGATATATTTTTTCCAATGTAAATTTCTCTCCTTTTTCCGTCAGACAGACAATCGTATTTCTGCCTTTCCCTTGTTCCAGATACACGATTTCCTCTTTTTCTAATTTGCGAATGGCAGAATTGATTGTCTGGCGGCTGATGCCTGTGAGCTTGCTTATCTCACTTTGCAGACATTTTCCACCTTTCTCGCAAAGTACATATAAAATATTTTGAACGCTGTCTGAAATACCCATTTTTACAGCGGCTTCATGGTATAAAGCGTTGATTTCTCCTGCCAGATAGGTATATTTTCCTGCTTCTAAATAGTGCATATCTTCACCTTCTTGTCCGATTTCGTACATCATTCATTATATCCGATTTCGTACATAAGTCAAGAGGTTTTTAAATTTATTGAAATATTGGCGGTTGCTGACTGCCAAATTGTGTGCATATGTTGTGGAAGTAATGGAAGAATATAGCAACGACAAAAAAGACTGATAAGAAACGGCTTTTGCAATTTCGCCGCAGCTTATCAGTCTGTGCATTTAATAAGTCAAATCCGTTTTTCAGATATATGGTATACAAGGGTGCCGATTAGCCACTGAAGAATGAACAGAAGAAATATCATTCCAATGATCCATGAATCTACGCGGAACAATGCAAGAATAAAAGACAGTCCGAGAATAACCAAAGTCATTAACTGATACGTGATATATCCAGCTCTCATTCGCAAAAACTGTTTCCGTTCGTCAACACTGTCGATATGTGCTTCATATTTCTTCTTGAGGTATTCTTCTTTCCTCTTAGGACGATTCCAGTAAATGCTGCGAATGATGGAAGCTGCTGCGCCGGAAACAAACCCGCATCCGGTGGCAAATATCAGGGTAGAATAATAATCAATTTTTGTCATCAAGCCAATTACGATCAAACAGATGCCAAAACTCGTTAAAAGGATAAAAGACGATCTTTCTTTCATTTTGATTCCTCCTCATAAATAAAGATTTCTTCGATACTCAAACCGAAAAACCGAGATATTTTGAATGCGAGCAGAATTGACGGGTTGTATCTTCCATTTTCCAGCGAGCTGATGGTTTGCCGGGAAACTTCCAGCGCAACGGCTAAATCTTCCTGCTTAATTCCTCGTTCTTTACGCAGTTCTTCTAGACGATTTTTCATGGGCGCCTCCTAAAAGGAAAGTTTGCTTTCCATAATTTAATTATAGTTACATAACCAAAAAATGTCAAGGATACTTTACGTGAATTTGATTGAGAATTACTTACAGCAAATGCTAAAAAAGGCTGAATTATAAAGAGAGGATAGCCTCTGTATCCTTTTTGAGGAAACAGAGGCTATCCTCTCTTTGTATCATTTTGCATTAAATCTGCTTGATTGCCTGAATCAGCTTGTCCGCATCCTCTTCCTTAGTTGCCCAGGATGTACAGATCCGGACCATCTGATGTCCATCGTCCACCACCTGATCCAAAGATAGAACAAACTGTTCTGAAAGCGCCTTTACAGCAGCGTTTGGAAGGATCACAAAAATCTGATTGGTGGTGTTTTCGCAGACGAGTTCAAAGCCTTTCTCCTGAAACGCCGCGCGGATCCGATCGGCAAGACGGTCGGCATGTTCCGCCAGTTCCATGTACATCTTCATATTGTCCTTGAGCAGCTCCAGAAACTGAATGCCCAGCAGACGTCCTTTGGCAAGCATTCCGCCTTTCTGTTTGATCATATAGCGGAAATCCTGCTTCAGTTCCGGATTTGTGATCACAATAGCTTCTCCGAACAGTGCGCCGCATTTGGTTCCGCCGAGATAGAAGACGTCGCAGCATTCCGCCAGGACCGGAAGTGTTACATCATTGCCTGAAGCAGCAAGTCCATAACTCATGCGGGCACCGTCCAGAAACAGATACAGACCATACCGACGGCAGGTCTCATGGAGCGCTTCCAACTCTGCTCTTGTATAGAGCGTGCCGAATTCCGTCGGACTGGAGATATAAACCAGCTTTGGCTGAACTGTATGCTCCGCGGATGCGTCTGCAAGATGCTTTTCCATAACTTCCGTAACCTGGGCAGCCGTAATTTTTCCGTCCATATGCGGCAGACCAAGGACTTTGTGTCCGGTAGCTTCCACGGCACCTGTCTCATGGACATTGATATGCCCGCTGGCTGCGCAGAGCGTTCCCTGGTAAGGGCGCAGAGCCGCATCGATCACCGTAAGATTTGCCTGTGTTCCGCCTACAACAAAATGCACAGCGGCATCTTCCTTTTCGCAGAGATTTCGGATCATTTCTGCCGCCTGCGCACAGTATACGTCTTCACCGTATCCGATGGTCTGTTCAAAGTTGGTATCCGCAAGCTTTTTTAAAATGGCGGGATGTGCCCCTTCATTGTAATCACAGTTAAAATAAATCATTTCCTTTCCTCCCTTTCACCGTTCCTTTTCAAATACACTCCAAGCTTCTCAACAAATTAACATTTGAAGATTAGCCGTTTTGGTGCTTTGAATTTCAGCCAGAAAATGGAACTTAATTGAACTGTTATCAGAATAAACGAATTTATCGGAAAATTCAACGTTTTTCTTTACACTCTTTTCCAAGAAAGGTATAATTGATTTAAGCAATTTTAATTTGTCGTACAACAAGAAAAAAGGAAAGGTGGAGAAAAATGAAAGAATTCAGGTATGATGACGTTCCGGTCATTGAGACTTCCTCCGGAAAGCTGAAAGGTTACTACTGTGACGGAGAATATATCTTCAAGGGCGTTCCTTATGCATACGCAGACCGTTTTCAGATGCCGGTGAAATCCTCCTGGGAGGGAGTCAAAGAGGCGACCTCCTATGGGTTTGTCTGCCCGCTGATGAATCAGGAAACACCCAATGGAGAACTGATGGTGCCTCACCGCTACTGGCCGCAGAATGAACACTGCCAGAATCTGAACATCTGGACAAAGACGCTGGACAGCCAGGCAAAACATCCGGTTCTTGTATGGATTCACGGGGGCGGCTATTCCGCGGGATCTTCCATCGAGCAGGTTGCATATGACGGATTTAATATGTGCATGCAGGGCGATGTAGTAGTCGTTTCCGTCAATCACCGGCTGAATATCCTCGGGTACCTGGATCTTTCTCCGTTCGGGGAAAAGTACTGGAATTCCGGCAATGCGGGAAATGCCGATCTGGTAGCCGCTCTGCGGTGGGTACATGAGAATATTGCCGCATTCGGAGGCGACCCGGAGAACGTTACGATCTTTGGTCAGTCCGGCGGAGGAATGAAAGTGGCGGATCTGATGCAGATTCCGGATGCAGACGGACTGTTCCAGAAAGCGCTGATCATGAGCGGTGTCGGAAGCAAAACCCTTATGCCAAACTGCACCGGAGACGGCCGTGAGATTGTAACCGCAATGCTTCAGGAACTTAAACTTACGGAAGATGAGGTAGAAAAACTGGAAACTGTGCCGTATTATGAGCTGGTCAGAGCCTATGAAAAAGTTTGTCCTGCGATTGCGGCAAAGGGCGGCTACATCGGCGGAAATCCGATGATCAATGAATATTACAAAGGCAATCCGCTGGAATACGGCCTTCGCGACCGTGCCCGCAAGATTCCGCTGATGATTGGTTCCGTTTTTGGAGAGTTCTCTTTTGTACCGGCACAGTACGATAAATACAGCCTTACGGAAGAAGCTTCCCATGAAATTCTGGAAAAGGTCTACGGAGAGCATACAGACGATATCATCCGTGCCTTCCGCGCTGCCTATCCGGGCAGGGCAGTGACCGATGTCCTCCAGGTGGACCGTGTCATGCGCCAGCCGACCAAAGTGTTCGCCGCAATGCATGCAGAGGGCGGAGACGGACAGACGTTCCTCTACAACTTTATTCTGGAATTTCCATTCCAATATCAGAAAGCGGCATGGCATTGTTCGGATATTCCGTTTTTCTTCTGCAACACAGACAAGGTGGAAGTGTGTACAATCCCGGATGTGACGGAAAAGCTGGAACGCCAGATGTTCGGCGCTCTGATGTCCTTTGCACATACCGGAAAACCATCCAGTCCGGAACTTCCGGAATGGGAGAGTGTGACGCCGGAGAAGGAACCGACGATGGTGTTCGACCGGACCTGCGAGCTGCGCAGCAGCTATGACGATGAACTGTTTGCTGAAATCGACCGTGCCCTTCCGCCGTTTAATCTGATGGCGGCGATGGCTGAACAGAACGTGCAGCATTAAGTGAAAGGTTAGCATCACTAAAAAATGACGAATGAATTTACTGCCTGGGAGGTTGAAACATTGGAAAACTTATATCATGTGCCAAAAGCTTCGGGAAAAGAGCCGATCGTTGTTACAGTACCCGGATCGAAAAGCATTACAAACCGTGCGCTTCTTCTGGCAGCATTATCGGAAGGATCCTGTCTGCTGAAAGGCGTCCTGTTCAGCGACGATTCCAGAGCGGTTCTTTCCTGCCTGGAAGAACTGGGTTTTGAACTGGAGATCAGGGAGAAAGAAAAAGAGGTGCGCATCGTCGGAACGGGAGGGAAGATTCCCAATCCAAACGCACATCTGAATGTCCGTAGCGCAGGAACAGCGGCACGTTTTCTCACGGTATTTCTTGCCTTCGCAGGAGGAGATTATCAGATGGACGCCTCCAGCCAGATGAAAAAACGCCCGATGGAGCCGCTCCTCTCCATTCTCAGGAATGCCGGCGCTGTGATCACCTGCCAGGAGGAAGAAGGCCATTTTCCTTTCCGGCTGCAGGCACACCATCTGAATCTCACGGAAGTGACCGTAGA
>PPYE01030824.1_pt1 | contig 13954 bp, 17 predicted proteins | sample 1559881 | NCBI WGS metagenome assembly PPYE01 (sample SAMN08240022, study PRJNA423297) | Human gut metagenome, whole genome shotgun sequencing project.
TACTGCAACCGAGTCCTTTCTCTTGCAGAAAGCAAAAAATTGAGATTTTTCGGTTGAAAAAATGAAAGTTTGAAAAAACACATGAAAGGAGAACAAAAAATGAATAGGAAAGATGAAGTACTAGATATTTGTAAAACTCTGGACGTGGAAACCTTAAAATTAATAGATCCCTTAATAGATAGGTTGGTGTTTTTAGAAGAAAATTTAAACTATCTAGAAACTTTACCCTTTATTATCGTAAAAAAAGATGATCCTACAAGGCAAAAAGTAACACCAGCATATAAACAGTATAAAGATCTATCACAATCTTATCTAAACGCTTTAAAAGTTGTTAATAGTGCTTTAGGTATTGAAAGTGAAACGGTTGAAAGTCCATTAAGAAAATACATGGAGCAACGTTTACAAGAAAAAGCTAATGATTAATAAAGATTGGTATTTAATTCAATATAGAGAAGCTATTAGATCTGGCGAAATAATAGCAGGAAGAGAATTAATTAAAGAATTAGATAGATTGATAGAAGATTTAGATAACCCTAGATATTACTATGATACTACTGGCGCTTATGAGCGTATGGACTTCATGGAGAATTGTGTAAGGCTAACTAAAGCCCCCTTTTATAATAAACCTATGGTATTAATGCTTTGGCAAAAGGCTTTTATAGAAGTTGTTTATAGCTTTAAGATGGCTGATACAGGGTTTGATAGATTTAAAAAAATAGTTTTATTAATTGCACGTAAAAATACAAAGAGTGAAACGTGTTCAGCACTTGCATTAACAGAGCTTGTAATAGGAGAAGAAGGAAATGATATAGTTTGCTCTTCTAATGATGATAATCAAGCTTCTATAGTTTATGACGCTATAGACCTAATGCGAATGTTAATAGATCCTAATGATTTAGATACTAAACGTAATCAAAGATGGATCATTAACAAGGCAACAAACACTAAGATATTTAAACTTAGTGATAAAACACGTAACAAAGAAGGAAGAAATATAGGTTTTGCTATTGTGGATGAAACCCATGAAATGAAAACCAATGTAATAGCAAAATCTATAGAACAATCTCAATCATTAAAAGATAATCCAAAGTTTATAAATATTACTACCGAAGGCTTTGTAAATGATGGGTATTTAGATGAAGAGTTAAAAAAATGCAGAGCTATTATCAATGGTGAAGATGATGGTATAAAAGCGGAACGTACTTTACCTTGGCTTTATACACAGGACAGTGAACGGGAAGTTTGGGAAAATGAAGCAAGCTGGCAGAAGTCTAATCCATCATTAGGGATAGTTAAAAAATGGGATTATTTAAGAGAGCAGGTAGATGAAGCCAGATCTTCAAAAGCTGATAGAATGTTTGTTTTAAGTAAAGATTTTAACTTTAAACAAAGTAATTCTCAAAGCTGGCTGGAAGAAAAAGATTATATCTATGAAGCTAAATTTAATATAGAGGATCTAAGGGGAAAATATGTTATTGGTGCTGTAGATTTGAGTGAAACAACAGATTTAACGTGTGCTAAGATAATGGCTTTAGATCAAGATAGTAATACAAAGTTTGTACATACAATGTACTTCATACCAGAGGGAAAACTAGAGAATAGTGACGATAAGCAATCTGGAGCAAAATATGAAGAATGGGCTAAACAGGGTATACTCACAGTTTTACCAGGTTTAGATAACGATTTAACAAAAGTAGCAGACTGGTTTTATCAGCTCTATAAAGATTATGACATTAGAACAGTAGTTTGTGGTTATGATCAGCGTTTTGCTAGAGAGTTTAAAGACCGTATGGAAGAATACGGTATAGAGTGTGAAATGGTGTTACAAAATGCAGAAACATTAAATAACGCTATGCGACTATGTGAGCAGGAACTTAAAGCAAGGCACGTTAATTATAACGAAAATGAGTTAGACAGATGGTGTTTAGGTAATGCTTCTATGAAGATTGATAACTTCGGGAGAGTGTTATGTATAAAGATAAATAACCAGGCTACAAGGAGAATTGATGGAGCTGTAACGCTGATAATTCTATATGAAATATATAGAAGGTACAGAGGACAGCTGACACAAAATAACTAGTAAAGGAGGTTGTGCATGGGAATATTTGAAAAGCTGAAAAATAAAATAAACGGTTTGAGATATGCTCATATGTTAAACAGTGGATTGCCTATCTTTTCACAGTTTGGATCAGATATATATGCTAGTGATGTTGTACAATCTATCGTTGATTGTATTGTACAGGAAATGACAAAGCTACAGCCTAAACACGTTAGAGGAGAAAAACATAATCAAGTACCAGTTAAAGGATCTATACAGTATGTATTGGATAACCCTAATGAACTTATGACTAAAAGCGATTTTATGAGTAAAGTGATCTGGAATTTGTTTTTAAACTATAACGCTATTATATATCCAGTTTACAAAGTGATTAAAAATAAAGATGGCAGTAAGTCAAAGCAGTATATAGCCCTTTATCCCCTACAGCCTAGAAAAGTAGATTTTTTAGAAGATACTACAGGAACTTTATTTATAAAAATGCAGTTTAAAAATATGCAAGAATTTACTTTGCCTTACAGCGAAGTGATCCATATTAGATATAAGTTTTCTTTTAATGATTATTTAGGAGGAAACGAAAACGGACAGCCAGACAATGACGCGCTTATTAAATTATTGGAAATGGATACCAATATGAGAGAAGGTATATTAAAAGCTATGAAAAGCTCATTTTCTATTAATGGTGTTGTTAAATCTGGTTCAATGATGGATCGAGATAAAGTACAGAATATGGTAAATGAGTTTAACGAAAAACTAAAAAATAATGAGTCTGGTATTTTAGGGCTTGATGGAAAAAGCGACTACATACCTATAGCTAAAAAAGTGCAGATGGTGGACGCTGATACGCTTAAATTTATTGATAACAGAATATTGAGAATTTTTGGAGTCAGTATGGCTATCTTAACTGGTGATTATACAAAAGATCAGTATGAAGCCTTTTATCAAAAAAAATTAGAGCCACTTGTTATAGCAATATCACAGGCTTTTACTAAAACACTGTTTACAGACAGAGAAAAGCAGTTAGGAAATGAAATTATTTTCTTACCACAGGCTTTAATATTCATGACTACAACCCAGGTATTAGAAGCCATTAGAATTTTAGGCGATAGTGGCGATCTGTACGAAAATGAAAAACGTATTGCTCTAGGTTTAGAGCCTTTAGAAGAGCTGGAAGGCAAACGTATGCAGTCATTAAATTACATAGATGTTGATTTAGCACAGGCTTATCAAATGAAACAGAAAAATTTAAAGGACAACGAGGGGGTGTAGTATGAAAAATAAAAAAGAACTAATTAACAGATCCTATAATTTTGAAGTAAGAGCTACAGAAGATGAAAAAGGAAAAGTTATTGAGGGGAGACCGATTGTTTATGACTCTATGACTGATCTGGGTTTTTGCCAGGAAATTATAGAAGCTGGAGCATTGGATAACACAGATCTTACAGATGTTAGATTTTTAGTAAACCATGATATTAGTAAAATTCCTTTAGCTCGTAGTAGAAAGGATAACGAAAGCTCTACTATGCAGTTAGGGGTAGATGAACAAGGTTTGTTTATTAGAGTTTATTTAGATATTGAAAATAACACAGAAGCAAGAAATTTATACAGCGCTATTCAGCGTGGAGATATTACAGGTATGAGCTTCATGTTTTCGATTGAAGATGAAGCCTGGGAAGGTTTAGATACTGAAAAGCCTACCCATAGGATTAGAGCTATTTCTAGTGTTGTGGAAGTATCAGCGGTGACATTTCCAGCATATGAGGACACTGAAATATACGCACGTGACAAAAATAATCTGGAGAGATTGCGCAAGGAGCTGGAGAACTCTAAGTCACGTGTAAGAGAGTCGGAGAACTCTAAATTAAGTATTGAAACAAGAATGTTATTAAAAAGATATGGAGGATATTAAAAGATGAATTTCGAAGAATACTTAAACAATATTATTGAAGAAAGAAGATCACAGGTAGCTAACTTAGAACAGGCTATGATTGAAAGTGATGATAAAGAAGAAAGAGCTAAACTAGGAGAAACTTTAACAAAAGTAAGAAGTGAACTAGATGAAGCTGAAAAACAACTAGCAAATGTTAAAGATAAAGAAAAAGAACAAGAAGAAAATAATGAACAAGAAAACCAGGAAGAGGAAAATAAAGCACAACAAAGATCTTTATTAATGCGTGGTACTTATGGTATGCGTGGCGGTGAAGATATGGAAGCAAGAGGAAAGAAAATGAATGAAGAATTTGAAAAACGTGGTAAAGCATTATTAGAAAAAAGAGCAGTAAAAATTGAGTCTGGTAATATATTATTACCAAAACACCAAGGATCACAAATTAATGATACTTTTAAACCAGTATCAACATGGATCGATAAAGTAGCAACAGAAAACTTAATCGGTGGAGAGTCTTATGAAGAAGCATATGTAAAATCATATGGTGAAGGTGGTATTACAGGTGAAGGTGAAGCATACACAGAAGCAGAACCAGTATTTGACTATGCACCAATGACAAAAGTAAAAATTACAGCTTATGCCGAAGTGAGTGAAGAAACAAAGAAACTTCCAGCATTACAATATTATGAAAAAGTAAAAAGTGCTATTGAAATTGCAATAAAAAAGAAATTATCACAACAAACAATTTTGGGAACTGGTACAAAACAATTAACTGGTATTTGTGCAACACCTAAAGCTATTGACTCTGCAAAAGATGTTGAAATTTCAACTATTGATATTAATACATTAAATGAAGCAGTATTTAATTATGGTGGTGACGAAGATGTAGAACAACAAGGAACACTATTATTAAACAAGAAAACATTAAAAGCATTATCAGAAGTAAAAAAAGCAAATGGAGATTCAGCTTATAACATTGATATTAAAAACAAGACAATTAATACAATTCCTTATGAAATCAATAGCAATATGAAAGATTTTGAAAGTGCTAATGAGGGTGAATTTGTAATGATTTATGGTGATCCGACAGCTTACAAAGTACCTATTTTTTCAGATGTAGAGGTTATGGAGTCTACAGATTATAAATTTAAAGAAGGTATGATCTGTATTAAAGGATCTGTATTTGTAGCTGGTAACGTTATTAGACAAGATGGTTTTGTACGTTTAAAAAAAAAGACAGCTTAGTTAAAGCTAGAACAACAAGAACTAAGGCAACAGCAAAATAAGGAGGGCTACAATGGAATTTGAATATGAGTTTACAGCAAATATTATTAAATCTATAGGCGCCCCTTCATATCAAGAAGAAACAGTTAAAGAGTACATTGAAGAAGTCATAGAATATATGATTTCTTCTGGTGTACCTAAAGAATTAGCTATAAGTAGAAAGTGTAAAGGTACAGTAACACGAGGTGTTAATGATTTGTGGAATTATGGTAGTGGTGATGTAAATTTATCAGAGTACTTCAAAGATAGAGTTATACAGCTTTCTTATGAAAAAAAAGAAATGAGCGAAAGTGAAGAGCTGCAAAAATATAAAGAGCTTGCAACAGCACTGCTAAAGGAGGTAGAAAAAAATGAATGAACTAGATGAAGCGTATAAAAAATATGTTGAAAAATCTAGGGACCCTATCAATACTTTAGCAGAAAATACAGAGGAACGCTGTGTGATTGACAGTATAAGCAGGAAGATAACAATACCAGAGAGTCTAAAGATAGCTGGTGTTATGGCAGATAACAATACAAAAAAGATATTTTTTAAGTGTCACAAGACAGCGCAGATAGCTGATCTTTCAAAACTTGATGTAAGTATTAATTATTTAAATGCAAATAAAGAAGCTGATAAACACCACTGTGAAGATGTAGCTATTGAAGATGATTATTTAACATTTAGCTGGCTGATCTCAAATTTTGCCACACGTTATAAAGGTGAAATTAATTTCATTGTTTGTATGCACAATAGCAAGACTAAAGAACACTGGAATACTACTATTTCACAACTGACAGTTTTAGAGGGATTAGAAACCAGTGAAGCGGTTATAGAACAAAACCCAGATATTTTAGAAGATATTTTATTAAGACTTGATAGAGTCGAAGAAGGAACGGTTTTAGAAGAAATCACTTCACAAGAAATACAAGATTTATTTAAGTAAGGGAGAAGAAAAATGAAAGTTTTAAGTTTAGAAAAGCTGACAGAGTTTGTAGGACTTGTAAAAACAAACTTTGCTAGTAAAACAGATCTAAATAATAAAGTTGATAAAGTCGGCGGTAAACAATTATCTACTAATGACTACACAACAGCAGAAAAGAATAAATTAGCAACATTAGAGCCGTTAACGGTTAAATCAGTAAAAGTCAATGGATCACCATTAGTACCAGATGGAAGCAAAGCGGTTAATGTTGATCTGAGTGGATATGCGGTTAAAACAGAAGTGACGCAGGAAATTGCACAGGCAGTTTCTGGTATTACTGGTTTTGATACACAAGCAGTTGAAGAGTTACCAGGTACGGGGAAAAAAGGGATCTTATATTTATTGTCTAATAGTGGTTCTGGAAACAACGTATATGATGAATATGTCTGGCTGGGAAATAAATATGAGAAGTTGGGAACACGTGAAATTAATTTAACTGAATATGCTAAAAAAACTGAATTACCTACAAAGGTATCGCAATTAACTAATGACAGTGGTTATCAAACATCTGCACAAGTTGGAAATATCGTTGATACTAAAATAGTGAATAAAGTTGATAAAGTCAGTGGTAAACAACTGTCTACTAATGACTATACAACAGCAGAAAAGAATAAATTAGCTGATCTAGTAAAAGTTGAAGAAATTACAACCGAAGAAATCGAAGCGTTATTTTAATTTAATGGTGACTAAAAATGAAAGTATTATCACTAAACGGATTAAAAACTCTAACAGCAAAATTAAAAGCTAATGCTATACCAACAGAGACTAATTATTATGTAGAAATAACTGGCAGTACTTCAACTTATACAGTACCTGGTTATGTTAATGGTAAAAGTTATGTTGAAGTATATATAAACGGTTTTAAGCTGGTGCCAGAGCAACACTACAATATTTCTACAGCTGGAGTAATTACATTAGTTAATAAGGTACATGAAGGCGGTAATTATCTTCATGTACTGCAAAGAAAGTATAAATAAGAGGTAACAAAGATGTATAGACCTGTAAAACCTTTTAATGTAGGGTTTATGGTATTAAACCCTACATATAAAAAAGAACTAGGAAAAAATATAGCTGTATATCCAGATCAAGGAGAAGTTATATATTGTTCCTTCTTAACTTATGGAGGTACTGAAACAGAAGTAAACGGAGTTATTGCTATTAAAGATACAGCAAGCCTGGAAACCTGGTACAGCCCAGATATTAAAAACGATACACGTTTAAAAAGATTAGATGATAACAAAGTTTTTGAAGTAATGGGAGAGCCAGAAGATATTGAATATAGACACCAGTTTTTAAAGTTTAAAGTTGAAGGGCTTAGAGGGTCACGTGGCTAGAAAAAAGAGTAAATGTACCATGACATTTACTGGTGTTGATGAAATCATACACGATATAGAGCGTTTAGGAGGTGATATTCCTAAAGCTGTTGAAAAAGCAGTTACTAAATCTGGTGAACTGGCAACACAGGAATATTTAAAGGTAATTGATCAACATAGATATTCTGGACTTACAGAAGACTCTATAGAAACTAATTTAAACGTTAAAAATGATGGTGAAAAAATAACTTTACAGACAGGTTTTGATATATCTAAAGGCGGTGTAGCTTCTATATGGCTGGATCGTGGTACTCCAGTACAAAAACCAGTTAAATTTATTCAAAAAATAAAAAGAAATAAAGCAGTTAAGGGAGCTGTAGAAGATACATTAGAGAAGGAAGTGGATAAGCTGTTATGAAAAATGAGTTAAGCGAACTGCTGGAAACATTAGGATATGAAGTATATGAGCAAGGTTCATTTACAGACAGTGAAGAATACCCAGAACATTTTTTTACAATATGGAATGATGGAACAGAAGCACTAAACTATTATGACAATGAAGAAGATGGCTGTATATGGTATTTCACTATTAACTTTTATTCTATAAGCCCTTCTTTAACTGTAGATATTCTTTTACAGGCTAAAGAGGTTTTAATGTCTAAAGGCTGGATAGTGCCAGGCAAAGGAAATGATGTTTACAGCGCTTCTAAAAATCATTCTGGAAGAAGTATAGAAGCAAAATTTATAGAATAGAAAAGGAGAATAATTAAAATGAAAGAAAATATTTTTAGAAATCTTAGAGGTGTACGTAAATTAATGTTAGCTACATTAACAACAGATAACGATACAACTTTAGCATATGATACCCCTGTTAGATTTGCTGGGGTTCGTGAAATTGGAGGAGAAGAAGAGGAAAGTTCTGGAACAGAGTATTACGATAACCAGGCTTCTATTGTTGTTTCAGCAGAAGGGGCAGATACATATAGCGTTACTACATCTGTATTAGATGATGAAACCAGAGCAAAAATTGAAGGAAGAAAAGCAGATACCGAAAAAGGTATTTACTTAGCTACTCCAAAAAACAGACCATACGTAGCAGTTGGCTTTATTGGTGAAGATACAGAAGGACAGGAGTGGTATTACTGGATCTATAAAGGGAAAATGTCTGGGGGGACAGAAAGCCATAAAACTAAAGATGATGGTACTGAAACAACTAATCTTGAATGGGAGTATACATCAATCTATACACAACATAGATTTGCAGGAGCAGATAATAAGCCATTAAAATATGTCAAGGTAAAAGCAGGAGGAGATATTACAGAAGAAAAATTCTTTGCAAAAGTATATGATCCAGATGCAGCAGAAACAATGTCTTTAAAAGCTGGGGGTTCTAAATAATGGAATTGAAATTGAATATATATAACAAACAGGATGAAATTGTAAAAACATATACCCGTCAGAGCTACTCAATAAAAATGAGACTGTTAAAGGATATTATTGTTACTTTAAAGATTGATGAATTATCTAAATGTCTTTTGGATAATTCACTAGAAAGTAATACTAAACTTATTGAACTGGTAACAGGATATTTAAACCAGGCTTATGATCAAATATGTGAATTAATGAAAGATATTTTCCCTGGCTTAACAGATGAAGAGTTTTTAGATACATCTATTAATGAAGTTGTTAAATGTATCATTGACTTAGGAAAATATACATTTTCCACTATTAAACTGGCTACCAGTAATGAAAAAAACTAGGTAAGGGAAGTGGAGACACTTCCCTTATTGATTTAGTTTTTGACATAGAAATGATATTGAGTGACAGATTTAACTCGTTAGATCCGTTATCTTTAGATAATTTTAGAGCTGTTGAAGTGTTTAAGCTGGTGAAAAACTTAAATACATACATTGATAATCATAAAGAGGACAATCAAGCTAGAACCAGTTATGCAGGGAATACAGCTAAAAACAATAAGAAAAGATACAGTGTTAAAGTTACAGATTGTTAGGTGGTGAAAACGTGGCAGACAAAGAAAATATTTACGGTATTAAGTATGAAGTGGATATAGATGAATTAAAGACATCTACAGCAGAAGCAACAAAAAAAATAAAATTAGCTAATGCAGAGTTTAAAGAGTCAAGCAGTAAGCTGGATAATTGGGCTACCAGTACAGATGGATTAGGAGCTAAAATCAAACAGCTCAATACCGTTTTAGAAGCTGAAAAAAGTAAACTGGAACAACTAAAGAACAAATATAATAATAATGTTGATGTTTTACAAAAGTATGATCAGCAGTTAGAAAAACTGAAAGATCAAAAAGAAGAAGCAATAGCACAGTATGGTGAAGAGTCAGAAGAAGTAAAGGTTTTAAATAAAGAAATAGCTAAACTTGAAAGACAACAGCAGGCTAGTGTAAATTCTGTAGATAAATTAAAAGTATCAATATTAAATCAGCAGGCTTCTATTAATAAAACTGAAAAAGAGATAGATAAATACAATTTTAAATTAAATGAAATGCAAAGCGAAAATACCAAGAGTGCCAGCTCTATGGATAAACTCAAAAGGTCAATAAATGAGCAGGAAAAAGAGTTGACAGATTTAAAAAGCGAATATACAAGCATTATCTTAGAACAGGGTAAAACATCAACAGAAGCCCAGCAGTTAGCCAGCAAAATCAAAGAACTTAACAGCAGTCTAAAAACAAGCAAAACCACTTTAAACGAGGTAGAAAGTGAAGCCAATCAATTAGCGGACGCTTTGCAAGATACTGGAGAAGAAGCTAAAAACAGTAGTGAAGGCTTTACAGTAATGAAAGGAGCATTAGCCAGTTTAATTGCAAATGGTATCAATGGAGCTATCAGTAAAACAAAAGAATATGTAACCTCAGTCCTTTCATTATCAGAAGCCACAGAAGAATACAGGCAAATGCAGGCTAAAATAACTGGTTCAGCTAATTCATTTGGATATTCAGTTGATTTTGCAAAAGAAAGATATAAAGAGTTTTATTCATATTTAAAAGATGATCAAATGGCAACAAACGCTATTACTAATCTTATGGGTATGAAAGTGTCTACCGATACGCTTACTAATTCAGCACGTGGGGCTATAGCGGTATGGGCTTCTTATGGTGACTCAATCCCGATAGAAGGGTTAACAGAGTCTATAAATGAAAGTGCGCAGGTTGCTAAAGTAACTGGTTCATTAGCAGACGCTATAAATTGGGCGAAGCGTTCCAATGAAGAGTGGGCGTTAGTTTTAGGTGCTGGAAGCAAAGCACAAAAAGCATTTAATAAATCGGTTAAAGAAGGAGAAGCAGTGGAGGACGCTTTTAGTAGTGCGCTGGCCACGTGTAACTCAACACAAGAAAGAGCAGATTTAATCGCTAGAGTGCTTAATAATACTTTTGGCAAGTCTAAAGAAACATATGATCAGCTAAGCGGAAGTATTATTGACGCAAATAGAGAAGCAGTGGAGTTAAAAGAAACCCAGGCAGAATTGGGGGAAAGCGTACAGCCTTTAAATACTTCTTTAACAAAACTAAAAAATGATGTTTTAAAGGAGCTTGCTCCTTCAATAAAAAAAGTTTCTAATGATTTTCAAGAGTGGGCGGACGGTATAGATTGGAGCAGTTTTGCTAAAGATGTAGGCAAGGTGTTTGAAACATCAATGAAAGGTTTAGGCTGGCTGTCTAAAAATATTAAGCCAGTATCAGCCTTGATTGCTGGTTTAACAGTAGCATGGATAGCTAATAAAAACGCTCAAACATTGGCAAATACAGCCAGCTTAGTAACGAAAGGAACAACACTCTTATTAACAGGTGTAACTAAAGGAGCAACACTGGCAACAAACGCACATACAATCGCTACAAATGCTGGTACAGTTGCACAAAAAGCCTTTAATTTAGCTCAAAGTGCTACACCATTAGGTTTATTTACAACCTTAGTAGTTGGTGCAACAGTAGCTATAGGTACTTACCTGGTAGCTCTCGACGGTGCTAAAAATAAGTACCAGGAAAATATAGAGGAAACTCAAAAAGCAATCAATACACATAAGGAATTGATTGCCGAACAGACAAAAGCTATAGAAACTACTAACGGTGAAATGAATAATGTTCAATCACTGTCAATCGAATTAAAAACGCTGGCAGATGAAAATGGTAAGGTTAAAGAAGGATATGAAGCAAGAGTTAAGTACATTTTGAATGAGCTAAATTCAGCGTTGGGGACTGAAATGGAGCTACAAAATGGTGTTATTAGTAAGTATAAAGACACTATAAAGTCTATTGATGATTTGATAGCGAAAAAGCGTGCAGAAGTCATTTTAGAAGCACAACTACCAGCATATAAAGAAGCAGTAACAAAAGCTACAGAAGCACAGATAGAAGCCAGTAGGAGAGAAGCAGAATATGCCGAAGTGAAAAAGAAGAATGATAAAGAAATAGCAGATTTACAGGGAAAATTGGCAAATGCGAGTGATTACGAAGCTCGTTCAATCCAATCAAGGATCGGTATACTGCAACAGGAAACGACACAAGCAAAAATAAGCTATGAGAAGAAAAAAGAAGAAGCTCAAGGCTATTACAATACTATGGCAGAGTACGAAACAAACGCTACAAGATTATCTAGTGAAAATGCGGAAGAATGGAAAAAGATAGAAACAAGTACAGTTACAGCTAAAGCAACGTCTAATTATGAAAAAATACAATTATTAGAACAGCAGAAATTAGCAGAAGAACAACATTTACAGTACCTTCAAGAAAAATATAAAGGTACAAATGACGCTATAGAGTTACAGCAAATTGAGTCACAACAAAAAAAGATCCAAAATATACAAAATGAAATAAACGGTATGACTTCAACTGTTGAGGGAAAAACACCAGAGTATGTAGGGAAATATCAACAGATGGCATTAAAAGCGCTAAGTGCTTTTGATGGTGATACTAATAAATATTTTGGAGTATCTCAAAAGAAATTTGACAATGTAGTTAAAGGTTTGAATTCTAAAGATCCAGAAGTACAAGCTAAAGCTCAAGAAACTGCTCAAAAAATGCTTGATAAAATGAAAACTAATCCAAAAAGTAAAAATGATCCGTATTACCAGGCTGGTATAAATACACTTGAAGGTGTGCTAAATGGTACAAATGCGAAAGCTCCATCTCTTTGGGAAAGTATGAAATCATACGGTAATAGAATGTTGAACGATTTTAAGGACTCATTAGGTATTAAATCACCGTCTAGGAAATTTGCTCAAATATCTCAATGGATACCAGAAGGTATTAAAAAGGGTGTTGATAAGAAGGCGAAGGTAGCCATTAATGCGGTTAAAGATTTAAGTGAAAAAATGCTAAAAGAAGGCGAAGGTATTTCATTACCGTTTAGTATAGATAGTGTTAAGTCTAATCTAAATGACAGTATAAAAAACATACGAAGTGCAATGCAGATGGATAATCATGTTTTAGCTGGTACTTCTAGTAATGTGAATAATGTAACATTTAATCAGTATAATACTTCACCTAAAGCTATTGACAGCTTAGAAACATATAGAAATACACAAAAACAATTAAAATTATTTAAAACATGGAAAGGGGGATAAGTAATGTTTAGACTTTGGGTAGAAAATGAAAAAAACGAAAAGGAAGAACTTACTAGCTCACCTTTTTATGAAAGTATAATTATAGATGGACTATTACCGCCTAAAGCAACGTTTAATAGTACGTCTGTAGCTGGGAAAGATGGTGAAATTCAAAATAGTGCAAGAGTAGGGATTAGAGATATAAGCATAACAGTAAAGCCAGCATATCCAGTTGAAGAAAACAGACAGAGACTGTATAGGTATTTTAAAGTAAAAAAAGAAGTTAAATTATACTTTAAAAATGAAAATAGAGATCTTTTAATATCTGGAAAAGTAGAAGGTTTTGAAGGTTCATTATTTGCTCAAAAGCAGGCAATAATTATAGAGGTTAGATGTTTTGAACCATATTTTAAAGACCGTATAGAAAGAGCTGTAAATATGGCTTCTATAATAGATCTTTTTGAGTTTCCTTTTTCAATCGAAAATGAAGGGCTAGAATTTTCAAGGATCGATAAAGCATTAACACAAAATATATATAATGCTGGAGATACTGAAACAGGATTGATTATAGAGCTTTCAGCAAGTGGAGAGGTAGTTAATCCTACTATTTACAACGCTGATACAAGAGAATATTTTGGATTAAATATAACAATGCAGTATGGTGATCTAATAAGAATTAATACAAATGTATTTAATAAAAAAGTAGAGCTAGTACGCTATGGAGAAACAAGAAATATTATTAATAACATTCTAAAGGGAAATAAGTGGTTTAAAATTACACCAGGAGATAACTTATTTACTTATCAATGCGAAAGTGGAGAAGAATTTTTAAATTTTAAATTTATTTATTCTAATCTATATGAAGGTGTATAGC
>PPYE01643986.1_pt1 | contig 13952 bp, 8 predicted proteins | sample 1559881 | NCBI WGS metagenome assembly PPYE01 (sample SAMN08240022, study PRJNA423297) | Human gut metagenome, whole genome shotgun sequencing project.
TCAGAAGTGAAACGCCGTAGCGCCGATGGTAGTGTGGGGTCTCCCCATGCGAGAGTAGGGAACTGCCAGGCATCAATTAGTGAAGAAGCCCATCCTGACGGATGGGCTTTTTTGCGTCTGTGCGAAATGAAAAAGTGGTGGACCTCCGGGGCTCGCTGCGCTCGCCCGGATGAGGCAGTTAAGCCGGCTCCGCTGATGCACTACAATAACGTAAATGCAGTAGCGGATAAGGTCTCCCATGATCGTCCGTCTCCGACCGCCCGGTCACGGCAAACCCCATCTTCTGGTAGAACCCTACTGCCTGCCCATTCTGTTCGTTCACGTCGGTGGTCAGATCGGGGATCAGCGATAACGCATGTTCAACCAGCTTTCGTCCCACGCCGGTACCTCGAGCATCCGGATCGACAAACAGTGCTTCCAGATGGTGCTCTGACAGCAGCATAAATGCTAAAGGCACATTATTGTTATCTACCGCCACCCAAAGCGGCGCCTCAGGTAAAAATGTCCGTACCTGTACCTCAATTTCCGCTCTATCCTGCGCGGACAAGAAATTATGCGTCGCATCCACCGAACGACACCATATTTCCACTAACCGTTCGCCTTCATGGCGCTGTGAACGTCGAATAACCACTTCATTTACTCCCTTTCGAATCGTTTCCGCATTCTACCGCAATCGTAATTGAAACTTTCTCACCTTTAACATGCAGACTCGACATTTCACTGAATTCTGGGTATCGTTAGGTGTCTGGATGTCTAAACGTTTATACGTATGCTGTGAGGTAATAAGGTTATGCCGATTCGGGTGCAGGACGAGCTACCAGCCGTCAAGTTCTTGCGTGATGAGAACGTCTTTGTGATGACCACGTCACGTGCTACAGGTCAGGAAATTCGTCCTCTGAAGGTGCTGATCCTGAACCTTATGCCGAAGAAGATAGAGACAGAAAACCAGTTCTTGCGTTTGCTGTCAAACTCTCCGCTACAGCTGGATATCCAGCTACTGCGTATTGATGCGCGTGAATCGCGTAATACGCCAACTGAGCATTTGAATAATTTTTACTGTAATTTCGACGACATTCGCGACCAGAACTTCGATGGGCTGATCGTTACCGGTGCGCCGCTTGGCCTGGTCGAATTTAATGATGTTGCCTACTGGCCGCAGATTCAGCAGGTGCTGGAGTGGGCTAAAGATCACGTCACATCGACGCTGTTTGTCTGTTGGGCGGTACAAGCCGCGCTGAATATTCTGTACGGGATCCCTAAGCAAACCCGCGACGACAAGCTCTCTGGCGTTTACGAGCACCACATTCTTCACCCTCATGCCCTGCTAACCCGTGGTTTTGACGATACTTTCCTGGCACCGCATTCCCGCTACGCCGACTTCCCTGCGAAGCTGATTCGTGATTTTACCGACCTGGAAATCCTCGCGGAAACCGCTGACGGCGACGCCTATCTGTTTGCCAGCAAAGATAAACGCATCGCTTTCGTGACGGGCCATCCGGAATACGATGCGCACACCCTGGCGAGTGAATATTTCCGCGATGTGGATGCCGGCCTGAGTCCGGAAGTGCCCTATAACTATTTCCCTAAAGATGACCCGCAAAACAAACCGCGTGCTACCTGGCGTAGCCACGGTAACCTTCTGTTTGCGAACTGGCTCAACTACTACGTCTACCAGATCACACCGTACGATCTGCGGAATATGAATCCAACGTTGGATTGATCCGCTACTCATCACGATCCTAAAGCGTTTCAGCATACTCAATCAGGCACCTTCGGGTGCCTTTTTTGTTTCCGAAATACACCCCACTCAGTCATAAATTTTTAATTCTAATCTAATCAATATGTTGTGATTATTTTAATTTAAAAATGGAAATTGTTTTTGTTTTTTTAATTTTATTGATTAGGCTTAAAAACGTTGAGCGAAAACTACACAACGATCTTCCGCTCACCTGACGGGGAAACTATTCGGATCACGCACGAGGAGCTACACCATGACACAACAGGCCACAACAACCGATGAACTGGCTTTTCTGAAGCCTTCTGGCGAGCAGGAACAGCAGGTTTTGACTGCGGAAGCGGTGGAATTTCTGACCGAACTCGTGACCCGATTTACACCAAAACGTAATAAGCTGCTGGCTGCACGCATTCAACAACAACAGGATATCGACGACGGCAAGCTGCCAGATTTTATTTCGGAAACCGATTCCATTCGTAATGGAAATTGGCAGATACGCGGAATTCCTGCCGATCTGCAGGACCGTCGGGTTGAAATTACCGGTCCCGTTGAGCGCAAAATGGTGATTAACGCCCTGAACGCTAACGTCAAAGTGTTCATGGCCGATTTTGAAGACTCATTAGCGCCGGACTGGAACAAAGTGATCGAAGGGCAGATCAACCTGCGTGACGCGGTCAACGGCACCATCAGCTACACCAACGAAGCAGGGAAAATCTATCAGCTCAAACCGAACCCCGCGGTATTGGTTTGTCGCGTACGCGGCCTGCACCTGCCGGAAAAACACGTCACCTGGCGCGGCGAAGCCATTCCGGGTAGCCTGTTTGACTTTGCGCTGTACTTTTTCCACAACCACAAAGCGCTGTTAGCCAAAGGCAGCGGCCCCTATTTCTACCTGCCGAAAACCCAGGCGTGGCAGGAAGCGGCCTGGTGGAACGATGTGTTCTGCTATGCCGAGGATCGCTTCAATCTGCCGCGCGGTACCATCAAGGCCACGCTGCTGATTGAAACCTTGCCAGCCGTGTTCCAGATGGACGAAATTCTCCACGCCCTGCGCGACCATATTGTTGGCCTGAACTGTGGCCGTTGGGATTACATCTTCAGCTATATCAAAACGTTGAAGAACCACCCGGACCGCGTTTTGCCGGATCGTCAGGTCGTCACCATGGACAAGCCGTTCCTCAGTGCCTACTCACGGCTGTTGATTAAAACCTGTCACAAGCGCGGCGCGTTCGCGATGGGCGGTATGGCGGCGTTTATTCCTCACAAAGATGCCGAGCGCAACGCGCAGGTGCTGAATAAGGTGAAGGCGGATAAATCACTGGAAGCCAATAACGGCCATGATGGTACCTGGGTTGCCCACCCCGGTCTCGCTGATACCGCCATGGCGGTGTTTAACGAGGTGCTGGGCGATCGCCCGAACCAGCTCTCTGTTTCCCGCGCCACCGACGCGCCGATAACCGCAGAACAGCTGCTGGCACCGTGCGACGGTGAGCGTACCGAAGAGGGGATGCGCGCCAATATTCGCGTGGCGGTCCAGTACATCGAGGCGTGGATCTCCGGCAACGGCTGCGTACCGATTTATGGCCTGATGGAAGATGCGGCCACCGCTGAAATCTCCCGTACCTCTATCTGGCAGTGGATCCATCACCAGAAAACCCTCAGCAACGGCAAACCGGTGACCAAGCCGCTGTTCCGCCAGATGCTGGCCGAAGAACTGCAGGTGATTAAAGGCGAGCTGGGCGAGGCTCGCTTCAACGGCGGTCGTTTTAACGATGCCGCGCGCCTGATGGAGCAAATCACCACCTCCGACGAACTGATCGACTTCCTGACCCTGCCGGGCTACCGCCTGCTGGCGTAATCCACCACATAACAATATGGAGCATCTGCACATGAAAACTCGTACTCAACAAATCGAAGTATTACAACAAGAATGGACGCAGCCACGTTGGGAAGGCATCAAGCGTCCGTACAGCGCGGAAGAAGTGGTGAAACTGCGCGGGTCGGTCAACCCAGAGTGTACGCTGGCCCAGCTGGGCGCGGCCAGAATGTGGCGCCTGCTGCACGGTGAAGCGAAAAAAGGCTACGTTAACAGCCTTGGCGCGCTGACCGGCGGCCAGGCGTTACAGCAGGCAAAAGCCGGTATTGAGGCCATTTATCTCTCGGGCTGGCAGGTGGCCGCGGACGCCAACCTGGCATCAAGTATGTACCCGGATCAATCGCTCTATCCTGCGAACTCAGTGCCTGCGGTGGTCGATCGGATCAACAACACTTTCCGTCGTGCGGATCAGATCCAGTGGGCGAACGGTATCGAGCCAAACGATCCGCGCTACGTTGATTATTTCCTGCCGATCGTTGCCGATGCGGAAGCGGGTTTCGGCGGCGTGCTGAACGCCTTTGAACTGATGAAATCGATGATTGCGGCCGGTGCAGCGGCGGTACACTTCGAAGATCAGCTGGCGTCGGTGAAGAAATGCGGCCATATGGGCGGCAAAGTGCTGGTACCCACGCAGGAGGCGGTTCAGAAACTGGTGGCCGCGCGCCTGGCGGCTGATGTCATGGGCGTACCGACCCTGCTGATTGCCCGTACCGATGCCGACGCGGCGGACCTTATCACCTCCGACTGCGACCCGTACGATAGCGACTTCATTACCGGCGAGCGCACCAGCGAAGGCTTCTACCGTACTCGCGCAGGCATTGAGCAGGCGATCAGCCGTGGCCTGGCGTACGCACCGTACGCCGACCTGGTGTGGTGTGAAACCTCCACGCCGGACCTGGAGCTGGCGAAGCGCTTTGCCGATGCGATTCACGCGAAATATCCAGGCAAACTGCTGGCCTACAACTGCTCGCCGTCGTTCAACTGGCAGAAAAAGCTGGACGACAAAACCATCGCCAGCTTCCAGCAGCAGCTGTCTGATATGGGCTACAAATACCAATTCATCACGCTGGCCGGCATCCACAGCATGTGGTTCAACATGTTCGACCTGGCGCACTCTTACGCGCAGGGTGAAGGGATGAAGCACTACGTTGAGAAGGTTCAGCAGGCAGAATTCGCGGCGGCGAAAGATGGCTACACCTTCGTTTCTCACCAGCAGGAGGTTGGCACCGGCTACTTCGATAATGTCACCACCATTATTCAGGGCGGAACCTCCTCGGTGACCGCGCTGACTGGTTCAACCGAAGAATCGCAGTTCTGATTTATGCCCGGTGGCGCTGCGCTAACCGGGCCTACAACGACATGTAGGCCGGATAAGCGAATGCGCCATCCGGCATGACTCGGTGCCGGATGGGGATAAATAATGACGCGAGGCCTGGAATTACTGATTGCGCAGACCATTTTGCAGGGATTTGACGCCCAGTACGGACGTTTTCTGGAAGTGACTTCCGGCGCACAGCAGCGGTTTGAACAGGCCGACTGGCATGCCGTGCAGCAGGCGATGAAAAGCCGTATCCATCTGTACGACCATCACGTGGGGTTGGTGGTCGAACAGCTGCGCTGCATGACCGACGGCAAAAGCACTGACGCCGATTTTTTGCTGCGCGTAAAGGCGCAGTACACCCGGTTGCTGCCGGATTACCCTCGCTTCGAGATTGCGGAGAGCTTTTTTAATTCCGTCTATTGTCGGTTATTTGACCACCGCTCGCTGAGTCCCGAGCGGTTATTTATTTTCAGCTCGCAGCCCGAGCGCCGCTTTCGCGCGATTCCCCGACCGCTCGCCAAGGATTTCTTCCCGGACGCTGGCTGGGAAGCGGTGATTTTCAAAATGCTCAGCGATTTACCCCTGCGTCTGCCCTGGCAGAATAAGTTTCGCGACGTGGGCTATATCATGGCGCATCTGAGCGAAACGCTGGACGTCGAGACGCTGCGCGAGTCGCACCTGCAAATTGCTAATGAGCTATTTTATCGCAACAAAGCTGCATGGCTTATTGGAAAGCTGATCACACCGAGCGGCACGCTACCGTTTCTCATTCCCATTCATCGTACCGATGAAGGCGAGTTGTTTGTCGATACCTGCCTGACCACCACGGTCGAGGCCAGCATCGTCTTCGGTTTTGCCCGCTCCTATTTTATGGTGTACGCGCCGCTGCCTGCGGCTCTGGTGGAATGGCTGCGCGAAATCCTGCCCGGCAAAACCACCGCCGAGCTCTATATGGCGATTGGTTGTCAGAAGCACGCCAAAACGGAAAGCTATCGTGAATACCTGAACTACATCGCCAATGCCAATGAGCAATTTATTGAAGCGCCGGGCATTCGCGGCATGGTGATGCTGGTGTTTACCCTGCCGGGCTTCGACCGGGTGTTTAAAGTCATTAAAGACAAATTTGCCCCGCAGAAAGAGATGACCGCCGCGCACGTCCGGGCCTGCTACCAGCTGGTGAAAGAGCACGACCGCGTCGGGCGCATGGCCGATACCCAGGAGTTTGAGAATTTTGTCCTCGAAAAGCGACAAATTGACCCGGCGCTGATGGCGCTGTTATTGCAGGAAGCGCCAGAGAAAATCGTCGATATGGGCGATAAAATTGCCATTAGCCATCTGTATATTGAACGGCGGATGGTGCCGCTCAATCTCTGGCTGGAACAGGTAGAAGGGCAACCGCTACGCGACGCGATTGAAGAATACGGAAACGCTATCCGCCAGCTTGCTGCCGCCAATATCTTCCCAGGCGACATGCTGTTTAAGAATTTCGGCGTGACCCGGCACGGACGCGTGGTGTTCTACGATTATGATGAGATTTGTTATATGACGGAGGTGAACTTCCGCGATATACCGCCGCCGCGCTATCCGGAGGACGAGCTGGCGAGTGAGCCGTGGTACAGCGTGTCGCCGGGCGATGTGTTCCCGGAGGAGTTTCGCCACTGGCTGTGCGCCGACCCGCGTATCGGGCCACTGTTTGAAGAGATGCACGCCGACCTGTTTAGCGCCGACTACTGGCGCGGGCTGCAAACGCGTATCAAGAATGGGCACGTGGAGGATGTTTACGCCTACCGACGTCGCCAGCGGTTCAGCGTGCGTTATGAAACCGACCGTAGGCCGGATAAGGCGCTTTCGCCGCCATCCGGCGAGGTGCGCCGATCTGCCTGATGGCGCTACGCTTATCAGGCCTACCGAGAATGCCCCAACGGGGCATTTTGTTTATTTAATCCCGCCGTAGGCCAGCGTCACCTCTTTCGCCGCTTTAATCACCATCGCGCCAAACTCGGTCACGCGGTCATCGGTAATGCGGGAAATCGGCCCGGAAATGGAGATGGCGGCAAACGGCTCGCGGTGTTCGTCATAAATACACGACGCCACGCAGCGTAGCCCCAGCGCATGCTCTTCATCATCAAACGAATAGCCGCGCTTACGCGTCTGGGCCAGGTCGTCCTTCAGATGTAACGGCGACACCAGCGTCGCATGCGTGTAAGCATGCAGACCCTTGCGGTGCAGCAGGCTGGTTACCTGTTCCTCGCTGAGCTGCGATAAAAAGGCTTTCCCGGCGCCAGAGGCGTGCATTGGCAGCTTGCCGCCAATCGGTGCGGACATGCGCATCAGCTGCGTACACTGCACCTGATCGATAATAATGGCCTGATGATCGCTCTTATCGAGCACTGCCAGGTTAACCGTCTCACCGGAATCTTCCATCAGTTGGCGCAGAATGGGGTGCACAATCGCCAGCAGATTACGACTTTGCAGGAAGCTGCTGCCCACGATAAACGCATGCGCGCCCACCGCCCAATGGCCCAGTTCGCCAACCTGACGCACGAAGCCCAACTGCTGCATGGTGGTGAGTAAACGGTGGGTCGTGGAGTTAGGAAGGCCAGCCTGCTGCGCCAGCTCGGTGAGCGCCACGCTGCTGTGTGATTCGGCGATCCACTCTAACAGTTTGAGGCCGCGGGTGAGCGACTGCACCTGGCCCGTTGCGGCGGCAGTAGTTGCCGGGGCGGGTTTTCTACCGCGTTTTGCAGGAACGTTGGCGACCATCGCAACTCCTTTCTGTATCGTGGAAATTATTTTCGTTTTTATTGATTATAATACAACCGTTCGTCTTACTGCTCCGATGAGTCATGTTGAACATGTCTCATGTAGACCGCTGTTCTCTTTTCCGCCACCCCGCTTTATGCCAGTATGGTCTATTGCCTATTTGGGTCTGGATTTCGTAGAGCGGTGTCGGGAGTGCCTGTGAGCAGCAAAGTGGAGCAACTGCGTGCGCAGTTAAATGAACGTATTCTGGTTCTGGATGGGGGCATGGGCACCATGATCCAGGGCTATCGTCTGAGCGAGCAGGACTTCCGCGGCGAACGCTTCGCCGACTGGCCTTGCGACCTGAAGGGGAACAACGACCTGCTGGTGCTCAGCAAGCCGGAGGTGATCGCGGCTATCCATCACGCCTATTTCGAGGCGGGGGCGGATATCATCGAAACCAACACCTTTAACTCCACGACCATCGCCATGGCCGATTACCAGATGGAATCGCTGTCGGCGGAAATCAACTTTGCGGCGGCGAAGCTGGCACGCGCGGCGGCCGACGAATGGACGGCGCGTACGCCGAACAAACCGCGCTACGTCGCGGGCGTGCTCGGCCCAACCAACCGTACGGCGTCTATCTCGCCGGATGTCAATGACCCGGCGTACCGCAACATTACTTTCGATCAGCTGGTGGCCGCCTACCGCGAATCCACCAAAGCGCTGGTGGAAGGGGGCAGCGACCTGATCCTGATTGAAACCGTCTTCGACACCCTCAACGCCAAAGCGGCGGTGTTTGCGGTGAAAGAAGAGTTTGAAGCGCTGGGCGTTGATCTGCCGATCATGATTTCCGGCACCATTACCGACGCTTCGGGCCGTACGCTCTCCGGTCAAACTACCGAAGCGTTCTATAACTCCCTGCGTCACGCCGACGCCCTGACCTTTGGTCTCAACTGCGCCCTCGGCCCGGACGAGCTGCGCCAGTACGTGCAGGAGCTGTCACGCATTGCCGAATGCTACGTCACCGCGCACCCGAACGCCGGGCTGCCGAACGCTTTCGGCGAGTACGACCTCGACGCCGACACCATGGCGACGCAAATCCGCGAATGGGCCGAAGCGGGCTTCCTCAACGTGGTTGGCGGCTGCTGTGGCACCACGCCGGAGCATATCGCTGCGATGAGCCGGGCGGTAGACGGTTTACCGCCGCGCAAGTTACCAGAAATCCCGGTCTCCTGCCGCCTGTCCGGCCTGGAGCCGCTGAACATTGGCGACGATAGCCTGTTTGTGAACGTCGGCGAACGTACCAACGTCACCGGTTCGGCGAAGTTTAAGCGCCTGATCAAAGAAGAGAAATACAGCGAAGCGCTGGATGTCGCCCGTCAGCAGGTCGAAAGCGGCGCGCAGATTATCGATATCAACATGGATGAGGGGATGCTCGACGCTGAAGCGGCGATGGTGCGTTTCCTCAACCTGATTGCCGGCGAGCCGGATATCGCCCGCGTGCCGATTATGATCGACTCCTCGAAATGGGAAGTTATCGAAAAAGGGCTTAAGTGCATTCAGGGTAAAGGCATCGTTAACTCCATCTCAATGAAAGAGGGTGTGGAGACCTTTATCCATCACGCGAAGCTGCTGCGTCGCTACGGCGCCGCGGTGGTGGTGATGGCTTTTGACGAGCAGGGACAAGCCGACACCCGCGAACGCAAAATTGAGATTTGCCGCCGAGCCTACAAAATTCTCACCGAAGAGGTGGGTTTCCCGCCGGAAGACATTATCTTCGACCCGAATATCTTCGCCGTCGCCACCGGTATTGAAGAGCACAACAACTACGCGCAGGACTTTATCGGCGCCTGTGAGGACATCAAACGCGAGCTGCCGCACGCGCTGATTTCCGGCGGTGTGTCTAACGTTTCCTTCTCGTTCCGCGGCAATGACCCGGTACGTGAAGCTATCCACGCGGTCTTCCTCTATTACGCCATCCGCAACGGCATGGACATGGGCATCGTCAACGCCGGACAGCTGGCTATCTACGACGATCTCCCGGCAGAACTGCGCGACGCGGTTGAAGACGTGATCCTCAACCGCCGTGAAGATGGTACCGAACGTTTGCTGGAACTGGCCGAGAAATATCGCGGCAGTAAAACCGACGAGGCCGCCAACGCCCAGCAGGCGGAATGGCGCAGATGGGACGTCAAAAAGCGTCTCGAATACTCGCTGGTAAAAGGCATTACCGAATTTATCGAACTCGACACCGAAGAGGCGCGCCAGCAGGCCGCACGCCCGATTGAGGTGATCGAAGGGCCGCTGATGGACGGCATGAACGTGGTCGGCGACCTGTTCGGCGAGGGCAAAATGTTCCTGCCGCAGGTGGTGAAATCCGCCCGCGTGATGAAGCAGGCTGTGGCCTACCTCGAACCGTACATTGAAGCCAGCAAAGAAAAAGGCTCCAGCAACGGCAAGATGGTCATCGCCACCGTGAAAGGCGACGTGCACGATATTGGTAAAAATATCGTCGGCGTGGTGCTGCAGTGTAATAACTACGAAATCATCGATCTCGGCGTGATGGTGCCAGCGGATAAAATCCTCAAAACGGCGAAAGAGGTGAACGCGGACCTGATCGGCCTCTCCGGCCTGATTACCCCGTCGCTGGATGAAATGGTCAACGTGGCAAAAGAGATGGAGCGCCAGGGCTTCACCATCCCACTGCTTATTGGCGGCGCGACAACGTCGAAAGCGCACACCGCGGTGAAAATTGAGCAGAACTACAGCGGCCCGACGGTTTACGTCCAGAACGCTTCGCGTACCGTAGGCGTGGTAGCGGCGCTGCTCTCCGACGCTCAGCGCGATGATTTTGTTGCCCGTACGCGCAAAGAGTATGAAACCGTACGTATTCAGCACGGGCGTAAGAAACCGCGTACCCCGCCGGTCACGTTAGCCGCCGCGCGGGAAAACGATCTCGCGTTTGACTGGGAAAGTTACACCCCGCCGGTCGCACATCGTTTAGGCGTGCAGGAAGTCGAGGCCAGCATCGAAACGCTGCGCAATTACATCGACTGGACGCCGTTCTTTATGACCTGGTCGCTGGCCGGAAAATTCCCGCGCATCCTCGAAGATGAAGTGGTGGGGGAAGAGGCAAAGCGCCTGTTTAAAGACGCCAACGACATGCTGGACCAGCTGAGCGCCGGGAAATCCCTCAACCCGCGCGGCGTCGTTGGCCTGTTCCCGGCTAACCGCGTCGGCGATGACGTGGAAATCTATCGCGATGAAACGCGTACGCAGGTGCTGACCGTGAGCCGTCATCTGCGCCAGCAGACCGAGAAAGTGGGCTTTGCCAACTACTGTCTGTCGGACTTCGTCGCGCCGAAAACCTCCGGTAAAGCGGACTATATCGGTGCCTTTGCCGTCACCGGCGGGCTGGAGGAAGATGCGCTGGCCGACGCGTTTGAAGCGCAGCACGATGATTACAACAAGATCATGGTGAAGGCGATTGCCGACCGCCTGGCGGAAGCCTTTGCCGAGTACCTGCACGAGCGCGTGCGTAAGGTTTACTGGGGCTACGCGCCGAACGAAAACCTGAGCAACGATGAACTGATCCGCGAAAACTACCAGGGTATTCGCCCGGCGCCGGGCTACCCTGCGTGTCCGGAGCACACCGAAAAAGGCACTATCTGGCAGTTACTGGACGTTGAAAAACACACCGGCATGAAGCTGACCGAGTCCTTCGCCATGTGGCCTGGCGCGTCGGTTTCCGGCTGGTATTTCAGTCACCCGGACAGTAAGTACTACGCAGTCGCGCAGATTCAGCGCGATCAGGTTGAGGACTACGCGCAGCGTAAAGGGATGAGCGTAGCGGAAGTGGAGCGCTGGCTGGCGCCAAACCTGGGTTATGATGCCGACTGATTCACAGAATCGTCATCTTTCCTTACAACTAACAGGGCGCTCTATGAGCGCCCTGTCTCTTTATCGCGCGTAAACCCTTATACTGAAAGAAGGCCGTTGCCGGATGGCGTAAACGTCTTATCTGGCCTACAGAAGGATGATTTGTAGGTCTGATAAGCGCAGCGCCATCAGGCATACGAACCTCAGGAACCTATAACAATAAGGAGAAGCTGATTCCGTGTTAACTCTGCTACACCTGCTTTCCGCCGTCGCGCTGTTGGTGTGGGGTACCCATATCGTGCGCACCGGCGTGATGCGTGTATTTGGCGCGCGTCTGCGTACCGTGCTTAGCCGCAGCGTGGAGAAAAAGCCGCTCGCCTTCTGTGCGGGTATCGGCGTTACCGCGCTGGTACAAAGCAGCAATGCCACCACCATGCTGGTGACATCCTTTGTTGCCCAGGATCTCGTGGCCCTGACGCCCGCGCTGGTGATCGTGCTTGGCGCCGACGTGGGGACCGCGCTGATGGCGCGTATCCTGACCTTCGATCTCTCGTGGCTGTCGCCGCTGCTGATTTTTATCGGTGTGACCTTCTTCCTGGGCCGCAAGCAAACCCGCGAAGGGCAGTTGGGCCGCGTGGGTATCGGCCTGGGGCTGATTCTGCTGGCGCTGGAGCTGATTGTGCAGGCGGTCACGCCCATCACTCAGGCCAACGGCGTGCAGGTGATTTTCGCGTCGCTGACCGGTGATATTCTGCTGGATGCGCTGATTGGCGCCGTGTTTGCCATTATCAGCTACTCGAGCCTGGCCGCCGTACTGCTGACCGCCACGCTGACCACCGCCGGGGTGATCTCCTTCCCGGTGGCGCTGTGTCTGGTGATTGGCGCCAACCTGGGGTCGGGCCTGTTGGCCATGCTCAACAACAGCGCCGCTAACGCCGCCGCGCGCCGTGTGGCGCTGGGTAGCCTGCTGTTTAAGCTGGTGGGCAGCCTGATTATTCTGCCGTTTGTCCACGTGCTGGCGACCACCATGCAGAAGCTGCCGCTGGCGGAATCTGAACTGGTTATCTACTTCCACGTCTTCTACAACCTGATTCGCTGCGTGGCGATGGTGCCGTTTGCCGAGCCGATGGCGCGCTTCTGTAAACGCCTGATCCGCGATGAGCCAGAGCTGGAAGCGCACCTGAAGCCCAAACATCTGGATGTGACTGCACTCGATACCCCCACGCTGGCCCTGGCCAACGCCGCACGTGAGACGCTGCGCATCGGTGATGCCACCGAGCAGATGCTGGACGGGCTGAAGAAGGTAATGCACGGCGAGCCGCGTGAAGAGAAAAACCTGCGCAAACAGGCGGATGATATCAACGTGCTCTACACCGCCATCAAGCTCTACCTGGCGCGAATGCCGAAAGACGAGCTGGCGGAAGAGGAGTCCCGCCGCTGGGCGGAGATTATCGAAATGTCGCTCAACCTTGAACAGGCTTCGGATATTATCGAGCGTATGGGCAGCGAGATTGCCGACAAATCGCTGGCCGCGCGCCGCGCCTTCTCGGTAGAAGGGCTGAAGGAGCTGGAGGCGCTGTATGAGCTGTTGTTAAGCAATTTGCAGTTGGCGATGTCGGTCTTCTTTGCCGGTGACGTTACCAGCGCCCGCCGCTTGCGCCGCAGCAAGCACCGGTTCCGCATTCTGAATCGCCGCTACGCGCACGCGCACGTCGATCGTCTGCATCAGCAGAACGTACAAAGTATTGAAACCAGTACTCTGCACCTGGCGTTGCTGGGCGATATGCAACGTCTGAACTCGCTGTTCTGCTCGGTAGCCTACAGCGTGCTGGAGCAGCCAGACGAAGACGATGAGCGCGACGATTATTAACGTAATAGCGTAAACCCGGCCTCGGCTGGGCTAGCTTGTAGGCCGGATAAGGCGTTCACGCCGCCATCCGGCAATGTCCGCCGAATGGCCTGATGGCGCTGCGCTTATCAGGCCTACGGTTTGTAGCCCTACGCCGACCCCGGGTTTAAGGCTCAGAAGCGATGCCCTTCTTCCAGCGCCACGGCTTCCTCACCCGCTTTAAATACATAGGTGGTACGCGGCCCGCCGAGCGTCGCCTCGCCGTTGGCTACCTCAATCCAGTTGCCTTCCGGCAGGCCAATCACCGTTAACTCAGGCGCAACAACCAACAGCTCGCGAATACGCTGCTCTCGGGTTTCGCCTTTATGGCCTTCCGGCAGGGCGTTAGTGAAGTGCGGGTTAATCTGCAGCGGGAACAGCCCCAGCGCATCAAAGCCCTTTGGATCGACAATCGGCATATCGTTGGTGGTACGGATGGTCTGGCAGGCGAGGTTCGCACCCGCGCTCCAGCCCACGTACAGCGCACCGCGCTTCACCACGTCGACAA
>PPYE01385346.1_pt1 | contig 13950 bp, 15 predicted proteins | sample 1559881 | NCBI WGS metagenome assembly PPYE01 (sample SAMN08240022, study PRJNA423297) | Human gut metagenome, whole genome shotgun sequencing project.
CATGCTTCCTTTAAAAGAATCGATGGCAATAACAACGTTCATGTATACTCTCCTCCTGATATCTGATGGTTGTATTACAATGGTGTGCAGCACTGTCAAAGTTATTGCAATGTGTAAGTACGCGTATAATAAATTTTACAGCATTTTCTTACGACACCTGTCAGTATAACGACGCCAAGCATACCAAGAAAGGCTTCCAGGCTAAAATAGCAGACAATAAATCCGGCAGCGACAGCGAGTATAAGTGCAATCTGTACACTTTTCTGACTGGCGAGAGCCTCAATCTGCTGTGCGCGTTCATCATGGCGTTCGTTGTACAGACGTTTTAACAGTGCTTCATCTTTGAGCGCTTTGCTGTTTTTACAAAACTGCAGTATTACAAAAATTTCCACTACAATAACCAGACCAAGTACAAACCCATGCACAAATTCTGCAGAGTGCGGATTTGTGTAGGCAGAGGTCAGTACACCGGAGGTGTTGGTACACTGTGCAATTAGAAAAAGCGCTGCGATAATCAGATAGAAACGGTTCTGTGTTTTGATTTCCTTTTTCATTTTTTCCATTTTCTTTTCCATAGTAAATTACTCCTCATTCTCAATTTCACTGAAGTCAAAAACTTCTTCAATCGTTAAGTTAAAGTGATGTGCGATTTTATAGGCGAGTCCTAAAGAAGCGGTATATTTACCTACTTCAATAGAGGTGATTGTCTGGCGGGTAGTTCCCACGATATCTGCCAGTTCGCTTTGCGATAGTTTATTGGCTTTGCGCAATTCTTTGATACGGTTTTTCATTGGTGATCCCCTTTTGTTGAACATCAGCCCATGCAAAATTTGCTTTCAGCAAATGGGCTGACACTATCGTTTTGCATAGCTTGCTTTGCAAAAATAGAATAGTATACTTTGCATAAAATGTCAAGCAAACTTTGCAAAAAAAGTAAAAGGTTGACATATGTTTACCTAAGTGCTACGATGAGGTAAACAAAAGATTACCAAATGGGAAGATGAAAGGAAAAGAGAGACGGTATGGAAGAAAAAACAATGCTTTCGCAGGGAGAATGGAGAATTATGAATCTGCTCTGGAAGAAGAAAAACCGCACGATCATGGAGATGGTCGAGGATTTTGCAGGGGTGACGGACTGGGATAAACATACGCTTATTGTCATGTTAAAACGCATGGAGGCAAAAGGCGTGGTTGCCTACGAAACCGTCGGACGTGCAAAACATTACTATCCGGTCGGAAAACAGGCGGATTTTGTGCAGCAGGAAACAAAGAGTTTTTTGGACAGGGTATATCGGGGAAGTTTTGGAGAGATGCTTACGACAATGGTAAAACAGGAACAGCTCAGCGAGCAGGATCTAAAACAATTGCGGCAGCTTTTGGAAGAGACAGAAGAGAAAGGGTAAATATATGGGAAAGTATGTGTTAGCAGCGGTTCTGGTTTCTTCTTTGTTAACCTTGTTTCTTTTACCTGTAAGGAAAGGCCTGCGTAGATTTGTGGGAAGTATCGGAGTTTATGCATTGTGGCTGTTTGTGGCGATCAGCCTGCTTTTGCCATTTCCACAGATGGTTTATAAGGCGGTAGCAGGAAGAGAACTTTTTCAACAGCAAAGCAAATTCAGTGTAATGAATCTTGTGGATCTTGCGCAGAAAAATCAGAAAGCTGTGGATAACAAATCAGAAAATGAATATAACTCAGTAAAAAAGACATCTTTATCCACGGGGGAAACAGCGCAGAATAAACTTTCACAACAAGGGGATATAATTGATGAAAGCAGTCGAACAGATCCTGCACGATTAAAGGAGGAAGAAGTACAGACATGGAAGGATTATGTGAAAACATATGGGTTATATGAAATCTGGCTTTTAGGCTTTTTGCTTCTTGCGGTCAGACAGTTTGTGCAGGAAAGAAAATTCAGAAAATATCTGCTGGAGGAAAGAAGCTGTGTATCTGTACAAAGTACAATTGAAAAAGGCAGCAGACGGACATGTTATGGAATACCGTTGGAAGGAAGCCCGTTTTTGTTTCGTTCGCGTGGAATAAAGCTGGATATTTATCTTCCGGAGCAGATACTTCCAGAAGATGAAGTTGTTGACTATGCTGTTTTGCATGAATCGATGCATCAGAGACATGGGGATATCTGGTGGTCGTATTTGCGAAATTTTCTTGTTGCGCTTTATTGGTTTCATCCACTGGTCTGGCTGGCAGCAAGGTTGTCACGGGAAGATTGTGAACTCGCATGTGATGAGGCTGTGGCGGCACAATTATCGGAGAAGCAGAAAACTGCATATGGAAAAAGTCTGTTGTTTGTCGCGGCTTTGCAGCATAAAACGGGCTTTTTCTCAGTAGCAACAAATATGCAGGGGAGTAAATCACAATTGGAAAAACGAATCCGCTGTATATGCAGTAAACAAAGAAAGAGCAAATGTGTCACTGCACTGGTACTTATTCTTGCAATCGCACTTTGTGGATGCGGCATGACCACTTCGGTAAAAACCAGTCATGCGGACACAGAAACAGTAACACTAACAGAATCAGGCACAGAAATGGACACAGAAACAGTAACGCAGAGACAGACTGTGATGGATATCACGCTTGAGGTACCAAAAGGTCTGACATTAGAAAGTTATGATGCGGCGCTTGGCGATTATGGCGGATGCCTGTTGAAACCGGATGCGTATGTTGGAGGTTATGCGCCAGATGAATGGAAAGCCGCCGGATATGTCATGCGCTTTTCTACACAAAACAATGAGGGAAGTTTTGGTGTTTTGTGGCAGGGGGATCAGATTTCGGATGTTACCATCCAGTGGAACCACACAGAGATGAAAAGGCTGGGAAATCTGTCTGGATTAGCATCTTCGGCTTATCTGATACAGACGGAACATGATCTGTATACGGCGGCGGAATGGAGTGAATTGGAGAACACAGAAAATGCGGAACCGGTAAGCAACTATTGGTGTATTATGATGGCAAGGAAGGGCGATGCATATGGATATGCAATTGCATTAAATGCAAAAAATTATACGAAGCAGGATACAATTGCTTTTGCGAAAACTGTACAGTACGACAAATAAAATATAAAATGTGGTTGCAACAACATATTCTTTTCCCGTTTTTGTGTATATTGTAACGGAAGAATGAAAAAACTGTTTGTAAGAGAGTCTATATAAATGGGAAAGGATAAAATCATGGAACACAACACACGGGTAGAACAGATCAAAACATATCTGGAGCGACTGAGCGCCGGGGAAGAATTGGAAAAAGTAAGGGCGGATTTCGCAAAAGAATTTAAAGAGGTTGATCCGGCAGAGATCATGCAGGCGGAGCAGGAACTTCTGCAAGGTGGCACACCGCTTGAGACCGTGCAGAAATTGTGTGATGTCCATGCGGCACTGTTCCGCGGCGCAACGAGTGAGGAGAAAGTTGCCAACGCGGAAAAAGCGGTTGCGGCATCGGTAAAAGAGAAAAAGCTGGCGGCTACCGCGGCTTTAACCGGAATCACCGGACATCCGCTGCAGACGTTTACTCGCGAAAATGAAGTGTTGGAAAACGTCATCCGGAAATGCCGGAATGAAATAGAGGAAACCAATACCCTTTCACCGGAGCTGTTTGGAAAGCTGCGGGAAGTTGCGATCCATTATGCAAAGAAAGGGGATCTTCTGTATCCGCATCTGAAAGTAAAATACGGGATCAGCGGCCCGTCGGATGTGATGTGGACAACCGATGATGAGATCAGGGATGAACTGGCGGCACTGGCAAAGCAGCTGCCGGTTCAAAAGACGGAAGATCACTGGCTGGAACGTTTTCGCATTGTGTTGCAGCGCGTGGAGGACATGATCTACAAGGAAGCCAATATTTTCTTCCCGAACTGTGCGCTGAATTTCACGGAGGAAGAGTGGTTTGGAATTTACCGCGATTCGAAAGATTATCCAGTCTGCTTTGGTGTGGAAAATGCGACCTGGGAGGCGGCAGAGAAGTATTTTAAGGAAAAATCAGAAGCCTTCGTTTCTAAGAAAATTATGGAAAAGAAAACAGAAGAAATCATCGTGCCGGGCGGCCACCTGACCGTTGCGCAGCTTACCGCAATGCTCAATACGATTCCTCTGGAGATCACATTTGTCGATGAGGACAATATCAACCGCTTTTTCAATGAAGGGCCAAAGGATTTCAAGCGTCCGGGCATGGCGATCGACCGCGAGGTATTTTCCTGCCATCCCCCGAAAGTGGAGCAGCAGGTGCGGCACATTATCGGGGAATTCCGGAAAGGAACGCTCGACAAAGTGCCGATCTGGATGGAGAAAAACGGAAAAACCATGCTGGTTACCTATATGGCGGTACGGGATGCCACAGGCACATATCTCGGGACCATGGAGCTGGTGCAGGATATGGGCTTTGCAAAAGAGCATTTCCTTTCCGACGTAAAAGCAAAAGAAGCAGCGCTGCGCGCAGGTATGGAAGATTAACTTATTTTTGTTTTTCCATATGATTTAATTCCGGAATCACGGTAGCAAGCATCGTGAGAAAGCACAGGCTTCCACCGATCACATTTGAGACCGGTTCCGCCATAAACACACCTCTTGTTCCCATGCCAAGTGCATATGGGAGCAGGTAGGTCAGCGGCACAACAATAAATACCTTACGAAGCAGGGAGAAAAAAATCGCCTGCTTCTTTTTATTTAATGATTTAAACGTGGTCTGTCCGATGTATTGCAGATCCATGAAAATAAATGCGGCAAAATAAAGTTTTAAGGCAGGAACCGCGTCTTTGATCAGCTCGCTGTCGGAACTGAAAATCCCGATCAGGAAATGCGGTGCAACGATAATGACCGACCACATGGCGGCGGTATACACAAAGATCATAACCGCCATTGTACCAATTGCCTGTTTTACACGCTTCGGGCGGCGTGCCCCGTAATTGTAGCTTAAAATCGGTGAACTACCCTCATTCATGGCATAAATCGGCGTCTCGACAAGCTGCCGGACGCTGGAAATGATTGTCATCACGGAGATATAGATATCGCCTCCGGTCACGGAGAGTACGTTGTTGCAGCAGATGCTGACTAAACTGTTGGTAAGCTGCATAATAAATCCTGCGGTTCCGAGGCTTACGATGTTTTTGGCAGTTTCCGTGCACCGGGAGAGTTCGCTTCTGGTCAGAAACCGTACGTTAAGCTCCGATCGTTTTTTCAGAAAATAGAGGACAAATGCAGCGGAGAGTGTCTGGGAAATCACGGTTGCAATTGCAGCACCCCGGATTCCAAGCGAAAAGACGAAGATGAAAACCGGATCGAGAATGCAGTTTGCCACCGCGCCGATGGCAACGGATGTCATGCCGGTCATGGCATATCCCTGCGCGTTGATAAACGAATTCATACCGGTGGAGATCATGGACGGAAGTGTGCCGACCAGATAGATCATCAGGTACGGGTATGCATAAACCAGAGCAGACTCGGAAGCGCCGAACAGACGCAGGATCGGGCGCGCAAACAAAAATCCAATGACCATTAAAACAATTGCGCCGCCGCAGACCATCGTATAGGAGGTATTCATAATTTCGGAAGCTTTCCGGGAATTATTTTCCCCCCGCCGGATGGAAAAAAGCGGAGCACCGCCGCTGCCGAACAGATTGCTGAAAGCCGTGATGATCACAATAATGGGAAAACATAAGCCAATCGCGCCGAGAGCGGTTGTGCCGATATGCGGGATTCTTGCTATATAAATGCGGTCTATGATGTTGTAAAGCAGGCTTAAAAGCTGCGCAACCAGCATGGGAATCGCTGCGTTTAAGATGTTGCCGGGGATGGAGCCATGTTCAAAATCAATTCGTTTCATTTTTTCCTTAAATCCTTTTCTTTCTGTTGACATTTAGTATACCATGAATTAACATATATGAAAAATATTACTTTTATGTCTTAAATAAATAAAAATTATATAAGGAGAAGCTATGGATGTAAAACAACTGGAATACTTCCGGGCAATTGTGGATGCTGGTACGATCAGCGGTGCGGCGCGCGTTCTCCACATGACACAGCCGCCGCTGAGTTATCAGGTAAAGATGCTCGAAGAAGAACTTCAGGTGCAGCTTTTTTTGCGGGGCACCAAAAAGATTACATTAACGGAAGCAGGAAAAACACTGTATGACAGGGCGGGCAGTCTTCTTACCATGGCGGATATTACCAAGCGGGAGGTCATAAAGGCAAGCCAGGCGGCAACAATCCACATCGGATTTACGCCGTCCACGGTTTCTATGATGTCCGATTACCTGATCCGTTTTTCCACGTCGCATCCGGATATTCGCTTTGATATCCACGAGGGATCGACATTTACGCTGCGGGAGCAGTTGGAAAACGGCGTGGTCGATATCACGACACTCCGGACACCGATTGTGCTCAAAGGATGTGAGAGCAGGACTTTGATGCAGGAAAAGCTGCTTGCAATGGCGGCTGCAGGGAACCCAGTTTTAGAAAAAAACAAAGATGGGATCACGCTCGAGGAACTGTCAGAGCAGAAACTGATCCTGTCCCACCGCTACCGCAGTTATCTGTTGTCCGCGTTCGAAAAAAAGGGGCTTTTGTGTGACATTTACTGTGAGTGTGAAGACGCCAGAACGGCGATGACTTTGGCGGAAAAAGGGCTTGGAATCGCCATTCTTCCGGCTTCTATGCACAAGTTGTCGGATCAGATGAAGTCCTGTGATATTCTGGATGCGGATCTTACGACGGAACTTCTTCTCGCGTGGCGAAAGGGACGCATGCCGGAGGAAGTGAAAGCGTTTCTTGAAATGTGGAATTAAATGAAAAGTTCAATATCATATTCTATAACCGCGGAGTTGGTGGATTTATCACGGATGAACTCGGGATCAACGATCTGAGTTACCCTGACATTCCGATCGCGCAGATGATTGATCACTACGATCAGATCCTGTGCCAGGTGAAAGCCGCCCTGCCTTCTTGTGCGCACCAACCCAAAGATCGCTGAAGCAAACGCGGCTGTCAAAAAACTGGCCGAAAAATATCACGCAAAATACATGGATATCAATGACCCGCTGAAGGATGAAAACGGAAATCTTAAGGCTGAATATACGATTGAGGGCATGCATATAAAGGAAGAAGGGTATCGGGCGATTTTCCCGAAATTTATCCGGTATGCCATGGAATAATATTGTGGTTTTACAGAACCTCATAAAGGAAAGCAGGACAACTGCTTTACATTATTCAGACCGTGTGATATACTATATAAAATTCAACAACTGTCACGGATATCTGATGACAGGCGTTTGTCAGGAGTTTTGTATACAGAGAATACAGACTGCGCGTTGGCGGGATATTGCCGATGCGCAGTCTTTTTTAGTGATGCAGTTGAGGAGAGAAACAGGTATATGGGGATAGCTCGGGAAAAAAAGAAGAAAACATTAAAGGCAAAAATGCTTGGCATATTGACGATGTGTGCGATGACAAGCCTTCTGGCTGCGGGAATTGTATCCTATATGGCACTGAGAATGATACAGAATGACAGTATAGAGAATAACATGAAAATGTATCTGGATCAGATTACGAAGAATACGGATGAAGCCTATTATGATATGCTCAGTATTGTGAACTATATGGGACCGGGCGGTCTGATCGGAAACGTAACGGACAGTTATCTTGATGCTGTGGATAATTTTGACAGGTTTGTTGAACAGAGATCTCTTAGACAAGAACTTTCGGGACTCGGATATGTCAACACAAAACTGGTAGGCGTTACCTATTATGACAAGGAAGAGAAAAAGGAACTTATCAGCGGTATGAATGTCAGAACACTGGACGGAAGACAGAACGCATTGCCTAAGGTTGTGAAGTGTGCGGGAAATGTTATGCAGGCAGCCCATGCGTCTTTTCTTGGGAATAGTGAGAAAACAGTTTTTTCCGTCATGAGGGAAGTAGTTTTTGGCAATGGGAAAAGACTGGAAATCTACACAGAAATAGAGGCTGATATGAAGACCCCGGAAGAAATAAATAAGGAAGGATATCCCTACACTTATATTCAGATGGATGAGAGAGGGGTTGCACAATACAGCGTAAATCCTGTCATTATGCACGGACAGAAACTGTTTTCTGCATCACTCTCAAAGGGGGAGTATGAAGTCCAGACGAGAGAGGGCTATAAGATCATGGCATACCGGAGTCAGATGGGATACATTAATGCAGTGGCACTGCCGGACAATATATATCAGAAGAAGATTAACCAGTGGAGAATGATGATGACACTCATCATAGTTGTAACGTTTCTGCTCTTTTCCATGTCTGTCCTCTATCTTTATCGTATGATCTGCCGACCGCTGAGTCAATTCCGCAGACAGATGGTGCAGATTGGGGATGGCACTCTTCAGGCAGTACATGAAGAGTCGGACATTGCAGAGTTTGACAGCCTGATGAGGGAAGTAGAACAGATGAAGGGAGAGATTGAGAATCTTATCAGCAATATGGTAGAAAAGGAAAAAAGCATACAGAAGATGGAGTTTGAGAAACTTCTCTATCAAATTAATCCTCATTTCCTTCTCAATACACTGAATTCGATTCAGTGGATGGCACAAATGAGTCACCAAAGAGAGATCAGTGAGTTTGTACAGAGACTAAAGAAGCTTCTTTCCTATAATCTGGGCAAAGAAGGCCGCCAGACAACGTTGCGGATGGAGTTGGAGATTGTAAAGGAATATATTGCACTTCAGCAGATGCGGTATGATTTTATTATTGAGATGAATATAGAAGATGGCAGTTATCTTGACCAGCCAACGGTCCGTATGCTTTTTCAGCCACTTGTGGAGAACGCGATCCGCTATGGTCTTGGGGATGATGAGAAGATCAGCATCCAGGTGTTTGAAGATGTGGCAAGGCATCTTGCTGTTGTAACTATCTCTGACAGCGGAAAGGGACTGAATCAGGAGGAGATAGATGAGATCAACCAGCCGTTTGATTATGGCTGGGAATACTGGAAGAATGAGAACAGAGGTATCGGACTGCGCTATGTCAAGGCTATGCTGGAATCATTTTATGATGGACAGACGAGTTTGTTTGTAAACAGCAAAAAAGGGTTCGGAACCAGAATTACGATCCTTCTTCCTGTCCGGAAACCGGAAGAAAAAAAAGAGAAAGACAAAGAGGTTACATTGGAAGAAAATAAGGTGGGACAGACAGATGAACGTATTGATTGTAGATGACGACAAACTTGCCAGAAAAGGTCTGGTCGCTATTATGGACTGGGAAAAGTATGGATTCGAGGTGGTGGGAGATGTACAGAATGGGAGAAAAGCCCTTGAATTTCTCCGAAATCATCCGGTGGATATTGTATTTACCGATATAGATATGCCGGAAATTGATGGACTGGAACTTATGCAGATGTGCAGAGAGGAATTTCCGGAAATTAAATTTGTAATTCTTTCTGTATATGAGAATTTCAGTTATGCACAGACGGCAATCCGTATGGGGGCGTTAGACTATATCTCAAAGATCAGTTTTTCCCCGGAAGAGTGTGGATCGATACTGGAACGGGTCAGTGCAAAGTACATGCAGACATGCAGAAATGGACATGCAGAAGAGGAAAATCAGGAAAAAGTTGAAGAACTGAACAGAAGATGGATGCACACCAGATGGATTTTCAGTGAGAAAGAATTTGAAGATCTCTGTCAGAAAACAAAAGAAATCAGTCTGCGGAGTGCGGAGAGGATTTTTGTTAAGAGTTTTCATAATATTCAGCTCCTGTCAGATGAAGAAGGGGAATTTCCATCGCTGGATACGGTTGAAGAGATGCTGGACTGGGTGCACCGCTGGAGGGAACATATTTATGAAGAGAGTCTTAGCTCATCACAGAAAAATGATATCAGTGCTTTTGCAGCGGTTATCAAGTATGTGGATGGACATATCGGGGAGGATCTTCGCTCTGAAGACGTGGCAGAACGGATAGGGATGAGCAGGAGTTATTTTAGTACAAGGTTTAAGGAGATGACGGGGGAAACATTTCACCAATATGTGATACAAAGGAAAATGAAGACTGCGGCGGAATGGATAGAGGAGGGAAAGAAGAGCATTACAAGGATTGCCGTAGAACTTGGATATGATAATTTTCATTATTTTGCAAAAGTATTTGCACGGGAGCATGGGTGTACGCCTTCGGAATACAGAAAAGAGAGTAAAAATGTCTGATTTTCATCGGACATTTTTTTTGTGATAAAAAATATTTGGTAAGATTAGAAACAATATCATCTAGCAGGATATGGGGGAAGAAGATAAAATAATTAAAAAAAGGAAGGGAGGTATCATGGTGTATATTAAACAAAAAGGAAGGGAGGTCCTGGAATGTATATCAAACGATTTGTGAAGCATTATTATATTATGCTGATTCCGGCACTTTTATGGCTGTTTTTCTTTAGCATTGTTCCGATGTTCGGTATTGTCATGGCATTTCAAGATTATAATCCGGGCCAGGGTATTTTGCATTCTAAGTTTGTCGGGCTTGAAAATTTTAAGTACATGTTTCAAATGAACGATGTCAAACAGGTACTGTGTAATACCGTTGTAATCGCGGTAGGAAAGATTATTGGGAATATTATTTTCCCATTGATTTTTGCACTTCTGCTTAATGAATTCTGTATTAAGCGGCTCAAGCGTCCAATCCAGACAATTGTTTACCTACCGTATTTTCTGTCGTGGGTTATTCTGGCAAAGATTGTTTTAAATATCTTTGGATATACTGGTCCAATTAATCAGCTGATGGAGGCATTTGGTAGAAATCCGATCAATTTTTTCGGGGAGCCATCATTGTTCCAGCCTCTGGTGATCGGCACAGATATCTGGAAAGGATTTGGGTACAATACGGTAGTTTATCTGGCAGCAATACTTGGGGTAGACCAGAGCCTTTATGAAGCAGCAGCGGCAGACGGAGCAGGAAGATTCAAACGTATCTGGCACATAACGCTCCCGGGAATAAGGACAACGGTAGCCCTTCTGGCAATTCTGTCACTTGGAAATGTGCTCAATGCAGGTTTTGATCAGATCTACAATTTGTATAATCCGCTTGTTTATTCCACTGGTGATATCATAGACACATGGGTATACCGTGCAGGACTTGAGAACCTGCAGTACTCGCTGGCTACAGCAGTTGGACTGTTTAAATCGGTGATCAGCGTTATCTTAATTGTTATAGGATATAAGCTGGCAGATAAGTTTACCGGTTACAAACTATTCTAAGGAGGTGCAGTAAATGATAGAAAATAAAAGTATAGGATCAAAAGTATTCGACGTAGTAAATGTTGTGATCCTTATTTTGATCACACTGGTCTGCATCCTGCCGGTATGGTATGTCCTTTGCGTTTCCTTAAGTAGCAGGGAGGCTGTCAGTGCAGGGAAAGTTGCTCTCTGGCCGGTGGGATTTAATCTCCTGTCATATAAGAAGATCTTGGGAGAGGGAAATTTCTTTACTTCTTTTCTTGTGTCTATTAAACGAGTTGTGTTAGGTACAGGGGCCAGCATGGTGTGTATACTTTTGGCAGCATATCCGTTGTCAAGAACAAAAAAACAGTTTCCGAAGAGGGGCATCTTCATGTGGATCTTTGTATTCTGCATGCTTTTCAATGGAGGTACTGTTCCGTGGTATATCACAATGAAGAATTACGGTCTCATGGACAGCATATGGGGACTTGTCTTCGGTATGGGGCTTCAGGTTTTCAACGTCATTCTGGCAGTAAACTTTTTCAAGAATCTGCCAGTTGAACTGGAAGAGGCATGCTTTATAGACGGTGGTGGACCATGGAGGAATCTGATCTCAATTTACATTCCTTTGGCAAAACCGATGGTGGCAACGATCTCGCTTTTTACGATTGTTCAGTACTGGAACGAGTTCTTTCAGGGAATGGTTCTAAGTACAAAACAAAGCAGCTATCCGCTTCAGACATACATACAGCAGATGGTAGTAACATTGGATTATTCCAGTATGAATGTTGAACAGATCGCACAGGCAATGAAACTAAATAACCAGTCGCTGGACGCAGCGAAGATATTTATCGCCATGATCCCGGTGCTGATCATATACCCGTTTTTGCAGAAATATTTTGTATCTGGGATCACGTTGGGATCGGTAAAAGGATAGTATCCGGTCAGAAAGAGTCTGGCCAAAATAGAGAATAGTAAAAACGAAAAGGAGAAAATGGATTATGAAACTAAAAAGAATAATTGCTATAGCGTGTACGGCAGCTATGACGGTATCCTTGATTTCAGGCTGTGGTGGTGCATCAGACAAAGGGCAGAAAGAAGCGGTCAAGGAAGCAGAAGGAACAGCGAAAGAAGATCTGCCTCTGGCAAAATACCCGGAGACGGTTACGGTACATCTGGGCGGAAAAATGAATCCGAATGCAAAGATTCCGAAAGGAATGTCATTTGAAGACAACTCCTATACAAGGCTTCTGAAAGAGAACCTGAACATCCAGGTAGTATATGACTGGACTGCATCTACATCAGACTATGATGAAAAAATGAGTCTCTGTATCGGAAGTAATACCATTCCGGAAATCATGAATGTAAATGCAACCCAGTACAGGGCTCTGTTGAAATACGATATGATACAGCCACTGGATAAGTATTTTGATGATTATGCTTCAGATGCACTGAAAAGTTATGTGAAATCCGGCGGTGAAGAACTGCAGAAATGTATCACCAATGAAGATGGAGAACTGATGGCGATTCCTGCCCCGAACCTGACAGCAGGCGGTGTAAACGAAATGTGGATTCGTCAGGACTGGCTGGATGCTCTTGGGCTGGATGTACCACGCACATGGGATGAACTGGCAGAAGTGGCTAAAGCATTTGTGACAAGGGATCCAGATGGAAATGGAGAGAATGACACTATCGGTATTCTTGGACCAGGAAATTCGGACCACATGAATGCAGTAGGCGGCAACCAGTTTGGACTTGACCCATTGTTCAGCTGTTTTCAGTCATATCCGCAGTACTGGCTGAAGAGTGAGGACGGATCGGTAGAGTATGGTTCGATTCAGCCGGAGACGAAGACTGCACTGGAAAATATCTCCAAACTTTATGCGGATGGTGTTATTGATCCGGAGACACTTGTCAGAAGTGATAGCAAGGAGCCACTTCTTGCTGGAAAAGTAGGAATCTTTTTCGGACCGTGGTGGTGTGCATATACATTTGCGGATACAACTCTGTCAGGTTCAGCAGACTGGCGGGCATATTTCACACCTCTTTCTGAGGATGGAAAATATTATACGCATATGGCTGAGCCAACGACACAGTATGTCGTAGCGAGCAAGGACTGCAAAAATCCGGAAGCTGCGTTTAAGATCATTAACTACCTGGTTGCAAATGAGCAGAAATGGGTAGAAGAGGGCGTAACATCTACGGAGATGGGAACCGGAGATTTCTATCCTTTGTATAATACGTATGACAATGCTGATGAGATAGAGAAATCTTATGAAGCGCTGACGAAATATCTTGCAGGAGATATCAGTATGGATGATGTAGATTTTTCGACACATAAACTGCTGAAGAACGATATGGAAGCAGTTACGAAACTTAAGAAAAAGCCTTACGATGATTTTAGTCTTAAATATTGGAATCTGGATAGTGATCTGGCAAAAACAAATCTGCCTCGTCTGGTTGCAATCATGGTAGGTGACGCGCCACTTGTAAATGAGGAATATGTTCCGGTTTACAACGCTTACAACGGACAGACGGAAACAATGGAAGCGAAATGGGCAAATCTGAAGAAGATGGAGGAAGAGACTTTCGCAAAGATCATTATGGGAAAAGCAGATATCAGCGAATTCGATACTTTCGTTAAAAACTGGAAGAATCAGGGTGGTGATCAGATTCTCAAAGAAATCAACGATGAATTAAGTAAGTAAAAGAGACGGCGGCTGATGGTGTTCATTAGCCGCTGTTCCTTAATTGGAGGTATAAAAT
>PPYE01320942.1_pt1 | contig 13947 bp, 10 predicted proteins | sample 1559881 | NCBI WGS metagenome assembly PPYE01 (sample SAMN08240022, study PRJNA423297) | Human gut metagenome, whole genome shotgun sequencing project.
TGTAGCCCTTGTTTCGTTCCACCCGGAAAACTGCCATAGTAAATCACTCCTTTTGCTGTGGATTTGTTACGCAGTAGAAGCGCAGTTTCGGGGGATAAGGTATAAATCCCTTGCCGCGCCAGATACGCGCCCGCAAAACCGCTTGTAGCAAGGCTTTTTCTGCCCCTACTGCGTAACAAAGGGCATGAAAAAGCGGCGTTCCTGTTCTCCCTGTGTAGGGAGTGGGAAACGCCGCTTTTGCGTCGTATTCAGTTTTTAGTACAATACCCTGCTTGTCCATCGCTCGAAAAACCTTGATTTTCTGGTGTTTTCAAAAGTATCGTTATCTAACGTCAGCTTTTGACCGCCCTGATTTTCAAAGAATGGTAGCTGATGTGCGGGCTGGTTTAGTAAAAAGGGTCATTATCAAGGATATGTCGCGATTTGGCCGTGACTACTTGCAGGTGGGCATGTATACGGAAATGATCTTCCCGGAATATGAGGTTCACTTTGTTGCTGTCAATGACGGTGTAGATTCTCAAAAGGGCGAAAATGACCTGACCCCGTTCCGCAATCTGTTCAATGAATGGTATGCCCGTGACTGCTCAAAGAAGCAAAGGGCGGTCAAGCGAATGAAAGGTATGTCCGGGCAACGGATAAGCAGCAACCCTCCTTATGGCTATATTAAGGGCGAAGGTGGCCAGCTTGTTCCCGATCCGGAAGCAGCCTGGGTAGTCAAGCTGATGTTTGATCTGGCCGCACAGGGGCTGGGGCCGGTTCGGATAGCAAATATCCTGACCAAGAAAAAAATCCCCACACCTGGTACGCTGGCATTCCGCCGGACAGGGAAAAAGCGGAACTACCACCCGGAAGCACCTTATAACTGGTCTGACAGCACGATTGCCAACATTCTGGAATATAAGGAATATTTGGGCCACACGGTCAACTTCAAAACCTACTCCAAGTCTTATAAGTTCAAGAAGCGGCTGCCTACCCCGGAGGATCAGCAGATGATTTTTGAGAATACTCACCCGGCGCTGGTAGAGCAAGAGGTTTGGGAGCAGGTTCAGCGACTGCGGGAGGGGCGGCCACGTCCTACCAAGCAGGGGGAAATGGCATTGTTCTCTGGTTTGCTGTTCTGTGCAGACTGCGGTTCCCCACTCCGCGCTCACCGTGGACAGAATATCAGTAAAAATCAGGAGTGCTATTGCTGTGGGAAATACCGTGACCGGACAAATAGCTGTACCATGCACTACATCAGAGCAGTGGTTCTGGAAAATCTGGTATTGGAAAACCTAAAGCAGACAGTTACTTTTGCACTTGAAAACGAACAGGAATTTGTCCGGCGTTTAATGAATCGCTCCGCAAAGGAGCAGCAAAAGCAGATACAGTCCATGAAAAAGGAACTGGCTGCAAAGGAGCGTCGGATTGGTGAGCTGGATAACATCATCAAACGGCTTTATGAGGACAATATAAGTGGAAAGCTGTCTGACGAACGGTTCAAAAAACTGTCATCAGACTATGAGAAAGAACAGCGCGATACATGTTCTGAAATCGCAGATATTCAGAAACAGGTCAATGAAGCTGAAAGCAAAGTCATTAAAATAGACAGCTTCTTGAAGATGGCCAGGAAGTACACTTCTTTTGAAGAACTCTCCCGTGGTATGCTTCACGATCTGATAGAGAAAATTGTTATCCATGAGGGTGACAAGAGCAGCGGCCACCGCCAGCAGAAAATTGACATCTACTATACCTTTATCGGGGAAGTTGGTGCAACACAGCTTGTGGCGCAACTCGAATTGAAAGGAAAAGCAGCGTAACATACTCTCGTACATTACGCTGCTTATCACAAAACTAAAAAAGTTTCCTTAACCGGCTCCCGCTTTTGCGGTTCAGGGTTTTTTGGCACATTTCAGCGGCTTTTGTGGTATAGCTTTTGATATTCCTTAGGAGAGCAGCCTGTAAATTTTTTGAATATTTTTGAAAAATAGCCTTGATTTATAAAGCCGCATTTTTCACTGATGCATTGAATGGAGTTATTTTCGGTTCGCAGAAGTCCCTTGGCTTTTTCAACACGCATACGATTCAGATAGTCAGAGAAATGCTCTTCTGTGTTCTGATAAAAAAGTGTGGACAGGTAAGTGTAATTCAGGTGAAACTGTTTGGCCAGATCGTATAGCTTCAGTTCCTGTTCGCAATTCAGACGGATATATTCTTCAATTTTGTAGAATAGATTACCCTCTCTTTCCTGCGTGCCCTTACGGACAATATCCTCCAGCTCGGCAAATGTTTCGGAGAGAACCTGTCTGAGAGAATTACAGTCAGCTGACATATCCATTTTTTTAAAATACATTACCTTTTTTGAATTTATTTCATCGGTTGGAAACGAGGCGTCCGCAAGCGTCTGTATGAGTCTGTATATTGCATTCTCTACTTGTTTTTTCAAGGTAAATACATCCATGCCGGCCTGTGCTTCTGCATTGCTCAGATAATTGTATACAAGATTTCTGGCATCATCAAGACGTAATGGATCCAGACAATTTGAAAAAGAAGTATCAGGAAAAGCAAGCTCGCATTTATGGACATCCTCAGGAAACAGTAATGTTTTTTCCGGAAAGTAAAAACCGTAGGAAAGCAGTCCGCACATTTCTCCATATACCTGAGAAAGGTTACTGAGTACGGAGAATACCGGCATGCATGCGAAAAGAAAACTATTTTCCAGTTTCCTTTCCAGCTGAACGGTAAACTCGGTAAGCCGGGCATGAGACGGAAGTTCCGTAGCGCTTACTGCCTGAAGAAGGATGCAGAGGTAGCCCTGACTTGTGACACAAGAGATACAGGGACAGGCCGGAAATAGCTCCAGTGAAAGATTTGTCACGGCAGGAAGAAGCCTGTGAACCGGTATAGTCCCCTGATAGGGAGCTGCCATCAGCGTATATGGTATTTTTTCTTTAAAATGGATACCTCTGTCATTAAATTCCTCCAGATATTCCTCCTCCTCCAGGCTGCAGAATGTAAGAATTTCTTGGAAAAACTGAGAGGCGGAACTTTTGAAATCATCCAAACCAGAAGTCCTGCTGAGCTTTTCCAGCAGATGAAGAAGATCTGCAGCTTCCAGTTCCGGTTTAAGCAGATAATCGGCGATGCCAAGCTTAAAGCTGGATTTTGCGTAAGCAAAATTGTCATAGCTGCTAAGGACAATAATATGAATATTGGGGAAATGCTCTTTAATCTGGGCGGTTAGGCTGATGCCGTCCATTCCTGGCATGACAATATCTGTAATAACAATATCCGGCCGGATTTCCTGTATCAGCTGAAAACCTTCAATGCCATTAGAGGCTTCCCCTGCAATTGTAAATCCATGAGCCTCCCAGTCGCAGAGATATTTCAGTCCGTTCCGAAGAACCATCTCATCATCAATGATGACTATCTTCTGAAGATTTTTCATAGCATTTTTCCCCCTCAAAATATATCAAAGGCAGATGTATTATTACCTGAGTGCCATACCCTGGAGTGCTCATTATATTGAGGCCATATTGGGGTCCATAAATCATTTTGATACGGTCTTCAATATTTTTAAGACCTATCTTTGTAAGGCTGTTTCGATTGTTTTTTGCAGAAACATCCATAATGTGCATCAGGATATCCGGTGGAATTCCAGCACCGTTATCCATAATTTCCAGTTTCAGAATTGCGCCGTTTATCGTGGCGTAAATGCTGATACTGCCACAGGGGGTGTTGGTGGAGAAGCCATGAAAAATAGAGTTCTCTACCAGAGGCTGAAGAAAAAATTTGGGAACCGCAGCTGAAAGGCAGGTCTCTTGTACATTTAAGTAAAGACGGATGCCATCACCATAGCGCAACAGCTGGATTTGGAAATAATCTTGCAGTAAATCCAGTTCCTGCTCCAAAGGAATGGTTTCTCTGATATCCCCCAGCGTTTTTCGGAGGAGCTTTGTGAGAGAGTTGATTCCTGTTATGACCTTTTCCCGCTGGCCTGCCATAGAAAGGTATCTGATGGAAGCGAGCGTATTGTAAATGAAATGTGGGTTAATCTGGTGCTGCAGGGAATTCAGTTCGGCTGCATGACGGGCATCCTGTTCCTGCATTAGTTTTTTTGTATAGTATTCAAGCTTTGAAAACATTTCATTGAAGCTTTCACCGAGAAGCCGGGCTTCTGAACAACCTGTGAAATTCATTTTTTCAGGACGGGAGAGAAGATCTCTGTCTGAAACATTCTGCATGGCTACGGACAGCCTGTGAATTGGGCGTGTGATTTTCTGAAGGAGACATATAAGAACCACTGTTATAAGGAGCTGGGCAAAACAGCATAATTCCAATATCCGCAGGATAGATGGAGAGACTCTGGATGTAATGGCATTATATTCAGTTAACTGTAGGATATAAAAATCGAAATACTGGTTATATATGGAGCTTGGAATCCACTTTTCTCCCGCATATTCCAATACGCCGTCGGAGTTTTTTCTGGCGATATCAAGAAGGGTGGAATCAGAGCTGTTGAGAAATTCAGCTTTGCTGTCGGAAATAATGAGGCCGTCCTCTGTAATAACAGAAAAATGATTGTTATCCTGGATTAAATCGGAATACAGATTCTGGAAGCATGACTCATCTATTACAACCAGGATTGTGCCATAATATCTGGAACGGTAGGGATCATATAAGGCGTGGGCAAAATACATGTAATCATCATTTTGGGTGTAGGGGGTCAGACCGGAATGGAAATAAGACACTCCAAGCCGGCGGTGATTTTTTTCTGCCTGTTTTACAAAATCTTCTTTAAGGATACCAGTATCTTCTAAATATAAGGTTTCATTATAGGTGGTATAAGTCTGCCCGTTTTCACCATATAGGATCAGGTGTACGTTAGAATTGGGAAAAAAACCATTGTAGGTTTGGAGAAAATCATGTACATACCGTTGCATCTGATAATATTCAAAGTTGTCTTCCGGTTCCTTTGTAAGATACTGTTTTAATACGGTATCACCGGACAGTTGAATCAGAATATAAATTATCTGCTGATAAAAAACATCAAAGCTTTCATTTAACTGTGTAAGGGAATGCTGCTGAGATTCTTGCATAATATCAGTTACATTCCTGTAATACAGTTCGGTAGTAAGTATAGAGAAAAAAAGGAATAAAGCAAGGAAAGATATGATAACCGTAATAATTATCTGAAAAGAAATACTTTTTTTATTCCGCATCGTTTTCACCTCATTCTGGACTTCATTCATTATATAATACAAAAGTGTAGTTGGCAAATGGTATGAAATGTATAAAATGCACAATCAGAAGATTAGAGAAAAGGATCAAAAAATATTATAAAAATAAAACTGCACATAAAAATAAAAAGAGATTATATGAATATATTTTAAAACTGCCAATAAATAGAAGCAGTATTTTTTATACGGTAATGTTAATATGGCTTTACAAGGAATGAAGGCCTTCAGCTGTTGTAAGAATCGGAAGGAGAGGGACTTATGCGGAAAAGAAATAAAGTACAAAGGTTATTGGCAATTATGATAGGGGCAGCTATGCTGGCAGGCTGTGGCAGCAGCGATACACAGCAGGTACCACAGGACACTGCAACAGAGGAAAACAGCGCAGTATCGGCACAGGAAAGTACACAGGCACAGGGAACCAATGAAAAATCTGAAAGCGGTGAACAGGTAACAATACAATACTGGCATCAGGGAACATCACAGGCAGATACGGAATTCGTACAGAAATGTGTGGATTCCTTCGAAGCAAAATATCCTAATATAAAGGTAGAAGCTACCGGAATGTCTTCAACGATTTCAGATCAGGAAACGAAATTAAATGCAGCTGTTTTAAGTGATACCTATCCGGATGTTATTCAGCTGGTTTTGGCGGAAGTCGGGTCCCGGGGTGCTTTAGGTGATTTCGAAAAGCTTGACAGCTATATAGAGGGATGGGAGGAAAAGGACGATTTATTTGACAGTGCTTATGAAATGGGGAAATATCAGGGGAATCAGGTTGCACTGGGAATTTTCCCCAATCCTCAGGTGTATGCTTTCCGAAAGGATAAATTTACAGAAGCGGGACTGGATCCGCAAAATCCTCCGGCTACATGGGAAGAACTAAAAAATGCGGCGGAGGTATTAACCGAAAGAGATGGGGATAAAGTGGTTTTTGCCGGTCTGGATATTCCCTCAATTGACAGCTCGCTTGTTTTTACAGAACCTTATATGCGAAGTGCAGGTTCACCGGTAATTGATGAATTGAATCTGAAGCCGGCGTTTACGGATCAGGCAGCCATAGATGCTTTCTCATTTCTGGGAGAACTGGCACAGATGAATGTTTCCATTCCTCATGATCAACAGAAGGGAGATGAACGGCCATTTATGAAAGGAATGTCGGCCATCAGCAATTTATCCCCTCAGCAGATAGGACAGTTTATGAAGGATAACCCGGAAGTTGAATTGGGGTATCTTCCGGTACTGTCGAAAGACGGCTCAGAACCCGGGATTTCCTTCTGTGGCTATAATCTGATAGCAATGGGAGCAACCTCAAAGCATAAGGAAGCAGCCTGGCTGTTTATGCAGCATATGCTTTCCAATGAAATTGTCTGGATGAGGACCGAAGACTTTAAGGTGCCAATCGTAAAAAAATCTTTGGAAGAGCAGTTCATTCAATCAGGGAACCCGGAACTGAATCAAGCGGTTATTGATTATGTGGAAAGTGGAAAAGGCAAAGCCACCGTGCCCTGGATCAGTGTCTACAATAAATATGTTTCCGTTGCTTATGAAGAAGTAATCAATGGAAAGAAGACAGCAGAGCAGGCGTTAAATGATGCGCTGTCACAGTTGGAAAAGGAGATAGAATAGCAGAAACAGTACAGCAATGCGGGCAGGCTAAACCTGCCCGCTGCTATAGAACTAATAAAAATGGTGGGGATTTGGATGAAAAAGAAAAAGGGTGTCACAACCGACCGGTGTGCTTACTGGTTTATTGCTCCATATTATATATTTTTTCTTTTATTTGTATTATTTCCTATTGTAGTGAATGTTGGATTGAGTTTTACAGATTTTAATCTGAAAACAATTTCTTTTACCGGAATTAAAAATTATATTGCTCTTTTCCATGATGGGCTGTTTTGGAAATCTGTGCAAAACACTTTTATTTATGTGGTATTTACGGTATTTATGACTCTCATTCTGGGGTTTGTCCTCGCACTGGCCTTAAATAGCGCGGCGCTTTGGGGCACACGTTTTTTCAGAGGCTTTATTTATCTTCCATACGTCACATCCATGGTTTCAATGTCGATGGTCTGGCTTTGGCTGTATGATCCTACTAACGGTGTGTTTAACGTAATCCTGGAGGCGCTTGGTTTTGAGGCCAGGCAATGGCTGTATGATGAAAAATTAGCTTTGGGCGCAATGATAGTTATGGGAGTGTGGAAGGGGGTCGGTTATTATATGACATTATATCTGGCCGGGTTGAATAACATCCCTTCTTATCTTTATGAAGCGGCATCCATAGACGGAGCCGGCTATCTGCAGAAGGTTTTCCGAATAACAATACCAATGCTTCGCCCTGTAACCTTTTTTATTGTGATTACCGGAGTGATCAATGCGTTTAACGTATTTGAGCAGGTGAATGTAATGACCGGCGGCGGACCGATGAATGCTACAACAACAATAGTACATCAGATTTACACGAGAGCTTTTACAGAATACCGGATGGGTTACGGCGCTGCGGAGGCGGTTTTCCTGCTGCTCATTATTCTGATATTTACACTGCTGAACTTCAGATATGGGAATCAGGGACAGGATTTGGATATCGGATAGAGGAGAAAACAGATGAAAATGAAAAAGGGTGCCCGTTTACTTTTATTTCTGCTGATGCTTTTGTTCTGCGTTATCATAATTATTCCTTTTTTAATTATGTTTTTTACATCATTGAAAACCCAGGCGGAAATTTCCGGTGCGGCGTTCCGGCTGTTACCGGAACACTGGCTGTTTTCCAATTATGCGGATGCCATGAAATCATCTGATTGGGGAAGATTTTTCTGGAACTCCTTTTATACAACATTTCTGGCAGTGATTATCAGCCTGGTTATTAACTCTCTGGCAGGATATGCATTTGCACGTATGGAATTTAAGGGAAAGGATTTTCTGTTTCTTCTTGCGCTTGTGGGTATGATGATACCTCAACAGGTTACCATGCTGCCTAATTTTGTAGCGATGAAATACTTTCCTCTTATGGGAGGAAACAATATTCTGGGGCAGGGAGGAACCGGCCTGATCAATACCTATGCAGGTATGATTGCTCCTTACATAGCAGGTGCATTCGGTGTATTCCTGTTTCGGCAGTTTTTTATGAACTTCCCAAAATCTCTGGATGATGCAGCCAAAATTGATGGTCTATCCAGATTCGGAGCATTTGTTCGCGTATATCTTCCTCTCAGCAAGGCTATATTTGCAACATTGATTGTGTTTAAAACAACAAGTACATGGAATGAATATACGTGGCCTCTGATTATAACCACACGAAAAAATATGTGGACGGTACAACTTGCCCTGAGTGTTTTCAGAGAAGAGTTTATTACGCAATGGAATTATCTGATGGCGGCGACAACGCTGATTATGCTTCCGCTACTCGTTATGTATGTATTTATGCAGAAATACTTTGTGGAGGGAATTGTGACAACCGGAATTAAGGGATAACAGAACAGGGGGGAATTATGAAAACGATTTTGGTATTAATGGATACACTGAACAGGCGGTATTTAAAAACATATAATGAGAGGGCAAAAGGAATCACACCGAATATAAATGCTTTTTCAAAGGACTGTATTATTTATGACAATCATTTTATCGGTTCTGCACCCTGTATGCCTGCCAGAAGGGATATTTTTACCGGACGGATGCAGTTCTTGGAAAGGGGATGGGGCGGTGTTGAACCTTTTGATATTACGCTTCCTTCCGTACTGCGTGAAAATGGCGTTTTTACGCATATTACGACCGATCACACACATTACTTTGAAATTGGAGGAGAAAATTACTGCTACTTGTTCAATACGTGGGATTATCATAGAGGACAGGAATTTGATACCTGGATTTCCCGTGTGAACCAGCCTTCAGTTGATCCGGAAAGTTATGGAAAAAAGTCATCTCAGTATCTGCTTAACAGAACCAAATTTACGAAGGAGTCAGAATATCCTTCTCCCCGAACCTTCCGCTCGGCCTGTAGTTGGGTTGAACAAAACAATGGCGCAGACGATTTTTTTCTTATGGTAGAAAGCTTTGATCCACATGAACCTTTTGACTGCCCTGAAAAATATCATCAAATGTATAATGACAACTATGTGGGCCGGGAATTTTGCTGGCCCACGTATGCAGAAGTAACAGAGCCTGCGGAAGCGGTGGAGCATCTGGAAAAATGTTATCTTGGAACGTTGAGCATGGCTGATTACTGGTTTGGAAGGCTTCTTGAAACATTAAAAAAGAATAATATGTATGAAGATACGCTTATTATTTTTACGACCGACCATGGGCATATGCTGGGAGAACATGGTTTTACCGGAAAAAATATTATGCATGCCTATAATGAAATGGCTCATATACCACTGATGATTCATTTCCCTGGTACAAAAGAATCCGGGAAAAGGGTAAAGGCGCTGACACAGAATATAGATCTTATGCCTACAATTTTGCAGCATCATGGATGTAAAATACCGGAACGGGTAAAAGGAATGAGTCTCCGGGATATTGCTGAGGATAGAGAAAAGCCGAGAGAACAGGTGATTTATGGCTGGTTCGGCAGAGCAGTTAATGTTTATGACGGCAGATATACTTATTTTAGAGCACCTGAAAACAGGGAAAACAGCCCTTTATACCAGTACTGTGCAATTCCGTCCACATGCTGGAGATATTTTGATGAGCGATATGCGCAGGCAATGGAAATGGGCAGATTCCTTCCTTACACCCACTATCCAGTTTATAAAATTCCGGCGCTGTTTCCTGAAGATTATTCAGGTAATATAGAGTATGTAATGACATCAATGCTTTTTGATTTACAGAATGATTATGAACAGCTTAACAGATTGGAAGATGCGGAAAAAGAAGCTGATATGTGCAAAAAACTGGAAGCAGGGATGAGGGAGGCACAAGCACCTGAAGAGCAGTATGTGAGGCTTGGACTAAAGGGCACGGAGAAGACAGGATAAAGGGATGGCAAAAAGGAGACGGTAAATGCTGTCTTCTTTTTTAGTATGAATGTGGCCCCGTGACCACATTTTCCGCTATTGCAACCTTTTTTCATAAAAGCTAAGATACAATCATACCCCCATATGTTACAATAACCTCATATCCTGTCAGGTTCCGGGCAGAAAAAGACGGCGGAAGGCAGGAACAGCCTGAAACCTTATTGCTGAAAAGGGGAGAGAGAATGGTCACCAGAAAAGAGGTTGCGCTCAGAGCCGGCGTATCGGTTTCCGTGGTATCCAGGGCGATGAACAACAGCGGATACGTGGAGGCGGAGAAGAAAAAAAGAATACTGGCCATAGCGGAGGAGCTTGGCTACTATCCCCATCCTGTGGCGGAGGCGCTGCAGAAGAGGAGGACGAAGCAGATTCTTTTTTTCTGCAAGGATCTGAAGAATTCTTTTTACATAGATATGTACAGAGGGATGGTGGAGGCGGCCGGGAAGAGGGATTATATGGTGGTCTTCAACGGCAGCATGGATTTTGAGAAAATCAGGAATGCCATGATTGACGGAATTATCATGCCCAATGAAGGCATTACCCAGCATTACCTGGATACAGTGGGGAGGAATTACCGTCTTCCGGTGGTGAGCGCTTCTTACGGAAATGCGGAGGGCTTTTCCAGGGCGGTGCCACGGGTGGAAATCGATATGGTCAGGGTGATGGAGCTTGCGGTCCGCGCGCTGCGTGAAAACGGGCACAGGAGGATTGCGCTGGGCATGCCTTATCCTTTCAGCTCCATGGATGCCAGGAGGCTTTCCTTCTGCTCGCTGATGAAGGAAGTTTACGGGGACAGGCTGAAGGAGTATTATATCGGCGTCTACAGGGAAGATATGGCGGGAGACAGCAGAATTTTATCCTTTCTGGAGGATGAGAGGCGGGAGGACGGCATGCAGCTGATGGAGGAGGATTTTTTCGGGAAAGGGGAGCTGGCGGCAAGGCTGTTTGCGGAAAGAAGGCTGGATGCCACGGCAGTGGTGGCTTTTAACGATGAATTTGCGCTGGGAATGTGCAAGGCCTTTCATTCCATGGGGCTGCGGGTGCCGGAGGATATTTCTATCATAGGGATCGATGGAAGCTCCGCCAGGAAGTATATGGATCCGCTGCTCACCTCGGTGGGCCTGTTTCCGGAAAAACAGGGAGCGAAATGTGCGGATATCCTGCTGGATATGCTGGAGGGAAAAAAAGTAAAGTATGTGTCAGGCTCGCCGGTACAGCTGGTAAAGGGCGCTTCGGTGAGAAAAATCAGATAGTGCCGTAAAGTGCCGTAATTATTTTGGGCGGATGCGGTAAAAAGAAGGGAATTAAGCAGCTGTAAAGATATTGGACGGCTGGAAAAATAAAATGTGCAGCCCCAGGGGGGCGGAAGGAGAGAAATTATGGAACGGAGTATGAACCTGGAAAAAATCACGCTGGGCACCTGCTATTATCCGGAGCATTGGCCGGAGGGCATGTGGGAAGAGGATCTGCGGCGGATGCTGGAGAATGGGATTGAAGTGGTCCGTGTGGCGGAATTTGCCTGGAGTAAAATCGAACCCAGGGAAGGGGAATTTACCTATGAATTTTTTGACCGGTTTCTGGAAATAGCGGAACGCGCGGGCATGAAGGTCATTTTCTGTACGCCAAGCGCCACGCCGCCGGCATGGCTGACCAACAGATACCCGGAGGTGCTCAATGCCAGACAGGACGGGGTGCTTTACCGTCACGGCTGCCGGAGGCATTACAACTACAATTCTCCGAAATATCAGGAGCTGGTGAAACGGATCGTGGAGAAATCCGCCGCCCATTATGCGGCGCATCCTGCCATCATCGGCTGGCAGATTGACAATGAGCTTAACTGTGAGGTGAATGAGTTTTATTCCGAAAGCGATACGGCGGCTTTCCGTGTGTTCCTTCAGGAAAAATATGGTACGTTGGACCGGCTGAATGAAGCTTGGGGGACTGTTTTCTGGAATCAGACCTATACGGAATGGGAGGAAATCTATGTGCCCCGGCCGACGCCCAGTAATTCTACCAATCCTCATGAGGTGCTGGATTATATACGTTTTATTTCTGACAGTACCTGCCGTTTTGCAAGAATGCAGAGCGATATTCTGAAAAAATATGTAAAGCCCGGGGATTTCATTACCACAAACGGGCTGTTCGGGAATCTGGATAACCACCGTATGACGGAGGAAAGCCTTGATTTTATCACCTATGACTCCTACCCGAATTTTGCTTATTGCCTGGATTCCTATGAGCCGGACGATAAAAGCATGCGGGACAGAAAGTGGAGCCGCAATCTGGCGGAGGCCAGAGCGATTTCCCCTAATTTCGGCATTATGGAGCAGCAGTCGGGAGCAAACGGCTGGAACAGCCGGATGGAAGCACCCACGCCAAAGCCGGGGCAGATGACGCTGTGGACGATGCAGAGTATTGCCCACGGGGCGGATTATGTGAGTTATTTCCGGTGGCGTACCTGCACTATGGGGACGGAAATTTACTGGCACGGCATCCTGGATTATTCGGGAAGGGACAACAGGCGGCTTTCCGAGCTGAAGGAAATCCATGAGAAGGCAGGACGTATGGCCTGTGTGGCTGGAAGCCGTTATCAGGCGAAGGTGGGTCTTGTAAGAGATTACGATAATCTGTGGGACAGCGTAGTGGACGCCTGGCATGGAAGAGTGGAGAGGGAAAGCGGCAAAGGGCTTTTTGAGGCTTGCCAGAGAAAGCATACGCCCTTTGACTTCTGCTATCTGGATCATATGAAGGCGGAGGAGCTGTCAAAATATCAGGTTCTGTTCTATCCTCATGCAACCATGCTGACACAGCAGATGACGGATAAGCTGACGGCATATGTGGAGCAGGGCGGCTGTCTGGTGCTGGGCTGCCGCACCGGGTATAAGGATGAGACGGGAAAATGTGTGATGAGTAAATTGCCCGGCCTGCTTGCGCCGCTGACAGGGACGGATATTCCGGAATATACCTTTGTTTCCCCGGCGGACGGAACTGTTTATGCGGACTGGGACGGCACCCGGATCGAAGCGGCGGTATTTAACGATCTGCTTGCGCCGCTGACAGAGGATGCGAAGGTGGAGGCCAGGTTTTCTTCCAGCTATTACGCGGGGACGCCGGCGCTTATCAGCAGGGAGCAGGGAAAAGGAAGGGTGTATTATTTTGGCGGCGCTTTTTCTGAGCATACGGCGGAGATTTTCTTGGAAAAGCTGGGTGTTGCAGAGCCTTACGCAGATACAGTTGTATTGCCGGAGGGCTGTGAGCTGGCGGTCAGGGAAGGGGAGCAGACGTATCTGTTTGTTTTGAATTACCTGGATGAATGCGCTGCTGTGGAACTGAAAAAGGAATGCGTGGATCTGTTCACGGGAGAAACGGTTTCCGGAAGCATGGAGCTGAAGCCATTTGAGGCAAAGGTGCTGGCTGTGGGGAAATAAATTTTGCCGGAATGATGAAATGAAGCAGTAATTCAGAGATCGTGACCATTATGAAAATTTTCATGGAAAATGGAAAAATCCGTTCTGTTTTATGGCAGAGCGGATTTTTCTTTATATATTACACGATGGAATGGATCTGATTACTGCAATTGTGATGAAGGTAATATTTCGCATAGCTTTTGATTCTGTTTGAACAGATAATCTGTGTAAATCTTAGGGTGTGTCAAATAAACTGTGTATCACGTGCAGATTATTCGACACACCTCTTTTTTGAATAGGTATCATTACTACTGA
>PPYE01030825.1_pt1 | contig 13945 bp, 4 predicted proteins | sample 1559881 | NCBI WGS metagenome assembly PPYE01 (sample SAMN08240022, study PRJNA423297) | Human gut metagenome, whole genome shotgun sequencing project.
CGGCAAGACCTACGATGCCACCGTGGTACTGGAGGACGATGGGCAGTACGCCAATTTCAAGCTGGAGTTTGACCGGCAGAAAGGCGGTGCCAAATGAAGCTGACCCCAATCGAACAGGAAACCATTCTCCTCTACAACCAGGCCGAAGCCACCGCCGATGTGGAGACCTGCGACCCCAAGCTGCTGGAAAAACTGAATCGGCTGGCAGAGAAATACCCGGAACAGATTCAGAAAACAGGAGAACGCCGCTTTCTGGTTCCCAAACGCTGCGTGTCGGTCCGGGAGCCGTACAGCGCGGAGCGCCGCAAGGCTGCCAGCGAACGGGCCAAGGCTGCCGGGTATAAGCCGCCTGTCAGAAAAGCAGGCAGTGAGTAAATATGGTCAATCTTTTTGAAACGGTCAAGCAATCCGTTCCGATCAAAGAGGCCGCGCAAATGTATGGGATTGAAGTCACAAGGGGCGGCATGGCCTGCTGTCCCTTTCACGATGACAAACATCCCAGCATGAAGCTGAATGAGGACTACTTCTATTGCTTTGGCTGCGGAGCCACCGGCGATGTGATTGAACTGACCGCCCGGCTCTACAACCTGTTCCCAAAAGAAGCAGCCGAGAAGCTGGCCCAGGATTTTGGCCTCATCTATGACAGCCAGGCCCCTCCCCGAAGATACTATGTCCGGCAGAAAACCGAGGCGCAGAAATTTAAGGAGAGCCGAGACCATGCCTTTCGGGTTCTGGCGGACTACTTCCATCTGCTCAGAAAGTGGGAAGCCAATTACACACCCAAAACACCGGAGGAAACCATGCACCCCCGTTTTTTGGAGGCGGTGCAGCAAAAGGATTATGTGGGCTATCTGCTGGACTTTTTTCTGGAGGAAAGCCCGGAGGAACAAAAGCTGTGGATCGCTGAACATCAATCAGAGATTGCCAATTTGGAAAGGAGAGTGAAAATCATGGCTGATAAGCCCACCAACCGGGAACGGTTGCAGGAAATCACAGCGGGCATCGAGCAGGGGATCAAGGAACTGTTTGAGAGCGAAAAATATATGCGCTACCTGTCCGTCATGTCCAAGTTTCACCGTTATTCGGTGAACAACACCATGCTTATCTATATGCAGCGCCCGGATGCCACCCTGGTGGCCGGGTTCAACAAATGGCAAAACCAGTTTGAGCGCCATGTGAAAAAGGGCGAGCATGGCATTACCATTATCGCGCCCACGCCCTATAAAAAGAAAATCGAGGAAATGAAACGCGACCCGGACACCCATGCCCCCATTCTGGACGCGGACGGCAAGGCGGTCATGGAGGAAAAGGAAATCGAGATCCCCATGTTCCGCCCGGTCAAGGTGTTTGATGTGAGCCAGACGGACGGCAAGCCCCTGCCGGAGCTGGCTTCTTCCCTGTCCGGTACGGTGCCGCACTATGAGGCGTTTCTGGAGGCGGTGCGGCGCTCTGCCCCGGTTCCTATCGAGTTTGAGCCGATGGCTGACAACATGGACGGATATTTTTCCTCCGACCAGCAGCGCATCGCCATCCGTCCGGGGATGAGCGAGGTACAGACCGTTTCTGCCGCCGTTCACGAGGTTGCACACAGCAAGCTCCACGACCCGAAGAATTACGAAGCAGAGCCGACCTGGAAGATTGTCATGGTAAGTGAGGGCGGCATCAAGCACGATTATCGCCTGGATTTTGCCACTGAAGCGGAAGCAGAACAGGCTGCCGCCGAGGATGGCTGGCGCTATGTGGACGAGAATCGGTTCGAGTGGCGGCTGGAGGTGGAGGAAGATCTGACGGCAGTAAAGCAGGCTGTCAAGAACCGCAATACCGAGGAAGTGGAGGCCGAGAGCATTTCCTATGCGGTCTGCCAGTATTTTGGTATCCAGACCGGCGCAAACAGTTTTGGGTATATCGCCACCTGGAGCAAGGACAAGGACCTGAAAGAGTTAAAAGCCAGTTTGGAGACCATCAACAAGACCTCCTGCGAGCTGATTAACGACATGGAACGCCATTATAAGGAAATCTGCAAGGAGCGCGGCATTGACCTGACCGTACCGAACAAAGAAACTGTTCCGGTGGTTCTGCCGCCAGTAAGAGAACAGGCAGAGTCCTTTGCACGGGAGTATGTCCTGTATGCACAGACGGTTCATCCCGAAACCCTTTCGGAAACGGAGATTCAGGCGCGGATTGCCCAATACACGGATAAAATCCTGCGCCATGACATTGCGGATATGGTCCTCTTTTTGGGAGAACAGAAACAGACAAAATGGGAACAGGACGAAGAAGTGGAGATGAATTTGGACAGTGGCGCTGCCCTGGATGCCGAGAACTGCGATTTTGGGGACCCGGAACATCTTTCCGCGCAGCTTGCCTCTCTCTATCGCACAGAGTATCAGGAGATTTCCGCCAATGCGGAACATTCCCCGCAGGAACCGGCAGAACCCTCCGAGGCCCTGTTTCTTTTGAACGACGCCACCTATCTTCATATTCAGCCATGCGATACCGGCTGGGACTACACCCTCTATGACAAAGAAGCCATGAAAGAACTGGACGGCGGCCAGCTGGATGCCCCGGAGCTGTCCCGTTCCGCCGCTGTCCGGCAGATTTGCGAAGGGCTGGAACTGGAAAACCCGTCGATTCAGGAGGCACCGCTGTCCATGATCGAGACCTTACAGGACGCCGCCTGTCAGCAAATGCAGGAACAGGTCAGCCAGCAGGCCGAAGATTTTGCGGCTCCTTCCACTCAACTGCCCGACGCACAGGAACAGGCGCTGGATGAGTACCCCATGCCGGACCCGGCGCTGACCCAGGACGATCTGGAGAAATGCGGCTACCTGGACAACGACCTTCTGCCCCTCTCCAAAGAACGGGCGTATGAGCTGATGGAGCGTGACCTGACCGTTTACATCATTCAGGAGGGCGAAAACCCGGAGATGGCCTTTGATCCCGCTGACCTGGACGCCCATGACGGCCTCTTTGCCGTGTCCCGCGAGGAATGGGAGGAAAGTTCAGAGTTTGGGGAGATTGTCAAGGACCGTATGAACCATCAGGAGGAACGGGAGCAGGCGTTTCTCTCCCATGAGGGCGACTGTTTTGCCATTTATCAGGTGAAGCACACCGATGAACTGCGGGATATTCGATATGAGGGTCTGGAATGGCTCAAGTCCATCGGGCAGACGGTGCAGCGTGAAAACTATGAATTGGTTTACACCGCCCCGCTGCAAGGCAAAGCATCTGTTAGGGATACCCTTAATCAGCTTGATTATGAGTTTAATAACCAACCGCCTGCTGATTACCACAACCAACCTATGAGTGTCAGCGACATCGTTGCCATCAAGCGGGACGGCAAGGTATCCTGTCATTACTGCGACAGCTTCGGCTTTGAGCAGGTTCCCGGATTTCTGCCTGACAATCCGCTGAAGAACGCGGAAATGGCGGTGGAGGATGATTACGGCATGATCGACGGCATCATCAACAACGGCCCCAAGGAGCCGACGGTGGCCCAGCTGGAACAGCAGGCCCGCAGCGGCCAGCCGATCTCCCTCATGGATTTGGCTGCCGCCGCCCACCGGGAGGAACGGGAAAAGAAAAAGTCCGTCGTGGAGCAGCTGAAAAGCCAACCCAGGACGGAACACAAAAAGGCAGCGCCCAAAAAGAGCGCGGAAAGGGAGATTTAATATGGGAAACTTCACTTTTGAGGAAATGAACCTGATGTGCATTTACAACACCGGCAGCCGCACCGGGCTGATGGAAGCCCTGACCGAGATGCGCGGCGAACTTTCGCCGGAGGAAACGGAGCTGCGGGAACTGACGGACAGCGCCCTCTCAAAACTCCGGGCCATGAGCGACGCCGAGTTTGGTGAACTTGAACTGTACCCGGACTTTGACGAGTAAGAAGCAAATCAAGACCCAATGGGGCGGCCTTTTGCGCCGCCCCGTTTCCATTCAACACGAAGGGAGGACAAAACACCATGCCGAGTAATGCAGAATTTTACCGCCAGATGGCCGAAAAGGTAACGACCCAGCTCACCAGCAGCTGGCAGGAGTGGGCGGGCTTTCTCACCACCGCCGCCCGGTTATACAAATACCCGTTCCATGAACAGCTGATGATCTATGCTCAACGCCCGGACGCCACCGCCTGTGCGGAGTATGACCTATGGAACAAAAAAATGGGCCGGTATGTACGCCGTGGTTCCAAGGGCATCGCTCTGGTGGACGATTCCGGCGACAAACTTCATCTGCGCTATGTGTTCGATATTTCTGATACCGGAACCCGCGAACATTCCCGCACCCCCTGGCTATGGAAGATGGAGGAACCGTATCAGGAGCCTGTGTCTGCCATGCTGGAACGCACCTATGAGGTCAGCGGCGAGGACCTTGCCCAGCAGCTGGAGGCGGTGGCCCACAAGCTGGCAGGCGAATACTGGACCGAGCATCGTCCGGACTTTCTCTATATCGTTGACGATTCCTTTTTAGAAGAATATGATGAATTTAACATCGAAGCACAGTTTAAGGCAGCCGCCACCGTAAGCATCACCTATGCACTGATGTCCCGCTGCGGATTGGAGCCGGAACGCTATTTTTCCCACGAGGATTTTATGGCGATTTTTGACTTCAACACTCCTGCCACCATTGGGGCGCTGGGAACTGCGGTCAGCCAGATTAACCAGCAGGTGCTGCGGCAGATCGGCGTCACCATCCGAAACCATGAGCATGAGGCTATTCAAGAAAGGAGCAATCAACATGAAGAATCCCATGACCTACATCCAGAACGGAGATTATCAGATTCCCAACCTGAAACTGAGCGAACAGCCGGAGAAGCCCCTGGGCAAGTACGGCAGGATGCGGAAAGCGTATCTGAAGGAACACCGGCCCATCCTCTACAACCAGCTTCTGATGAGCGAGAAGCTGTACCCGCACCTCATCGAGATCGACGAGACCGCACAGAGCCGTCTGGAACAGCTGATGCCCCAGCTGGCAGCGGCAGCGGGCGCGACGGAGCAGCTGAAAGCCAGCGACCCGATGAAGTGGGTGGGCCTGATGAACACCTGCAAGGCTCAGGCCGAGGAAATCCTGATGGCGGAACTTATCAACAGCTGAGTTTCTTCCTTTCCGAAAACGAACAAATCCGAATCATCGACGAAGCAGAGAATGTGAAAACATCCTCTGCTTTTTCTTTTGCCCAGGCTGACATCGACCATGTGCTGCGGCTGGGCGGTAATACGGACCGCCAGCGGGAACGCATTGTGGCGGCCTTTGAGAAGCAGAAGTCCACTGCCGAGATCGCAAGCACCCTGAAAAATCTGTATCACGGCGGCAACGGGATCGGCAGCGTCACCGCATGGTATGCCGGGGATGGTATCCATCTGTCGCGTGGCAAGTCTGCCCGTTACGACAAGTCCGCCCAGACTATTTCCTGGGAGAGCGCCGCCGAGCGTATCGGTCAGCTTTTACAGGACGGTCAGTTTGCCTCCAATGTAGAACTGACCGAAGCGGCAGGCTATGAACGCTCCCTCCTTGCAGAAAAGTTTTGGAATCTGTACCACGATTTCAGCGACGAAGCCAGAGATTCCGGGTATCTTGCCTGTCTGTCCGGTATTCAGAGAACCGGGTTCCCGGAAGAAACCGCATGGCTTGCCGAGCAGTTGAACCGCCCGGAGTTTCGCCAGACCCTTTCGGAAGAATACGCCGCCTTCTGGACGGCCTACCAGCAGGACCGGGATTTGCTGCGGTTCCACTACCACAAGCCCAGAGAGATTTGGGAAAACCTGCAAGACCTGTCCCTGCCCCGCAGGACTTTTTCTTCTGAAATGCAGGATGTTCCATCGGTCAAGCAGTTCATCACCGAGGACGAGATCGACGCAGCCATGACCAGAGGCAGCGGATTTGAGGGTGGAAAGGGCCGGATTTTCACATTTTTTCAGAATCCCCATACGGACAAGGAAAAGGTGGATTTCCTGAAATCCGAGTATGGATTTGGAGGGCATTCTGACGCTTTATCCAATGCCAGGGCAAGTTGGGAAGATCACGATGGAAAAGGTTTGCGTTACAAAAAAGCCAGTTGCCCGGATGTGTATTTCACATGGGAGAAAGCTGCAAAGCGGATTACCGATCTAATCCAAAAGGGACGCTATCTCACCGAACAGGAACAGGCGCAGTATGACAAAATTCAGGCAGAAAAGGCCCTGGCCGAAGAAGATGCGATACAAGCTCAGCAGCCGGACCCGGTGATATGGGAATACAACGGGGTCAAGGAGCGTCACCCGGATGACCTGATTCTATATCAAATGGGCGATTTCTTCGAGATTTACGGCGAGGACGCCAAGGAAGCCGCTGCGGAACGGGACCTCAACCTCACGACCCGCGCCATCCCCGGCGGTGGCCGCGTGGAAATGTGCGGCTTTCCGGCAAACCGGCTGGAACAGGCTGTGGAACAGCTGCGGGATCAGCATGATGTGACTATTTCCGCTGTCCCGGAAGGCGGCAGGGAGCGTCAGGAGTATTCCATGCCTTCTATTAACCATGAAGCAGAACAGGCCATCGACGCCCAGGAAGCGGAGTTTGGCGCGGACGGGACCAGTGTGTTCCGGGAACCAGAGCCGGAACAGGCAAAACCGACTCTCCGTGAATTGCACGAGCAATACAAGCCCATTGTACTTGCCGCTGTTATGGAGGATGTGCCATACCGTAACGCCTGCGGTCACAGCGACCATGAAAATGCCGTGATCGAGGGTAACGCCGCCATCCGCCGTGCGGTCCTGGGCGCTGGCAACATGGAGCTGCTCCGGCTATATTCGGATATGCCGGAGTTTAGGCAACGCCTGCATCGTGAAGTCATCAACGAGAGTTACCCACGGCTCCATGAAATGCTGCGCCCTCTCTCGCAGGATGACATTGACGATGCCATCTGTGCATGGAACGGCAATCTTCAGAGCAAGCACGCCGTTGTCCGTTATATGGAGCAGCACGGACGGGAGAAAGACACTGCCGCATGGCTTGCCCATGAGTATAGCGGCAACGACAGCAAAAACCTGTTTGTCATCCGTGCCGGCAGTCCTGAAGGAATCGAACTGCCCTGGTCCAAGGTACAGCGCCGGATTGCCCAGCTTATCAAGGAGGATCGGTTCTACACCGAAGCGGAGCAGGACCGATTTGACAACATTGACCCCATCGCCATTCGAGAGGCCCTGGCTGAGCGCGGCATTGTGAACGGCCAGCTGGTGGACCCGGAAAAGCTGGACAGTTCCCCGTTCATTCAGCGGGTGATAGCCGATGTGGAGCGTGCTGCAAGCAACAGTGAGCCGGAGGTCTACACTACTGAAGGCGGCCACTCCTACCAGCCGGGGGATGTCATTGATGCGGCCACCGATACCAAAGGTACAGTAGTGCGGATGGTCATTGACCATGTAGACGAGGATTATATCTGGTACACCATGCCCAGCGTTCCAGGCCAGGAGCCAGTGGAGATGCGGCGTGAGATATTTGAGAAATATCTGGACAATGGTGAATTCCTGCCTATGTCTGCGCTGGATTTATCCGATCAGCCCATCACCCATGAGGGAGACACCATCACCATCGGCGACGGTAAACCTGTCCACAAAATCAGCGTCACTATTTCGGACGAGGAATACGCCGATGTTCGCGGTTTCGTGCGGCAACGCACTTCTTATGACCCCACCGCCCCGGTTTATAGTGTGGGCGATACCGTCTATCTGGATGACCGCGCCCATCAAATCACCGAACTGCGGGAGGACACGGTGCAGCTGCTGCCCACCGGCATGAGCTACCCCGTTTACCGGATCGAAGGCCGGGAACGGTTCGAGCAGCTTCTGCGGGCAGACAACCGCAACGGCTTTTATACGGAAATCCTGCCGGTTGCCCCAGACAAAGCCGATCAGGACCTACGGGATGTGCTGACGCATGGGCTGATTAGCGAACAGGAAAAAGCCGAGCTTTCCGAACTGCTTCGCACCGGCAGGACCAACAGCGAGATTGCCCTGTGGTTGAGCCGGGCTTATCCCAACATCGTGGAAACGATGGAGTTGGAGACCGGCGAGACCGCCGATTACCGTACTATGCCGGAGGGCATTGAGTTGGAAGTGCTGGATGAGGACGAGAAGCGTCTGGCCATGCTGTCCTTCCACTGGGATGAGATCGCACCTTTGCTGCGCGGGATGTATGCCAGTCAACTGGACGGTTTTGGGCAGGAGTATCCCGAACCGGCTGCCGAAACCCCATCCTACCAAACCGAAACTGTGACCGTCTATCCGGGCGACAAGAATCATCTGCCCTATGATGTGGTCGTTCAGACCCTGCGTACCAATGAGCCAGAGCCACCTACGCCTGCCGCCGAGCCGGAAAAGACTTTGGATGAAATGCTGGACGAACATCCCGTTTCCATTCCGGTCAACGGCGAGTGGCAGACCTTTCCCAATGCCAGAGCCGCCGAGGAAGCCTCTTATGAGGAATACAAGGCCAACCTGCGCCGCACCACCAAGAATTTCCGTATCACAGACGAGCAACTGGGCGAAGGTGGCCCGAAAGCAAAGTTCCAAGCCAATATCACCGCAATCAAACTGCTGAAATATCTGGAAGAAACCACCGGACAGGCGACGCCGGAACAACAGGAAATTCTTTCCCGGTATGTGGGCTGGGGCGGCCTTGCCGATGCCTTTGACCCTGAGAAACCGGCATGGGCTGCGGAATATGTCCAGCTGAAAGAACTGCTCACCCCGGAGGAATACGCTGCCGCCAGAGGGTCCACCCTCAACGCCCACTACACCAGCCCCACGGTGATCCGGGCCATCTATGAGGCCGTGGGCCGCATGGGATTTGAGACCGGGAACATCCTGGAGCCGTCCTGCGGTGTGGGCAACTTCTTCGGAATGCTGCCGGAGGAAATGCAAAACAGCCGTCTGTACGGCGTGGAACTGGATTCCATCAGCGGACGGATTGCAAAGCAGCTCTATCCCAAGGCCGACATCACTGTGGCCGGATTTGAGACCACTGACAGGCGGGACTTCTATGACCTTGCTGTCGGCAATGTTCCATTCGGTCAGTATCAGGTCAACGACAAAGCCTACAACAAGCTGGGTTTCAACATTCACAACTACTTTTTCGCCAAGGCGTTGGACCAGGTACGTCCCGGCGGCGTGGTGGCCTTTGTTACCAGCCGCTATACGATGGATGCCAAGGATTCCGCCGTGCGCCGGTATCTTGCCCAGCGCGCCGAACTGCTGGGAGCCATCCGTCTGCCCAATGACGCTTTCAAAAAGAACGCCGGTACGGAGGTCGTTTCGGACATCATTTTCCTGCAAAAGAGAGATCGGCCTCTGGATATTTCGCCGGAATGGACACAGACCGACCAGACCGAGGACGGCTTTGCTATCAATCGCTACTTCCTGGACCATCCGGAGATGGTGCTGGGCCGCCCCACCGCTGAAAGCACCCAATACGGGAAACAGGACTACACGGTGATTCCTATTGAGGGGCTGGAACTAGCCGACCAGCTGCACGATGCCGTGAAATACATTTGCGGCACTTATAAGGAGGCCGAGCTGCCGGAACTGGGCGAGGGAGAAGCCATCGACACCTCCATCCCCGCTGACCCCAATGTGAAAAACTACTCCTATACCGTGGTGGACGGCGCTGTGTACTTCCGGGAGAACAGCCGCATGGTGCGCCCGGAATTGAACGCCACCGCTGAAGCCCGTGTGAAAGGGCTGGTGGGACTGCGGGACTGTGTGCAGGAACTCATTGACCTTGAAATGGACGCTGCCACACCGGACAGCGCCATCCGGGAGAAACAGGCCGAGTTAAACCGGCTTTATGACAATTTCTCCGCCAAGTATGGGCTTATCAATGACCGGGCGAACCGGCTGGCCTTTTCCGACGATTCTTCCTACTATTTGCTCTGCGCACTGGAAGTCATTGACGAGGACGGCAGGCTGGAGCGTAAGGCGGATATGTTCACCAAGCGTACCATCCAGCCCCATCAGGCGGTGACTTCCGTGGACACTGCCAGCGAAGCCCTGGCCGTGTCTATCTCTGAGAAAGCCTGCGTCGATATGGCGTATATGGCGGGGCTGACCGGCAAGACCAGCGACGAGCTGGCCGAGGAACTGCAAGGCGTGATCTTCCGTGTGCCGGGACAGCTGGAACAGGACGGCTCGCCCCATTATGTGACCGCCGATGAATACCTGTCCGGCAATGTGCGCCGCAAACTGCGGCAGGCACAGCGGGCCGCACAGCAGGACCCTTCCTTTGCGGTCAATGTGGAAGCCCTTGCCGCCGCCCAGCCCAAAGACCTGGACGCTTCGGAGATCGAGGTGCGCCTGGGCGCGACCTGGATTGACAAAGAGTACATCCAGCAGTTTATGTACGAAACCTTTGATACCCCGTTTTATATGCAGCGGAATATCCAGGTCAACTACACCCCGTTTACGGCGGAGTGGCAGATCACCGGCAAAAACAGCGTATCGGAAAACAATGTGGCGGCCTATACCACTTATGGAACCAGACGCGCCAACGCCTACAAGATTCTGGAGGAGTCCCTAAACCTGCGGGATGTCCGTATCTACGACACCATAGAGGACCCGGACGGCAAGGAGCGCCGGGTGCTGAATGCCAAAGAGACCACCCTGGCCGCCCAAAAGCAGCAGGCCATCCGGGACGCTTTCCGCGATTGGATTTGGAAAGACCCGGAGCGCCGTCAGGCTCTGGTGCATCAGTACAACGAGGAAATGAACAGCACAAGACCCCGCGAATACGACGGGTCACACATCACCTTTGGCGGCATGAACCCAGCTATCACCCTGCGGGACCACCAGCTGGGAGCTATCGCCCACATCCTCTACGGCGGGAATACGCTGTTGGCCCATGAGGTAGGCGCGGGCAAGACCTTTGAAATGGTAGCCGCCGCGATGGAAGCCAAACGCCTGGGGCTGTGCCAGAAATCTCTGTTTGCAGTTCCCAACCACCTGACCGAGCAGTGGGCATCGGAGTTTCTGAGGCTCTATCCCTCTGCCAATATCCTTGTCACCACCAAAAAAGACTTTGAGACCCACAACCGCAAGAAGTTCTGCGCTCGGATCGCCACCGGCGACTATGATGCCATCATCATGGGACACAGCCAGTTCGAGAAAATCCCCATCAGCCGGGAGCGTCAGGAACGGCTCCTCTATGAGCAGATCGACGAGATCACCGAGGGTATTGCCGAGGTGGAGGCCAGCGGCGGCGAGCATTTTACCGTGAAGCAGCTGGAGCGTACCCGAAAATCTCTGGAAGCCAGATTGGAGAAATTGCAGGCGGAGAGCCGTAAGGACGATGTGGTAACATTCGAGCAGCTTGGTGTGGACCGGCTGTTTGTGGACGAAGCACATTCGTACAAGAACTTGTTTTTATACACCAAGATGCGGAATGTGGCGGGCTTATCCACCTCGGACGCGCAGAAATCTTCCGATATGTTCGCCAAGTGCCGCTATATGGATGAACTGACCGGCAGCCGGGGCGTGGTCTTTGCCACCGGGACCCCGGTCAGCAACTCCATGACCGAGCTTTACACCATGCAGCGGTATCTCCAGTATGACCGCCTGCAAGAATTGAACATGACCCACTTCGACTGCTGGGCCAGCCGCTTCGGGGAGACCGTGACCGCTTTGGAACTGGCCCCGGAGGGAACCGGCTACCGGGCGCACACCCGATTCTCCAAGTTTTTCAACCTGCCGGAGCTGATGAACCTGTTCAAAGAGGTGGCGGACATCAAGACCGCCGACCAGCTGAACCTGCCCACGCCGGAGGTGGAATACCACAACATCGTGGCCCAGCCTACCGAGCACCAGAAAGAAATGGTGAAAGTTCTGTCCGAGCGCGCTTCCCAGGTCCACGGCGGTTCTGTGGACCCAAGAGTGGACAATATGCTCAAAATCACCGGCGATGGCCGCAAGCTGGGGCTGGACCAGCGCATTATCAACCAGCTTCTGCCGGACGAACCGGGAACCAAGGTCAATCAGTGCGTGGACAATATCATGCAGATCTGGCGGGATGGGGACGCGGATAAGTTGACCCAGCTGGTGTTCTGCGATATTTCCACGCCCCAGGCGGCTCCACCCCAAAAGGCGGCAAAGGCGTTGGACAACCCCACTCTGCACGCGCTGGAAGATGCTATCCCGCTGGACAAGCCGGAGCCTGCCTTTACCATCTATGAGGACATCCGGCAAAAACTCATCGCCCAGGGGATGCCTGCCAACCAGATTGCCTTTATCCACGAAGCCAACACGGAGGTGCGGAAAAAAGAACTGTTTGCCAAGGTACGGACCGGGCAGGTGCGTGTTCTGCTGGGCAGCACCTCTAAAATGGGCGCTGGCACCAATGTGCAGGACCGCCTTGTGGCCCTCCATGACCTGGATTGTCCGTGGCGTCCGGGAGACCTTGCCCAGCGCAAGGGCCGCATCGAGCGCCAGGGCAACAAAAACCCTCTGGTCCATGTGTACCGCTATGTCACCGAGGGAACTTTTGATGCCTATTTATGGCAGACGGTGGAGAACAAGCAGAAATTCATCAGCCAGATCATGACCAGCAAAAGCCCGGTGCGCTCCTGTGATGATGTGGACGAAACGGCGCTGTCCTTTGCTGAGATCAAGGCCCTGTGCGCCGGAGACCCCCGCATCAAGGAGCGCATGGATTTGGATGTGGAGGTTGCCCGTCTGAAGCTGATGAAGGCCGACCACCAGAGCAAGCAGTACCGTCTGGAGGACCAGCTGCTGAAATACTTCCCCCAGGAAATCGAAAACAACAAGGGCTATATCAAAGGTTTCGAGAAAGATTTGGAGATACTTGCCGCCCATCCACACCCGGAGGATGGCTTTGCCGGGATGGAGGTGCGGGGCGATGTGCTGACGGATAAGGAAAACGCCGGAGCCGCCCTGCTGGACGCCTGCAAGGAGGTCAAGGATTCTGAGCCGGTGCGAATCGGCAGCTATCGGGGCTTTGCCATGTCGGTGGAATTTCAAGCGTGGAAACAGGAATATACGCTCCTGCTGAAAGGGGAAATGACCCACCGGGCGACCCTGGGCACAGACCCGCGCGGCAATCTCACCCGCATCGACAACGCCCTGGCACAAATGCCCCAGCGTCTGGAGGCCGTCCAAAATCAGCTGAACAACCTTTACCAGCAACAGGCCGCCGCCAAGGAGGAATTGAGCAAGCCATTCCTGTATGAAGATGATTTGCAGATTAAAACGGCCCGTCTGGTGGAACTGGATACCTTGCTGAACATCGGGGATAAAGGACATACCGCCCCGGAGACCGTGATGGCCAAGAGTGCGCGGCCCTCGGTGCTGGACAGCCTGAAACGCCCGGTGCCACCCCGCAGCCCTGAAAAGAAACCGAAGCAACATGAGGAGGTGCGATAACATGAACCCCAACGATCTGAATACGGCCCTCCATGAGAAGATGGCCGCTGAACAGGACCAATACCGGGACTGGCTGAAAAGCCAGCCTCCGGCAGAGGTTCTGGACCACGCCTATGAGTACACCGTCCGGGAGGACATTGTGATGGCGATGGAGGAACTGGAACTGAGCGACGCCCAGGCCCAGGCGCTTTTGGATTCCCCCACGCCGCTGGCGGATGTGTACCGCTATTTTGAAAAGCTGGAAACCGGCTACATGGATGTGATCCGGGACAGCATTGAGAACCGTGCCGATGATGTGTGCAGGGCGCAGGAAGAATTACGAACTGCCCCTCTCTATCCCCATTCTGCCGCCTATGCGTCCGAGCATGGAGAGATGGCACAGTATAACCGTTCTTATCAGGCAAACAGCGCCTGCAAAGAAGCCATTGAACAGGCTATCAGCGCTCACTATGCAGAGAACCGGCTGGATACGGAGGCGGCGGTCAAAGATGTGCTGGAAAAGTTCGGGACGGAACGGGTACAGTTTATTCTTGCCAACA
>PPYE01627425.1_pt1 | contig 13943 bp, 10 predicted proteins | sample 1559881 | NCBI WGS metagenome assembly PPYE01 (sample SAMN08240022, study PRJNA423297) | Human gut metagenome, whole genome shotgun sequencing project.
AGAGTAGGTAGCCGCCGTTTTGATTGAAGCCTCCGGACTTGAAGAAGTTCCGGAGGCTTTTTTTGTATACGCACGTGTGTGGCGGAGTCTAGTAACGGAAATAATCCTATGTTCTGTAACATGAATATGATATATTTTTCTCTTTTTGCAGTACTTTTAGTGTAAATTCTATCATTAAATTCTTTTTCTATCATTGATTTTTGTACTTTTGGGCTATTCTTTTTGAATTTATTGAAGAAAGAAAGTGTTAAACTCAAAAAAATATCTTCTAAGAATATGGAAAATAAAATTCAGGAGCTTACCGATAAGATTTATCGTGAAGGTGTGGAAAAAGGAAATGAAGAAGCACAGCGACTTATCAGTAGTGCTCGCAATGAAGCAGCAAAGATTGTAGAGGATGCCCGTAAGGAAGCTGAGTCTATTCTCGCTGTAGCTCGGAAGTCAGCCAAGGAAACTGCCGAAAATACACAATCAGAAATTAAATTGTTTGCCGGACAAGCAGTAAATGCATTGAAGACCGAAATAGCTACCTTGTTGACCAATGAGGTAGTCAGTGAAAGTGTGAAAGGATTTGTGGCAGATAAGGAGTATCTGAATAAGTTTATAGTTTCATTAGCTGCCCAATGGTCTGCTAACGAATCTATCGTGATCTCTACCGCAGATGCCGAAGGACTTAAGAAATATTTTGCAGCGAACGCAAAAGCTTTGTTGGATAAAGGAGTGAGAATAGAAGAAGTGAACGGAACGAAATCACTTTTTACTATCTCACCAGCTGACGGCTCTTACAAAGTGAACTTCGGTGAAGAGGAATTTGAAAATTATTTCAAGGATTTCCTTCGTCCTCAATTAGTAGAAATGTTGTTTTAAAACGGGACTATGACAAATTATTATTGCCTGGTAGCCGGTTTGCCGGATCTTTCGTTGGAGGATGGCAAACTGAACTATACAGTGGCTAATTTTAAATCGGAAATCTATTCGGAATTATCGGAAAAGGATAGGAAGTTAATCGACTTGTTCTATTTGAAATTCGATAATGCTAACCTGTTGAAACTGTTGAAAGATAAGGAAGCTACGACAGATTTTGAGGGGAATTATTCTCAGAATGAGTTGCTGGCGCTTATCAGTTCGGTGCGTGAAGGCGATGCTCCGGATAAGAGATACCCATCTTATCTTTATGAATTTATTACTGCTTATTTGGCTCTTTCCGCAGAGGAACTCTATCGTGCGGAAGATATGTTATCTGCCTGCTATTATGCGTATGCCATGAACTGCGGTAATCAATTTGTTTCCTCCTGGTTTGAATTTAATTTGAATATCAATAATATACTGGCTGCCTTAGCTGCACGTAAATATAAAATGGACGTATCTCAGGTAGTAGTGGGCAAGACGGATGTGAGTGAGATGATTCGTACATCGAATGCCCGAGATTTCGGTTTGTCCGAGATGCTGGAATATTTTGAGCAGGTACTCCGTATCAGCGAGATTGAAGAATTAGTGGAAAGGGAAAAGAAGATAGATTTGTTGAAATGGAACTGGATGGAAGACGCTGTCTTTTTCAACTATTTTACTGTGGAGCGGATTTTCGTGTTTTTGTTGAAACTGGAAATGATTGGCCGTTGGATTTCTATGGATAAGGAAAAGGGAAGCGAACTGTTCCGTCAGATTATTGATAAATTAAAGGACGAGATACAGATTCCCGCAGAATTCAGATAATAAACAGATTAAAGATATATGGCAACAAAAGGAACTGTTAGTGGCGTAATAGCCAACATGGTTACTCTTACCGTTGACGGACCGGTGGCACAGAATGAGATTTGTTACATTCTGACTGGCGGAGACCGCTTGATGGCAGAGGTTATTAAGGTAGTAGGCAGCAATGTTTATGTGCAGGTGTTTGAAAGTACACGTGGATTGAAAGTTGGTGCTGAAGCCGAATTTACGGGACACATGCTTGAAGTGACTCTAGGTCCGGGTATGTTGTCTAAAAATTATGATGGTCTGCAAAACGACCTTGATAAAATGGATGGAGTGTTCCTGAAACGCGGACAATACACCTATCCATTGGATAAAGAAAGAGTGTGGCATTTTGTACCGTTGGTGAAAGTGGGTGATGAAGTTGGTCCATCGGCCTGGTTGGGACAGGTGGATGAGAACTTCCAGCCACTGAAAATTATGGTACCATTTCAGTTGACAGGTACTTATAAAGTGAAATCCATTGTTCCTGAAGGTGATTATACTATTGAGGATACTGTAGTGGTTCTGACGGACAGAGAAGGTAAAGATATTCCGGTAAACATGATTCAGAAGTGGCCGGTAAAGAAGGCTATGACTAATTATAAGGAAAAGCCGCGTCCTTATAAATTATTGGAAACCGGTGTCCGTGTTATTGATACGGTCAACCCCATTGTAGAAGGGGGAACGGGATTTATTCCCGGTCCGTTTGGTACAGGAAAAACAGTGCTTCAGCATGCCATCTCCAAGCAGGCGGAAGCGGATATCGTAATTATCGCTGCTTGTGGTGAACGTGCGAATGAGGTGGTGGAAATCTTTACGGAGTTCCCCGAACTGGTAGATCCGCATACAGGACGTAAGCTGATGGAACGTACTATCATTATTGCCAATACCTCGAACATGCCGGTGGCTGCCCGTGAAGCGTCTGTGTACACGGCTATGACCATTTCTGAGTATTATCGTGCTATGGGATTGAAAGTCTTACTGATGGCAGATTCTACTTCCCGTTGGGCGCAGGCCTTGCGTGAGATGTCCAACCGTATGGAAGAATTGCCTGGTCCGGATGCATTCCCGATGGATATCTCGGCTATTATTTCCAACTTTTACGGACGTGCGGGATATGTACATCTGAATAATGGTGAGACCGGTTCTATTACCTTTATCGGTACTGTATCTCCGGCAGGTGGTAACTTGAAGGAACCTGTAACAGAGAATACTAAAAAGGTGGCCCGTTGCTTTTATGCCTTGGAGCAGGAACGTGCCGACAGGAAGCGTTATCCGGCTGTGAACCCGATTGACTCTTATTCAAAATATCTGGAATATCCGGAATTTGAGGAATATATCGCCAAACGTATTAATGGTGAATGGATTGGTAAGGTGAACGAAATCAAAACAAGATTGTTGCGTGGTAAGGAAATTGCTGAACAGATTAATATTTTGGGTGATGATGGCGTACCTGTAGAATATCATGTAATCTTTTGGAAATCAGAGTTGATTGATTTTGTGATTCTGCAACAGGATGCTTTTGATGAAGTGGATTCAGTGACTCCGATGGAACGTCAGGAGGAGATCTTGAATATGGTAATCGACATCTGTCATACGGAATTCAAGTTTGATACTTTCATTGAGGTGATGGATTATTTCAAAAAGATGATCAACCTTTGCAAACAGATGAACTATGCTAAATATAAATCTGAGCAGTATGAGGATTTTAAGAAGCAGTTACAGGAATTGGTTGCCGAGAGAAGTGTCTGATTTTAATTTTTAATTTTAATTTATAATGAGTAGAGATGGCAACAAAAGCATTTCAAAAGATATATACTAAGATTAGCCAGATTACCAAGGCAACCTGTTCGCTGAAAGCGTCAGGAGTGGGCTATGATGAGTTGGCAATGGTTAATGGGAAATTAGCCCAGGTGGTAAAAATCATGGGTGATGAAGTGACTTTGCAGGTGTTCGAGGGTACGGAAGGTATTCCGACCAATGCTGAGGTCGTATTCTTGGGCAAGTCGCCTACACTGAAAGTGAGCGACCAGTTGGCTGGACGTTTCTTCAACGCTTTTGGTGATCCGATTGATGGGGGACCGGAAATTGAGGGACAGGAAGTGCCTATCGGCGGTCCGTCTGTGAATCCGGTTCGCCGTAAACAGCCGTCGGAACTGATTGCGACCGGTATTGCCGGTATCGATTTGAACAATACGTTGGTATCAGGACAGAAGATTCCTTTTTTTGCTGACCCTGACCAGCCGTTCAATCAAGTGATGGCCAATGTGGCATTGCGTGCCGAAACCGATAAGATTATCTTGGGCGGTATGGGTATGACTAATGACGACTACCTGTATTTTAAGAATGTATTTTCTAATGCCGGTGCGCTCGACCGTATTATCAGTTTCGTGAATACTACGGAAAATCCTCCGGTAGAACGTCTGTTGATTCCGGATATGGCGCTGACGGCTGCTGAATATTTTGCAGTGGAACATAATCAGAAAGTATTGGTGTTGCTGACTGATATGACCAGTTATGCTGATGCGTTAGCTATTGTGTCTAACCGTATGGATCAGATTCCTTCCAAGGACTCTATGCCGGGATCTCTTTATTCGGATTTGGCGAAGATTTATGAAAAAGCGGTACAATTCCCCGCAGGTGGTTCAATCACTATTATTGCGGTAACTACCTTGAGTGGCGGTGATATTACGCACGCTGTTCCTGATAATACGGGTTATATCACTGAAGGTCAGCTGTTCCTGCGTCGCGATAGTGATATCGGTAAGGTTATCGTGGACCCGTTCCGTTCGTTGTCTCGTTTGAAACAGTTGGTGAGTGGTAAGAAAACCCGTAAGGATCATCCTCAGGTGATGAATGCTGCTGTACGTTTGTATGCTGATGCCGCCAATGCCAAGACTAAGATGGAAAATGGTTTTGACTTGACTAATTATGATGAACGTACTTTGGCATTCGCTAAAGATTACGCTAATCAGTTACTCGCCATTGATGTGAATCTGGATACTACTGAAATGCTGGATGTTACATGGGGATTGTTCAGCAAATACTTTAAGCCGGAAGAAGTCAATATAAAGAAAGAATTGGTTGACCAGCATTGGAAAAAACAATAAATTAACGAAGAAACATGGCAATAAAGTTTCAATATAACAAGACCTCGCTACAACAGCTTGAGAAGCAGCTCAAGGTCCGTGTGCGTACGCTTCCTATTATTAAAAATAAGGAAAGCGCTCTCCGCATGGAAGTAAAGAGATGCAAGACAGAAGCTGCCGGGTTGGAGGAAAGGCTTGAAAAACAGATTCAGGCATACGAGGCCATGTTCGCACTTTGGAATGAATTTGATGCTTCATTAATAAAAGTGAGTGATGTTCATTTGGGTATAAAGAAGATTGCCGGTGTACGAGTTCCCTTGTTGGAAAACGTAGACTTTGACATCCGTCCCTACAGTCTGTTCAACAGCCCGAAGTGGTATTCCGATGGAATATATTTGTTGAAAGGATTGGCACAGACTGCTATTGAAAGGGAATTTATGCTTGCCAAACTGAACCTGCTGGAACATGCGCGTAAAAAGACCACTCAAAAAGTGAATCTTTTTGAGAAAGTGCAGATACCCGGATATCAGGATGCTCTGCGAAAGATAAAACGATTTATGGAGGATGAAGAGAATTTGTCCAAATCATCGCAGAAGATTCTGAAATCTATTCAAGAGAAAAGAAAGGAGGCGGAGGCATGATTACAAAAATGAAGAAGTTGACTTTCCTTATTTATCATAAGGACTATGAATGTTTCCTGCAAAATATCCGTGATTTGGGCGTAGTCCACGTGGCGGAAAAAGCGCAGGGGACAGCGGAGAATACCGAACTTCAAGAGAGCATCCGTCTGTCCGACCACTATGCTTCAACTATTAAGTTTTTGCAAGGTTTTAATGTTGAACTGCAAGAACAGAAGGGGGATACAGCCCGTGGAGAGAAAGCGTTGGAGGAAGTGGAGGCGTTACAACTGGAGAAAACCCAGTTGCAGCATCAGTTGCAGATTTGCGACAAAGAGCGTGCCGCGTTAGAGGTATGGGGAGATTTCGATCCTGCGTCGGTTATGCGGTTGCAAGAAGTTGGATATCAGGTGAATTTCTATATTTGCTCAGAGAAGAACTTTAACGAGGAATGGTTGGATACGTACTATGCTACGGAGGTTAACCGTATTGGTTCACGCATTTATTTCATTACCATAACCAAAGAAGGAACGTTGCCCGAATTGGAAGTGGAATCGGTCAAATTGCCGGTAATGTCCTTGAGTAGGCTTGCTGCCAGATGTGAAGATTTGGAACAGCAAATGAAGAGTGTGGATGATAAGTTAGCTGCCATAGCAGGAGAAAAACTTCTTTCTTTGCAAGTTGCACAAGCTAATATCCGCTCACAGATAGAATTCTCAAAAGTGGTGCTAAGTACTGAACAAGCTGCGGATGACAAATTGATGTTGTTACAGGGGTGGGCACCGGCTACGCAGATTCCGGAGATTACTAATTTTCTGAATCAACAGGAGGCGTACTTTGAAATTGCTGACCCTACGCCGGAGGACAATGTACCTATTCAGTTGAATAATAAAGGATTCTTCCGTCTGTTTGAACCGATTATGAAACTGTATATGCTTCCTAAGTATAATGAACTGGATTTGACGCCGTTCTTTGCCCCTTTCTTTATGCTCTTTTTCGGGCTGTGTTTGGGCGATTCGGGCTATGGTCTGTTCATGGTATTAGGAGTAACTGTTTATCGTATGTTGGCGAAGAATGTCGGTGCTTCCATGAAGCCCATCTTAACTTTGGTGCAGATTTTGGGTGCTTCTACTTTCTTCTGCGGTATGCTGACAGGTACTTTTTTCGGATTTAATCTGTATGGTAATGATATTCCGTTCTTTAATAAGATGCGTGATTTGTTCTTCTTGGACAATCAATGGATGTTTAATCTTTCATTGATTTTGGGAGCGGTACAGATTATTTTCGGTATGATACTGAAAGCGGCTAATCAGACCATTCAGTTCGGATTGAAATATGCATTGTCAACTATCGGATGGATTATTGTATTGGTAAGTACAGCTTTGGCATTCCTATTGGGAGATACCATGCCGATGGGAGGAACTGTCCATTTGGTAATTCTGGGGCTTGCCGGTGTGCTGATTTTCTTGCTCAACAGTCCAGGAAAGAATATTTTTCTCAATATCGGTTTGGGTTTGTGGGATTCCTACAATATGGCAACCGGTTTGCTGGGGGATATCCTTTCGTATGTGCGTTTGTTTGCTTTAGGTCTGTCGGGTGGTATTCTTGCCAGCGTATTCAATAGTCTGGCGGCTGGAATGAGTCCTGATAATGCAATTGCAGGTCCGATAGTGATGGTATTGATTTTCTTGATAGGTCATTCTATCAACATGTTTATGAATATATTGGGAGCGATGGTTCATCCGATGCGTCTGACTTTCGTGGAGTTTTTTAAGAATTCGGGTTACGAAGGAGGGGGTAAGGAGTACAAGCCTTTCAAGAATTGAAGAATGAGAATAAAGAATTAAAAGCTGTTTAAGCCTTTTCGGCATTGTCATTTTGAATAAATGTTGTATCCTTGTGCAGACAGAAAAGCTAGAAAGGGAGAATCTGAAGCATAGTATGCAGATATTTCGCTAAGTTCTGGATGACATGAAAAGTATTCCTTTTAGGAGAAGTTTGATAAAATAAAGAATTTAAAAATTAAAAATAGAAGAATTATGGAAATGAATTTATTGATTGCTTATGTAGGTATTGCAATTATGGTTGGTTTATCAGGTATCGGTAGTGCGTATGGTGTAACTATCGCAGGTAATGCATCTATCGGTGCATTGAAGAAGAATGATAGTGCATTCGGTAACTTCTTGGTGTTGACTGCACTTCCCGGTACACAGGGACTGTATGGTTTTGCCGGTTATTTCATGTTCCAGAGTATTTTCGGTGTTCTGACTCCGGCTATTACAGGTATTCAAGCTGCTGCCGTGTTGGGTTCCGGTATTGCTTTGGGACTTGTAGCTCTTTTCTCCGCTATCCGTCAGGGGCAGGTTTGTGCTAATGGTATTGCTGCCATTGGCCAAGGACATAATGTATTTGGTAATACATTGATTTTGGCCGTTTTTCCTGAATTGTATGCTATTGTTGCTTTGGCTGCAACCTTCTTGATGGGATCTGCATTGGCTGCGTAATCAGATTAGTTTTTTTATATGGGCGGCTATTTCCTGTTTTTATGGAAATAGCCGCTTTTCTTATTCTAATGTAAGACAGAACCTTAAAAATATTTATTATTGTAGCCGATATCAGTATTTTTTGTGAAGATTGTTAGAGTAAAATAATTGAATGCTAATTCAGAAACTATCTGAATAACATAAAGTTGCAAAAAAACTTTATTATCTCATTGAAAATATGTAACTTTGCGCTCGAATTAAGATTAGTTAATAGATGGCAAAAGAATTGTTAGCCCCTGATTATATATTCGAAGCAAGTTGGGAGGTATGTAATAAAGTAGGGGGAATTTATACGGTGTTGTCCACCAGGGCCAAAACACTGCAGGAAGCATTCAAAGACAAAGTCTTTTTCATAGGACCCGATTTTTGGGCAGGAAAGGAAAATCCTTTGTTCAGTGAAAATGAAAATCTTTGTGCGGCATGGCGTGAACATGCTTTGAAGAAAGACGGATTGAAAGTTCGTGTGGGACGCTGGAATATTCCGGGAGAGCCTATTGTCATATTGGTGGATTTTTATCCTTTTTTCTCTAAAAGAAATGAAATATATGGCCGGATGTGGGAGGATTTCAAAGTTGATTCACTTCATGCTTATGGAGATTACGACGAAGCGTCTATGTTTTCTTATGCAGCCGGAAAAGTGGTTGAAAGCTTTTATCGTTTCAATCTGACCGAAAATGATAAGGTCATTTATCAGGCACATGAATGGATGACAGGTATGGGGGCCCTTTATTTGCAGAAAGCGGTACCCGAAATAGCTACCATTTTTACTACTCACGCTACTTCTATAGGCCGGTCTATCGCCGGAAACAATAAACCCCTTTACGATTACTTATTTGCTTATAATGGCGACCAAATGGCGCGTGAACTCAATATGGAGGCAAAGCATTCTATTGAGAAGCAGACTGCGCATCATGTGGATTGCTTTACTACGGTCAGTGAGATTACCAACAACGAATGCAAGGAGTTGTTGGACAAGCCGGCAGATGTGGTGTTGATGAATGGGTTTGAGGATGACTTTGTTCCGCAAGGTCGTACATTTGCCGCCAAGCGTAAGAAAGCTCGTGCTGCGATGTTGAATTTGGCTAATAAATTGCTTGGCTTGACGATGAGCGATGATACTCTTATTGTGGGTACAAGCGGTCGTTATGAGTTTAAAAATAAAGGTATCAATGTCTATTTGGAGTCCTTGAACCGATTGACCCGTGATAAAAATTTGAAAAAAGAGGTGCTGGCATTTATTAATGTACCAGGTTGGGTAGGGGATCCTCGTGAGGATTTGGTGGAACGTTTGAAAAGCAAAGAGAATTTCACAACTCCGTTGGAGTGTCCGTTTATCACACATTGGTTGCATAATATGAGTCATGATCAGGTACTTGATATGATGAAGTATTTGGGAATGTCCAATTCGGCGGAATCTAAGGTAAAAGTAATATTTGTACCTTGTTATCTGGATGGAAAGGATGGTATCTTGAATTTGGAATATTATGATTTGGTGTTGGGGAATGACTTGAGTGTTTATCCTTCCTATTATGAACCTTGGGGGTATACACCTTTGGAAAGTGTAGCATTCCATGTACCTACTATAACAACTGATCTGGCTGGATTTGGTTTGTGGGTAAACTCGTTGAAGGGTAGATACAGTGAGTTGAAAGATGGTGTGAAAGTTATCCATCGCTCGGATTACAACTATTCTGAAGTGGCGGATGTTATAAAGGACACTATATCGGAATTTTCGGGATTGCCGGAAAATACAATCAAGACAGTGCGTAAAAATGCGGCGGACATTGCTGAAAAGGCATTGTGGAAGCATTTTATCAAATATTATTATGAAGCTTATGATGTGGCATTGCATAATGCACAGAAAAGGCTTGTTATGAATAGCTAATTAATTATTAATAAATAATTTGAGAGACATGAAAATCAAAGTAAGTAATGCGAATACTCCTAATTGGAAGGAAGTTACAGTAAAATCACACATTCCCGAAGAACTGAAGAAGTTGGAGGAAATGGCTCGTAACATCTGGTGGGCATGGAATTACGAAGCAACAGACCTGTTTAGAGATTTAGATCCTGCAACTTGGAAAGAAGTGGGGCAGAATCCCGTTGCTTTATTGGAACGTTTGAGCTATGAAAAGCTGGAGGCATTAACTCAGGATAAGGTGATTGTAAAGCGCATGAATGATGTATATGCTAAATTCAAAGCTTATGTAGATGCTAAGCCGGATAGCAAACGTCCTTCTGTTGCTTATTTCTGTATGGAGTATGGTTTGACACATGTTTTGAAAATCTATTCCGGTGGGCTGGGTATTTTGGCCGGTGACTACTTGAAAGAAGCATCAGACAGTAATGTAGATATGTGTGGTGTTGGCTTCTTGTATCGTTATGGGTATTTTAGCCAAAGCCTTTCAATGGATGGTCAGCAGATTGCTAACTATGAATCACAGAATTTCGGTAGCCTGCCTATTGAACGTGTAATGGATGAAAACGGACAGCCGATGGTAGTTGATGTTCCTTATTTGAACTATTTCGTTCATGCATACGTATGGAAGGTAAATGTAGGACGTGTTCCTTTGTATCTGCTAGATACGGATAATGAAATGAACAGCGAATTTGATCGTCCTATCACTTATCAGTTGTATGGTGGAGATTGGGAGAACCGTTTGAAACAAGAAATCTTGTTAGGTATCGGTGGTGTGTTGCTGCTGAAGAAATTGGGCATTAAGAAAGATGTCTATCATTGTAATGAAGGACACGCTGCTTTGTGTAATGTGCAGCGTTTGTGTGATTATGTAGAAAGCGGGCTGACATTTGACCAGGCTTTGGAAGTAGTTCGTTCTTCTTCTTTATATACGGTTCATACTCCGGTTCCTGCGGGGCATGACTATTTTGATGAAGGCTTGTTTGGAAAATATATGGGTGGTTATCCACAGCGTATGGGGATTTCTTGGCAGGATTTGATGGACTTGGGTCGTATTAATCCGGGTGATGCAGGCGAACGTTTTTGTATGTCTACATTTGCTTGTAACACTTGTCAGGAAGTAAACGGTGTGAGCTGGTTGCATGGCAAGGTTTCTCAGGAGATGTTCTCTGGAATTTGGAAAGGCTATTTCCCTGAAGAAAGTCATGTGGGTTATGTAACTAATGGTGTTCATTTCCCAACGTGGAGTGCTACTGAATGGAAGAAGCTATATGCTAAGCATTTTGCTCCTAATTTCCTGGAAGATCAGTCTAATGAGAAAATTTGGGAAGCTATTTATAATGTAGCCGATGAAGAAATTTGGGAAACCCGTATGGCTTTGAAGTACAAATTGGTTGACCATATTCGTAAGCAGTTCAGTGAAAGCTGGTTGAAGAACCAAGGTGATCCTTCACGTATCGTTTCTCTGATGGAAAAGATTAATCCGAATGCCTTGTTGATTGGGTTTGCCCGTCGTTTTGCTACTTACAAACGTGCGCATCTGCTGTTTACTGATTTGGAACGTTTGTCTAAGATTGTGAACAATCCTGATTATCCGGTACAGTTCTTATTTGCAGGTAAGGCTCATCCACACGATGGTGCAGGTCAGGGGTTGATCAAGAAGATTGTGGAAATTTCCCATCGTCCGGAATTCTTGGGCAAAATCATCTTCTTGGAAAATTATGATATGCAGTTGGCACGGCGTCTGGTCTCAGGTGTTGATATTTGGATGAATACTCCTACCCGTCCTTTGGAAGCTTCTGGAACATCAGGCGAGAAGGCTTTGATGAATGGTGTTGTTAACTTCTCTGTGCTTGACGGTTGGTGGCTGGAAGGTTACCGTGAAGGAGCAGGATGGGCGTTAACTGAAAAACGTACTTATCAGAATCAAGATCATCAAGATCAATTGGATGCCGCAACTATTTATAGTATTTTGGAAAATGAGATTCTTCCATTGTATTATGCACGTAACCGTAAGGGATATTCTGAGGGTTGGGTGAAGACTATCAAGAATTCTATTGCTCAGGTGGCTCCTCATTATACAATGAAACGTCAGTTAGACGATTATTATGCTAAGTTCTATACTAAAGAAGCAAAACGTTTTAAAGAATTGGTAGCCAATGATTATGCAAAGGCTAAGGAACTGGCTGCTTGGAAAGAAAGAGTTGCAGAACTTTGGGATTCCATTGAAATCGTTTCATGTGAAAAGACGGAAGAGCTGGCTAGCGGTAATATTGAAAGCGGAAAAGAATATATCATTACTTATGTTATAGATGAAAAGGGATTGGATGATGCAGTAGGTATTGAACTGGTTACCACTTTCACGAATGCGGAAGGTAAAGAGCATATCTATTCTGTAGAACCAATGGAAGTAATTAAGAAAGAAGGTAACTTGTATACATTCCAGGTTAAACACAGTTTGTCTAACTCAGGCAGCTTCAAGGTGGCATACCGTATGTTCCCGAAGAATGTTGATTTGCCTCATCGTCAGGACTTCTGCTATGTTCGTTGGTTTAACTAATCATTGAATTAAGATAATATTTCTATTTAAAGAACTGTTTCCTTGGAAAAGAGAGGAAGCAGTTCTTTTTTATTAGGGATATTCAGTAAATGTCTCTAAAAAATAAGATGGCATATGAAGATGATAGAGTATGACCACTTCATATGCCATTATTATTGTCATTTTTTTGTATATTCTCATATACTCTTATCGGGCAAGACATGAAGCTCCGGAAGAAGTCTTCTGACCTCTTCTGATTCTTTCAGTAAACTCATATCATGCAGCTTTCCCCGTTCTGTTCCTGATCCTGTCTATCATCAGTATGGCATTTGCCGTATGTATTCCGAAGAAAATCCACAGGATTTCCGTCTTTCTGTTCCTTGCCTTTATCCTTGCGAGCGAGTAGTGTTGTTTTTGAGTACCGAAGCTTCCTTCAAGCCGGGTGGCCCTTTCTTTTGAGAGTTCGCTTCTAAGCCACCTTCCTCAAAGGCTCATCTTGGGCCGCCCTTCCCTTGCGCACAAAGGATGTGGATATCCCATATTTTGTATAGAACTTTCTGTTGGCATTATTGGCATATATGGAATCGGCAGCCACACATCTTACCCTTACATTCATCAGCTTCTGCTGCATATGGATACAGTCCTTCAAGCGTATACTCTCATTGAATGCCTTGAACGAGAGGTGTTCAATGAACGATATGCCGTCTATCTGTATATTATTGACCTTTGCACCGAACTTGACGGACTTGGTTTCCTTGCCTCTGACGATGGGACATACATAATAACGGTCAATGCTGACGATGCGGTCACTGACTTTCCGCCCTTCAAACATTTCCTTTTCCTATACAAGCTCCTTTCCGATGATGGAAAGACGCTTCTGGTAATCCTGTGTATATCGGAGTAAAGCACCGTACTCGCTATGGATCCCATCCCTTTGACTGAAGAGTTTTTCAAGAAGATTCCACAGAAAATCTGGTAGTGCATGTTCCCGTTCAGATGTTCCACCAGTTGCCTGTCGGAGAATCCGGTGTATGCCTTCAGGACCATAAGGACGATCTTTGCGGAAGGACTGAATATGTTCCTGCGGCCCAAACGTTGTTCAGACAGACCTGCGGCTTTTGCCATACACTCAAACAGAAACAACGAATGAAGCCTGCCAAGCCCACTCTCATGAAAACTCTTGCGGTATTTTTCCAGAATATCAAATTCTGTAAAGCCCAAAGTAGGGTGAATTTCTGAAATTTTTGCTATCTTAGCCATATCTTAGTTGGGGAATTTCCCCTGTTTGGGCCGTCAAACCTTGTTTTCGGGGGAATACCTAGAAGATACAAAAAGCCAACCAATCCGCAACACATTGTATATTAATTAGTTGGATGATATAATATTTAATAAATGTCCCTCTATAGAAAGTCCATGACTTTCATGTTTGGGGACTGCTATCGGTTCAAACTGGCCGTTACGGTCACACGGAATGGAAATGACAGATTCTCCATGTTCGGTTTG
>PPYE01073273.1_pt1 | contig 13941 bp, 14 predicted proteins | sample 1559881 | NCBI WGS metagenome assembly PPYE01 (sample SAMN08240022, study PRJNA423297) | Human gut metagenome, whole genome shotgun sequencing project.
TCTTAAAAACTCAATCATCTTTTTCAGATTTACCACAACGTTTCCAGAATACTCCATTATTTTATTCAAAACTGTGCGGATATGAATTAAATATTGGTGCGGTTGCCCTGGATAAAATATCAATAGACTAACTCAATAAAATGCATTGTTCGACACCAATTTCCTGAATAAAATAATTGTCGTGTGAGATTGCTATCACAGTACCTGCATAATTTTTGATAGTAGCAGTGATAATTTCAATACTTTGTATGTCCAAATTGTTGGTAGGTTCATCCAGGATAAACATATCAGGGGTATTGTTACTAATCATCAGACAGCAGAAAGCGAGACGCATTTTCTCACCACCACTAAGTTTCCGGCAGGATTTGTCCCATTCGGATGCAGGAAACAAGTAACGGTGTAGAATAATCTTTATTTCATGCTCCGGCAGATTCCGGCTGTTGAAAGCGTAAGCCTGTTCAAGAATACTGTTCCGGTCGTCAATGATCGAATACTCTTGATTCAAATAGACATAGCTAAAGTCCGTCCGTGTCAGGGTTCCTTCCTGTGGTTGAAGTTGGCCGGTGATTAATTTCAATAGAGTTGTTTTCCCGCTACCGTTGGCTCCTTCTATACGGAAGCGGTCTCCGCTCTTTAGCTGAAAGCTGACAGGAGCTTGCCAAAGCTGTTGTTTTGAGATACTATTTTCCTGAATATCATTGCTATTCGGATTGGGAAGATAACCTGTGTCAGACGAATTTATTTCATTATTCGTCAGAATATCATTGTTAACCGAATTGGAATGATAACTGAAGTTAATCTCTTTTGCTGTCACTAATATCTTCCCGGTATGAAGCGAGGAACTGTTGAAGTCGGTTTTTAATGCCGCAGTCGGAGAGAGCGAACCTCGAAGCTGGTTGCGTTCATTTGTTAACTTCTCGGCTTTTTCCTGATGAACGCCAGTCAGTTTATTAGTGCTCTTCTCGGATTTCCCTTGGAGTGCGTTCAATACAATGCGTGGAACTCCTTTTCTTATATTACTCTTTTCGCCGCGTACATTCTGTTTGTCCCTGCGTTCGGCCGTTTCGCGAGCCACTTTACGGGCAATACGTAGTGCCTTTTCTTTTTCTTCAATACGTTGTTGCAATGCTTCCTGCATCAGCGTTTTTTGTTCTTTGTAGAATTCGTAATTTCCGCCATAATAATTGATTTGATGCTTCTCCAGTTCGCAAATCTCGGGGAGAAGATTGAGCAGGGTACGGTCATGACTTACCACCAACAGGGTGGAACGATATTTCTCTACCCAGTCATATAAACGTTGTCTGCCGGAAGAATCGAGATGATTGGTCGGTTCATCCATAAGTACGACAGATGGGTGATGAATGTCCATCCCTGCCAGAAATACACGGGTCTTTTCACCGCCGCTAAGCAAATTCATCGGGTAGGATAGAGTAAACTGTCCTAGCCCCCATAAATCGAGAGCGGCAATGGAACGTTCTTCAATATTCCAGTCATCATCCAGGATGACGAAATTTTCGTTTGAGGCATCTCCTGACAGGATAGCATGTAAGGCTTGTTGCTTACGTTCTATCTGGAGTGCTTGAGCGATAGTCAATGAATCATATTGCCCGAAATGTTGCGGGATATAATATAGGTCGTCCGGACGGACAATGACACCGGAAGAGGGTGAAAGTTGTCCGGCAATAATTTGCAGCAAAGTAGATTTACCGCACCCATTGTTACCGACTAATCCCAGTTTCTGCCCCTTACTGATGGCGAAATTGAGATCACTGAATAATACTTCTTTATCCGGATGGATATAGCTGATTTGCTGAATACTTATAGACATAATGATCTATTGGGTTTGAGGTTGAAAATAGAGTGAGGGAAAATCACAGGATAGGGGGGAACGACAAACACAATACTGGCTAAACAACACGGATTTCGTGATGCTTAACGAAATAGAAAAAGCATATAAGAAAAGTGATGTTTACTTAGAAGTGTTGTCTTACTTACTAATTCTCATTGCGGTAGGTATATAGTTTAACTTGGTTGCAAAGATAACACTTTCTGTTAGATTTCACTCTATGAAGGTTGAAAAAGAATAAAATTCATTTATTTAGAGGCTCTGTTTTTCTCATCCAGAGCCCCTGATTACTCCAAATACAGCCTCTGTTTATCCTATTTAGAAGCTGTGTTTTTTTATGATAGTTTATAACTACGGAATGAGCAACAACTCATAATCCACTACTCCCAGCCAGCGATTAAATTTCCGCCCAACTTGCTCATATCCGGCTACTTGCTTAAAACCCAGTTTCGCATGTAAAGCGTAACTGGTTTCATTCCCTTTCGTTATGCAAGCAATCAGCGCATGATAACCACTCTCTCGACACTTCTCTATGAGTCTTTGCATGAGTAGTCGCCCGATACCTTTTCCAATATGTTTTGTAGATAAGTAGACTGTTGTTTCTAATGTATATCGATATGCGGCTCTTTCTTTCCACAGATGCGCATAACAGTAACCTACCACTTCATTATCTATCTCATAAACAAAATAAGGGAAGTTAGCAGAAATCTGTGTTATGCGCTCACGCATATCTTCAACAGCAACAGGTTCGGTTTCGAATGTGGCCGTACTATTTATAACGTACTCGTTATAGATTGCTGTAATTGCTTTTGCATCTTCTAAATCTACTTTCCTTATCATAATTTCGTATAGCTAGCGGAATCCTCCTTTTTATTAGGGAGTTTTCCTGTATTCAATCAATTATGGAACGAAGTACGTTATTTTTTCTGTTTTTTGCAAGCAAACAGCCTATTTATCTTATACGTCAAACAATTGGTTTAATCCCTCACTCATGCTGGGATGCGTGAAGATAAAATCGCGCAAGAATGTAGAGGTTTGCCCTGTTTTTATCGCCATAGCTACGATATTGATGATTTCTGAAGCATCGGCACAAAATAATGTACAGCCCATAATCTTCCCGTTATGATTATTGATGATGGCTTTTAGCATACCATCTGTCTGTCGCAATGTACGGGCACGGACAACGGAAGATGCCGGCAACCGGGAAACCTTAAATGAATATCCCCTTTTCAGAGCTTCTTCTTCACTGATTCCGATATGTGCCAATGGCGGATCAATAAACACTGCATATTGAACAGGATCACGATCTCCGATATCACGTTTTTTGTCACCGAAGAGCTGATCGCGGATAATCCGGAAATCATCCAGAGAGAGATAGGTGAATTGTGCTCCGCCTTTTACATCCCCCATTGCCCATACATGGGGAACAGTAGTGCGTAACTGATCGTTTACGATGATAGCTCCGTGAGCATCAACTCCTACACCCGCTGCTTGCAGATTCAATCCTTCAATCATCGGTTTACGTCCCGTTGCGATAAGAATGGCATCTCCATCCACATAATAAGGAGTGCCGTCGGATACGTCCGAGTAAGTCAGTGTTACTCCATCATTGGTGTCATGGATAGACTGTGCACGCGCGTTCAAATGGATTTCAATACCTTTCTTATCCATTACTTCTTTGACGCTGTTTGCAATATCCCGATCTTCGCGAGGCATAAATTTGTTTCCTCCTTCGAGTATCGTCACTTTACTGCCGAAACCGGCATACATAGAAGCGAACTCCAGTCCGATATATCCTCCACCTATGATAATCAGGTGATGAGGAAGTACACTTAAGTCCAAAAGCGCACTACTGGTATATACGTGCTGACTTTGCTGAATACCATCTATTGCAGGGATAATGGGAGTAGACCCCGTGTTGATAAATATCTCTTTTCCTTTCAGTTCGATTTCTCCTTCGGGAAGTTCCACTTTTATGGTATCGGCGGATATGAAAGACCCCGTTCCGGTATAGATAGTCACATTAGGACGTTTGCTTAGTCTTTCGTAATTATCATTCCTAAGAAAGGAAGTGAGGCGGTTCTTTCGGCCGATGGCTTGTTTGTACATATTCGCCTGCTTCGGAAAATCATCGTGGTAAAGCAAAGCGGAAACCTCGGCTTCATGCACCAGCGTCTTTGTTGGGATACAGGCTACATTCGGACAGCTTCCTCCATACATCATGTTGGAACGTTCTACGATGGCCACTTGCCATCCGCGGTTGGAAAGTTCGGCAGCCAGGGTTTTCCCTGCCTTGCCGAATCCTATAATAATTGCATCATATTGTTTCATAACTTCTTGTATTAACGATTTGTATGAGACTATATAACAGTCTGAAAATACGATTTGTTCCGCAATGGCAAGAAGTCAGAATCCTCTTTAGTGGTTGTCTTAGTCTTTTTTAAGTGTTTTGAGTACGCGTTGTGACGAGTCGGATAATAACACTACGGCACTGGCCAGGATCACAATGTCTTTAATCACCAACCGCCCTGCACCGGATAGTAATGGGAAACCGAATTCTCCGCTTCCCAAGTCGGGAACCCAGACTTCCGGGGTGGTGACAAGAAAAGAAAGTGTGCCGAGCGTCATGATAATGGCGAGGGTGTCGCCTGCCAATCCCACTTTTGGGAAAAAGATTCCCAAGAATACCAGTATGCCGATCCCCATAATAAGAGCTCCCAGTCCGTAAGAGAAAGTATAAGTGCGGTTTGCTTCGTGCCATGCACGATTTTCCGGGACAAAAGCACCTTCCGCATTTTTATGTTCTTTGTATTCGGGTGCACCTTTAGCATAGAAGAAACTCATAAAAGGACTGTTGGCAACAAACGGAACAATCCCGTCGGCTTCATAATGGAAATACTTCAATCCGCCTATCCATACAAATACTACCAGGATGGCAACGCGGATAAATTTCATACCAAAACTTTTCAGACTTGAAGTGAAGGTCAGTAAAGCGATCAATTTCTCTTTCATTTTGTTGGGGTTTTAATGGGTTTATCTTATGTTGCAAAGGTCGTCCATTTCCACTACCCCCAAAATAGCAATACTTCCGTATGCCTTGTCAATTTTTCCCTTCCTGTGTGTTTCTGAATTGCACGGCGCTCTGTCCGGTCATATTTTTGAAGAAACGGCTGAAAGAAGCCTGGTCTTCAAATCCCAGAATATCGGCAATCTCTTTGGCGCTTTTGTTGCTGTAAAGCAGGAGACGTTTAGCTTCCGCTTCCACCCGTTCGTGGATAACCCGAAGCGGCGAAGGCAGTTTGCAGGTAGAAAAGATGTTCGATAGTGTCTTGGGAGATTTATGCAACATATCGGCATAGTCCTGCACCTGTTTCTTCGTCCGGTAATGCTCGTCGACCAAGTTATAGTATTGGCGGACAATCTCAAAACCGGATTCTTTTTCACGGGTGATATTCATGCGGTGACGTGCAATTCGGGTACATTGGATAATGAAACGTTTTAGCAGGATGCGTAGCATCTCCTCCTGCAGGCTGTCGGAAACGGTAAACTCGTTTTCCAGTGCTTCGGTAATGGTGTCGAGTTCTTTACGTTCTTTTTCATTCAGGGTAAAACGGATCAGGTGAGAAGAACCGTTGAACAGGAAACCGCTGCATGACACTTCATGGTCGTTGCCATAGATACAATAGAAATTGCTGTTGAACAACAAAGTCAGGTATTCACCATCAATCGATTTAAATTCGAGGTGTTGCAGATGAGTGAGTGAAATCACTTCATCTTGGGTAAGTATCATTTCCTGATGGTCGATTTCTACTGTGATGCTTCCGTTGCGTACCCATATAAATTTATAAAGCCCTTTTTCTTTTTGCAGTGCTTTTTCTGTCAGATAAGAGTCTGTAAGTGCGAGTGTTCCTTTTAGTTTCGTGTGATATTGTTGTAACATAATTAATCCTCCATTGCTGATGCGTCAAATGATAACGGCAGTAGATCGCCTATACTTTTTACTTCGTAGATACATTCTTTACCATATAATAGGATGCGGATGGGTTGTTTGTAACGCTTTTCCGTTTCCAGAATCACTTGCCGGCAAGCACCGCAGGGAGGAATCGGATGGTCGATGAAGTCCTTTTCCGTTCGTGCCGCAATGGCAAGAGTGACAACCGGTTGGTCGGGATATTGGGAGTTGGCATAGAATAGGGTAGTACGTTCTGCACAAAGCCCCGACGGATAGGCCGCATTTTCCTGATTGGTTCCTGTCACTACTGTCCCGTTGCCCAATAGCGCAGCGGCACCTACGGAGAAATGGGAGTACGGAGAATAACTACGAGCTGTTGCCTCCATGGCAGTCTTTATAAGTGACCGATCGCCCTCATTTAACTCATCATATTGATATACTTTAATAATAGCGGTAATTGTGAGGTCTTTCATATACGTCAGGGTATTGGTTTCTACAATTAATGTTACAAAGTTAGGAAAGAGATTGATAATCCCAATTATTTTTCAGATTTTTGTGCCATCTAATTCACATCTGAATAAAAATGGAGAATAAACTGCATAGACTTATCTTTTTAACCGTTGTTTTTTTCTTTGCCGTAGGAGTGCAGGCACAGAAACGGAATGCCCGTTACGTCGAGTATATAAATAAGTATAGTGATTTGGCTGTTGAACAGATGAAGCTTCATAAGATTCCGGCTAGTATCACATTGGCACAAGGATTGCTGGAAAGCGGTGCCGGATACAGCCAGTTGGCACGAAAGAGTAATAACCACTTTGGTATTAAGTGTGGTGGCAGTTGGCGGGGACGTACGGTTCGTCATGATGATGATGCCCGTAACGAATGTTTCCGTGCTTATAAGCATCCGCGTGACTCTTACGAAGATCATTCCGACTTCCTTAGAAGAGGTGCCCGTTACGCTTTTCTTTTTAAACTGGATATCACCGATTATAAAGGCTGGGCGCGTGGACTGAAAAAAGCAGGCTATGCTACCGATCCTTCTTATGCTAACCGTCTGATTACAATTATCGAAGATTATGACTTGTATAAATACGACCGTAAGGGGGTATATTCGGAACGGAAACTGAAAAAGAATCCTTGGTTGATGAGCCCGCATCAGGTGTATATCGCTAATGATATTGCTTATGTGGTAGCCCGCAACGGTGATACTTTTAAAGACTTAGGCAAGGAATTCGATATTAGTTGGAAGAAACTTGTGAAGTACAACGACTTGCAGCGTGATTATACCTTGATGGAAGGAGATATCATCTACCTGAAGAGCAAGAAGAAAAAGGCTTCCAAACCTTATACTGTATATGTTGTGAAAGATGGAGATTCCATGCATGGCATCTCTCAAAAATATGGTATCCGCCTCAAAAATCTGTATAAGATGAATCGTAAGGATGGTGAGTATGTTCCGGAAATCGGAGATAGATTGCGTCTGCGATAGAGACTTCTCTCAAAAGTTTCGAATTTCGGAAACTTAATGACTCATTCATGTGTTATTATCTTGATAAAACATGATTAGAATATGAGTCTAAACATTGCAAAAAGTAATAAGAAACGTGTCGTCATAGTAGGCGGTGGTTTCGGTGGCTTGAAACTGGCTAACAAGCTGAAAAAGTCAGGCTTTCAAGTCGTATTGATAGATAAAAACAACTATCATCAGTTTCCTCCTTTGATTTATCAGGTGGCTTCGGCTGGTATGGAGCCAACTTCCATATCCTTCCCCTTCCGTAAAATATTCCAGCATCGGAAAGATTTCTATTTCCGTATGGCGGAAGTACGTGCCATTTTCCCGGAAAAGAATATGATACAGACTTCCATCGGAAAAGCAGAATATGACTATCTGGTGTTAGCAGCAGGTACTACAACCAACTATTTCGGTAATAAACATATCGAAGAGGAAGCCATGCCGATGAAAAATGTGTCAGAAGCGATGGGATTGCGAAACGCTCTTCTGGCTAATCTGGAACGAGCGCTGACCTGTTCAACGAAGCAGGAACAACAAGAGTTATTGAATATTGTAATTGTGGGAGGTGGAGCTACCGGGATAGAAGTAGCCGGAATACTTTCCGAGATGAAGAAATTCGTCTTGCCGAATGATTATCCTGATATGCCCAGCAGTCTGATGCACATCTATTTGATTGAAGCCGGGCCGCGATTGCTTGCCGGAATGTCGGAAGAATCATCTGCACATGCTGAACAGTTTCTCCGTGAAATGGGAGTAAATATCCTGTTGAATAAACGTGTTGTGGATTATCGTGACCATAAAGTAGTACTCGAAGATGGTACAGAGATTGCCACGCGTACTTTTATCTGGGTGAGTGGTGTCACCGGTGTGACTATCGGCAATCTGGATGCCTCTCTGATTGGGCGTGGAGGACGTATTAAGGTCGATTCATTTAACCGTGTAGAGGGGATGAATAATGTGTTTGCTATTGGTGCCTGGGTGATGTGGCTGGTTGTTCATCTGCGCTCTATTCTTGGGGTACGCAATAAAGTTATTGTACTCTTGAATTGGGTATGGAATTATTTCACTTACGATCAGTCTATGCGTATGATTGTCTATGCCCGTAAAGCAAAAGAGATTCGTGATCGTGAAAAGGTGGAGGAGACTACCCATTGGGGGAAAGAACTGGTACAAGAGGAAAAGAACCCCTCAATTACATCATCATCCAAATAGACAGGCTTCCTGCTGGCAGGATGATAGATGCTATTCTGAACGGTAAATTCGTACAGGGTGTCCGATATCGGACACCCTTTGTTTTTTGTTATCTTCTATTTATCAATCATTTACGATTTTGGCACAGATTTGGTATATAAAGTACTGAATTGATACATCATAAAATAGTAAATGATCGGATATGGACAGAGAAATTCCTAAAGAGGTACGTCAAAAAGAACGTAATAAGAAGATTATTCGTTATTCATCCATTGGAGTGGCAAGTATTATTGCCATCAGTGTACTTATATCTGTATTAAGGGCAGGAGTGGAGGCAAAGGATCTTGTCTTTTCCACAGTCGATAAAGGGGTGATTGAGGTAAGTGTCAGTGCTTCCGGTAAGGTTGTCCCTGCTTTTGAAGAAATTATCAATTCTCCGATCAACAGTCGTATTATTGAAGTCTATAAAAAAGGGGGAGATAGCGTAGACGTAGGTACTCCGATTCTGAAACTGGACCTTCAGAGTACGGAAATTGAATATAAGAAGTTACTGGACGAGGAACAAATGCGCCAGTATAAGCTTGATCAGCTTCGCGTCAATAATCAGACGAAACTTTCCGATATGGCAATGCAGATTAAAGTTTCGGCAATGAAATTGAGTCGTATGAAAGTGGAGTTGAGAAATGAACACTATCTGGACAGTCTCGGTGCAGGAACAACGGATAAGGTACGCCAGGCTGAATTGAGCTATAATGTGGCTCAATTAGAGTACGAACAACTTCAGCAACAATATAAAAATGAGAAGGAAGTAGCTGCTGCCGAACTAAAAGTTCAGGAGCTTGATTTTAATATCTTCCGCAAGAGCCTTTCCGAAAAGAAACGTACGTTGGATGATGCACAAATCCGTTCCCCGCGTAAAGCTATTCTTACCTATATTAATAACCAGATCGGTGCACAGATTTCCGAAGGCGGACAGGTGGCTATCATTTCTGATTTGAGCCATTTTAAAGTGGAAGGTGAGATTGCGGATACGTACGGTGACCGTGTAGCAGCCGGAGGAAAAGCAATTGTTAAGATAGGGAGTGACAAACTGGAAGGTACAGTTAGCAGTGTTACACCACTATCCAAGAATGGTGTGATATCATTTACCGTTCAGTTGAAAGAAGATAATCACCGCCGCTTACGTTCCGGACTAAAGACAGATGTTTATGTGATGAATGCTGTGAAAGAAGATGTAATGCGCGTAGCCAATGGCTCTTTCTATGTGGGACGCGGTGAATATGAACTTTTTGTCTGCAACTCTGATAATGAACTGGTAAAACGTAAAATACAGTTAGGTGATTCTAATTTTGAATATGTAGAAGTGTTGAGCGGATTGCAGCTGGGTGATAAAGTAGTAGTAAGCGATATGAGTGCTTATAAGAACAAGAATAAGTTGAAAATTAAATAAACTAAATACTAGAAGTTATGATAACATTGAACTCTCTTTCTAAGATTTATCGTACGGACGAGATTGAGACGGTAGCATTGGAGAATGTGAATCTGACGGTAGAACGTGGAGAATTTCTAAGTATAATGGGACCTTCCGGATGCGGAAAATCCACCCTGCTGAACATAATGGGATTGCTTGATGCACCTACAATGGGAATGGTGGAAATCAACGGAATACGTACCGAAGGAATGAAAGACAAGGAACTGGCGGTTTTTCGTAATAAAACGCTCGGTTTTGTATTTCAGTCTTTTCATTTGATTAATTCGTTGAATGTGATGGATAATGTAGAACTCCCCTTGCTTTATCGACGTATGGCTGGTAGTGAACGAAAGCGGTTGGCACAAGAAGTATTGGAAAAAGTAGGATTAAGCCATCGTATGAGACATTTTCCTACACAACTTTCCGGTGGGCAGTGCCAACGTGTAGCTATTGCCCGTGCTATTATATTCGTTTCTTCGATGGACGCCAGGTACAATAGAAACGGCCTCTTACGATTAGAACTAAATGGAAAAATTGATTAATGTATCTCTAAATTAAAAATCATCATGACAAAGAATATTTTCATCGTTGCGATAGCTGTCCTGTTAAGTGTTGCTTTCTGTTCGCTATCGGCACAAAATGTGAGTAAAGATTATAATGTAGACGAGTTTTCTGCCATAAACCTGCAATCTGTCGGGAATATTATTTTTACTCAATCGGCAGGATGTGCCTGTCGTCTGGAGGGTCCTTCTGAATTTGTAGAGAAAACAAGGGTGACAGTGAAAAATGGAACTCTGGTTATCTCTTATAAAGATAAAAATGCCAAGAATATCAAGAATCTGACTTTCTATATTACTGCTCCCGATTTGAGTAAAGTGAAAATAGACGGAGTAGGAAACTTCGATGCAAAAGAAGAACTAAAACTTAAAAATATAGCTTTCGAACTTGATGGAGTAGGCAACTGTAACGTGAAAAGTCTTTATTGCGATGAGTTGAAACTCGATGTTGACGGAGTAGGCAATATGAAGTTGAATGTTGATTGCAGCACTATCAAAGCTAAAGTGGATGGAGTAGGAAATATCACTGTATCCGGTAAAGCGGATGCAGCTTTCTTTAAGCGGGATGGCGTTGGTAAAATCAACTCCAAAAACCTGAAGTGTAAAGACGTAACAAAGAAAGGTTGGAATTTCTAATGTAGAACATTCTTCTGTGAACTCCTGTAGAATCAACTCCAAAAAAGAATAAGAAGATGTGGAAGCAATACATAAAGCAAGCTCTTTACCAGTTGAAAGAGAACCGGCTTATTAGTATTGTCTGTATGGTAGGTACAGCTTTGGCTATTTGCATGATAATGGTGATCGTGCTGACATTGCAGATACGGATAAAAGACTGCGTGCCGGAAGTTAACCGTTCACGATCATTGTATGTCAAGGCAATGACGTCCCGGCATAAAGAGCAACACAATAATGCTGCCAGCAGCCAGATGTCCGTCACGACTGCCCGTGAATGCTTTAAGACGTTGACAATACCTGAAGCGGTTACCATTACTTCCGTTAATAATAAGATGCGTGCTTCTCTTCCCGGAGGAGGCAGGATGAGTGTAGATGAAATGGAAACGGATGAAGCGTTCTGGCAAGTCTTTTGCTTTGAATTCTTGTGTGGCAAACCATATACGAAAGCCGATTTTGAGAGTGGGCTGTCCAAGGCAGTGGTTTCTGCCAGTGTGGCACGCCACCTGTTCGGTACAACTGACGTGGTAGGGCGTACCATCCAATTAAATAAAGCGGATTATACCATTACAGGAGTAGTGAAAGACGTATCAAAGTTGGCGACAGCTTCTTATGCACAGGTCTGGATTCCCTATACATCAACAGATTTGGCTTCTTTCTCGTGGAGAGAAAATCTGATGGGACCTATGCGGGCGGTCATCCTTGCACGTTCGTCCGACGATTTTCCGGCTATTCGTGCTGAAGTCGAAAAATATCGTCAGGTCTACAATAGTAAGCTGAAGGATATGGAATTGATTTATCGTGGTCAGCCGGATACTCAATTTGCCTACCTTTACCGCCATTGGGGGACAGACTTGGATATGAAACACATTGTCAGGCGATTCATTCTTATCATTGTGATTCTCCTCTTGGTTCCAGCTATCAACCTAAGTAGTATGACTTTATCCCGCATGCGGAAGCGTATGACGGAAATCGGTGTCCGGAAAGCATTCGGTGCTACTGCCAACGAATTGTTGCGACAGGTATTCTGGGAGAATCTGATATTGACACTGCTTGCGGGAGTACTGGGACTGATATTGAGCTATTCAGCTACTTTCCTGTTAAACTCATTCCTTTTTGATAACAGTGAGAATGCAGGTCTTGCCGGGGAAACTTCTCTGTCTACTGATATGTTGTTCAGTCCGTTGACGTTTCTCGTTGCATTCTGTTTCTGCCTGTTATTAAATCTATTGAGTGCCGGTATTCCGGCTTGGAGAGTGTCGAGAATGAACATTGTAGATGCAATAAACCAAAGATGAAATGATGAAACAGTTATTGAAACAAATATATAATGAGCGCCGGAGCAATGCTTTTCTATGGATTGAGCTATTGTTGGTGTTTGTCGTATTGTGGTATATCATTGATTTGGTTTATGTCACTTTGCATATCTATTATCAGCCAATGGGCTTTAATATAGAAAATACGTATGTATTACGTATGAACCGTCTTACCGATAAATCTACCGATTTCAATCCGGAGCTGACTGTTAAAGATGATATGACTGCTTTAAGGGAAATAGCCGGACGTTTGTCCCGTCATCCGGAAGTTGAATCTGTCTGTATCTCTCAAAACAGTATTCCATACAATGAAGGGTGCAGTGGAGCGAGTTTCCGTTTTCCGGATAACGACACGGTTTGGATAAGTACGATGGATCGTTGGACGACTCCTGAATATTATAAGGTGTTTCGTTTCCGGAATATCGATGGTTCCGGTCATGAAAGTCTGGTGAAAGCTCTGGAGAAAAATACAATAATCGTTCCTGTCGATGTTGCAGACTATTATCCGGATGCTACTTTCCACGGAAAAGACCTTTTGGGTAAAGAAGCTCGCATGAGTGATACCAACTTTCGTATTGCAGCTTTAACAGAGCCCGTTCGCTACGATCGTTATAACATTGCCGGAAAACCTTTTACCGGAACCTATATCGGCACTTACCTTTCTGACGAACAAATGGAAACAGTCGAAAACGTAGCCTATCTCGAATTAAGTCTGCGTGTCCGCGAAGGTGTAGACGATGGCTTTGTGGAACGTCTTATGAATGATGCCGACCGTATCTATCAGGTAGGGAATGTTTATATACTTGATGTCACTCCATTAAGCAAAGTCCGGACAGCCAGTGAGATAGACAATGATAATGAATTACGTACCCAGTTCTGTATTCTCTTTTTCCTGTTGTTGAATATCTTTCTGGGAGTGATCGGCACTTTCTGGTTCCGTACCCAGCAACGCCGGGGAGAAGTTGCTTTACGCATGGCGATGGGAGCTAACCGGAAAAACATATTCTATCGTTTGATTACGGAAAGTTTGTTACTGTTAAGCATGTCGGCTCTTCCTGCCGCATTGATTGCATTCAATATTGGATATACTGAACTGGTGGATATATCACAAATGGCATTTACAGTACCCCGTTTCCTGATAGCCATTTTACTGACATATCTCTTGATGGCGATAATGATTATTCTTGGCGTGTTGTATCCGGCTCTGCAATCAATGAAAGTGCAACCGGCCGAAGCACTAAGAGACGAGTAAGAAATATACTGAACTTTATACTGGTAACGATCATGATAAAACTCTATTTTAAACAAGCATTCCATCTGTTGGGAGAAAATAAACTGCTTTCTTCTATTTCCATTATTGGTACAGCTTTGGCTATTGCTATGATAATGGTAATTGTGATTACTTTACGTGCGACTATTGCTC
>PPYE01257379.1_pt1 | contig 13941 bp, 10 predicted proteins | sample 1559881 | NCBI WGS metagenome assembly PPYE01 (sample SAMN08240022, study PRJNA423297) | Human gut metagenome, whole genome shotgun sequencing project.
ATTTCATATACAAATATACCCTCAGGAGCCAGCCTGTCCGCAAAAAGCTTGGTGAGCATGGAGATTCCTGCCTTGGAAACACAGTACTCCCCTCTGTTAACGGATGATACCTGGGAGGAGCAGGATGAAATGTTGATAATTGTCCCGCGCTTGCCTCCATACACAGGCTGTTTCATCATCTGCCGTGCCACTGCCTGTGTCATGAACATATTTCCCTTTGTATTGGTCCCTATTACATAGTCAAAGCTCTCCTCTGTCATATCCAGCAAATCCGCCCTTACCTTCGGTGCCACCCCCGCATTGTTGACCAGCACATGGATTTCCCCGAAGTGTTCTGCTGCTTCCCGGACAATACGGATTCTGTCCTCGGACTTTCCTATATCACCGGCATACCAGGCATAGGAGATACCTGCATCCCGGAGTGTTCTGGTACTTTCCGGATAAAAGGATTCACCGCGTGTAGCCATGACAGCAACCTGATAACCGTTTACCCCCAGTTCCCGCGCAATAGCCAAACCAATCCCCCTGCTTGCTCCTGTTACAAGTGCTGTCTTCATATCCGTTTACCTCCTATTTCATAATCAGTTCAGGCAGCGTCATTGTCAGTGCCGGAATGAAGGTCACAAGCAGTAATGTGATGAGCATGGGAATATATAACGGCAGCATGGCCTTTGAAACTTTTTCAATTTTCATATTTCCAATGGCGCATCCTGTAAACAATGCCGTTCCCACAGGCGGTGTACATAATCCGATTCCCAGATTCAGCATCATCATAACTCCAAACTGGATGGGACTCATCCCAAATTTTGTCACAACCGGAAGCAGTATGGGGGCCATAATTAGCACCAGAGGCGCCAGGTCCATAACGCATCCCAGCAAAAGCAGAATCAGGTTGATCAGAAGCAATACCACAATCTTGTTGTCGCTGATGCCAAGAAGCAGGTTTGTGGCCAGGGTGGGGACATTCAGATATGCCATCACCCAGCCGAAGGCGCCTGCCGCAGCAATAAGCGCATATACCATGGAAAGGGTTTTAATGGTATTTCCCAGCACTACAGGAATATCCTTAAAGCGAAGCTCCCTGTAAATAAAAAATCCTACGAACAGGCAGTAAATACAGGCGACTGCCGCTGATTCCGTGGCGGTGAAAAAACCGGCTGATACGCCGCCGATGATAATAACCATTGCAAGCATTGCGAAAAATGTATCCTTTGTAACCCTGAGTGCTTCCTTAAAAGGCAGCTTCTTTCCTTTGGGATAATGCTTTTTCTTGGAAATGATATAACACATTCCCATTATGAAAACCCCCAGCATAATACCCGGGATATAACCGGCGCAGAACAGGCTTCCCACGGACACGCCTCCTGCCACCATGGAGTACAGTACCATGTTGTGGCTGGGAGGGATGATCAGTCCCTGACAGGAGCTGGCCACGGTAACTGCTATGGAAAAATCCTTTTCATATCCAGCCTCCTCCATCATGGGTATTTCCAGGGCTCCCAGGGATGACACATCGGCAATGGCAGAACCGGAGATACCGCCGAACAGCATGGATGCCAGTACATTTACATGTGCCAGACCTCCGGTTATCTGCCCCACGCATACATTTGCGAAGGCCAGCAGGCGGCTGGATATACCGCCTGCAGCCATGATTTCCCCCATAAGGATGAAGAAAGGGATTGCCAGCAGTGAAAATGAGTTAAGCTGTTTGGACATTTGCTGCACCAGGGTCATGACAGGCACCTGGATATACAGCATGGTGAAGGCTGTGGATATAATCATTGAAAAGGTAATGGGGCATTTAATCATAATAAGCAGCACAAAGGTTATGAGAAGGATTGCGATAGCTATATTTGGGTTCATTCTTTTTCCTCCTCCTCTCTGTTAAACTTACCGGCATCATCGGTTTTCTTGTATTTCTTCAGGCCCATTATATCCAGGACCGTAAAGTAGATAATGGCAACGCCGCTGACCGGTATCATAATATACATAAGAGATGACGGCCATTTTGTTACCGGAAGCCTGGAATCCATGGTTGACAGCACCATCCGGACCCCGTAGACAGTGAAGAAAGCGCCTACCAGCAGCGTAATAATCCGGTTCAGCACATCAATCACATTCCTAATCTTTACCGGAAACTTATCATAAAACAGCTCCACGCCAATATGCAGGTTCTTTTCCGCCCCAATGGCAATGCCCAGGAACGCCATCCAAATCGTAAGCAGCAGCGCCACCTCCTGGTTCCAGCGGATATTGGTCCGCAGTATATTCCTGCAGAATACCTGGGCGCATATGATTACAATTACAACGGCCAGGACCCACCTTGCATAACCATATATAACCTTGTAAAACAGATTGAAAATATCAATTAGTACCTTCTTTATTCCTTTCAGCATCTTCAGTCTCCTATATGCCCGTCCCCTACTTGCCTGCTTCTACAATCTGGTCAATGATGTCCTTATAGGCGCCGCCTTCATAGGAATACCAGATTGGCTCACAGGCGTCCTGGAACGCCTTTAATTCTTCTTCAGTCAATTCAGTGATTGTGACATCCTGCTCCAGTAATTTCTGTTTGGATTCTTCCTCTGCCTCTGCCCACAGTTCCTTCTGGTACTCCCAGGATTCCAGAGCCGTGTCATCAATAATTTTAAGATCTTCTGCACTCAGTTTTTCACGTGACTTTTCGCCCATGACCAGGATGTCGGCCGACCTTGTATGATGGTCCTCCACAAAGTAGGGAGCCACTTCAAAATGGGACTGGTCCAGATAATTGACGATGGAATTTTCAGCAGCGTCCACAACGCCGGTCTGGAGTGCGGAATACACCTCGGAATACGCTGTCGCTACCGACTGGCCGCCTAAAGCCTCCACCATGGACATCATCAGCTCGGACTGCTGTACTCTTACCAGCATACCCTTCATGTCCGCAGGGCTATGGATTTCCTTTTTGGTATTATAGAAGCATCTGGTTCCTCCGTCATAGTAGGTAAGGCCGTAAAGCTTCTTCTCCTTCATCTTATCCCCGCGCAGGATTCCCATACCGATATCCCCGCCATGTACCTTCCAGAAATGCTCTGTATTTTTATAAATATAAGGCATCATTAAGGCATTGTACTCATCCACAAAATTAGTCATGGTGGACAGGTCGGCTTTTACAATATCCATGCCGCCATACTGGAGCTGCTCCAGGCAGGAGATGGCATCTCCAAGGGTGCCGTTGTTGTACACCTCAATGTTGACCCGTCCGTCTGTGCGCTCCCTTACCTGGTCCGCAAACCACTCCACCGCTATGGTGGTACAGTTTCCATCCGGCTGGTTATTGGAAAGTTTTAAGGTAACTGTGTCACCGGATTCCTCAGTCTTGCTCTCCTCCTTATTCTCCTCCTGTGCGGCAGTATCTCCTTCTGTTTTTTCCTCTGCCTTAGCCTCTGTCTGTGTCTCTGAGCCGGAGGATGGTGCCGCTGTGGTTCCTGCATTTCCCCCTCCGCATGCTGTCAGTGTCATCACAAGACCCAGTGCCATCATAACGCTTCTTTTCTTCATTGTATTCTTCTCCTTTTATTCCTGCGCGTAACGCGCATAATTAACCTGTTACCTGGCAGAATACCCGCCGTCTATCGGAATCATGATCCCGGTTATATAATCCGATGCCCTGGAGGCAAGAAATACTGCTGGACCCTCAAAATCATCCGGGGTCCCCCAACGCCCCGCCGGAATTCGCTCATCCATGGGCTGCCGCCGCTTTGAATCACTCCAGATTGCCTTTGTAAGCTCTGTGGCTATGTAGCCCGGCGCAATGGCATTGACGCATATACCGTAAGGTGCAAATTCATTGGACAATGCCCTCGTCATGCCCATGACCCCGTGTTTGGAGCAGGTATAACCGCTGACCTCAACACCTCCGAAGGTGGTAAAAAGTGAGGCGGTATTGATGATTTTCCCTTTCAACCCTTTGTCCCGAAAGTGAATGGCCGCCTTCTGGGACAACCGGTACGGCGCCTTCAGATTAACAGCAATCACCTTATCAAACATCTCTTCCGGATATTCAAATGCGTTCTTCCGAAACTGCATACCTGCATTATTGCACAGGATATCCACATGACCGGCTTCTTCCAAAAGGCGTATCCACACCTCATCCACATCAGAAGAAACTGACAAATCCACATGGTAACACCGGCACTCCCGCCCCAGATTTTCAACTGTCCTTCTGGTATCTTCCAAATCCCCGATATCCAGCGCAATGATATCTGCTCCTGCCCTGGCAAGCCCGGCTGCCATGCCTTTGCCGATGCCTGTTGCACAGCCTGTAATCACTGCCTTTTTCCCTGCAAGAGAAAACAATGAATCCATATAAAATCTTAACCTCCCCTCCCATGAAAACGGTTTCTTGTATCGTTATGTACATATTAACTCATGAAAACGGTTTCGTCAAGAGTAAATTGTAGATTTTTTAAATTATAATAAACAATATAAAAAAACGGAAAGGGATGAAGATTTTACCCTTCTTCCCTTTCCGTCTCTCCTGTAATCTCTGAAATCTATTATTAATTGGTTCTTCCTGTTCATCCCTTCTCCCGCTTCGCCGCCAGCAGCCTGTCCAGGTAAACAGACTTGAACTGTTTACTGGCCATGGCCTGCTTAAGCGGCGGCAGCTCCAGGATAGCGCTGAACAGGGCGGCCATGGCCCTGTGGTTGGAAAACGCCTGGTTGTCAAACACCAGATTGGCCAGTGTTCCCTTCTCAATGGCCTGAAGAACAAATCTGTGGGTGCTGTTCACCGGTGTGATGATCTGCTCTGGCCTGCGCTCCATGTGAATGGCCTTGACACCGCAGTTCCTGGCGCATACGCCGCAGCCCAGACAAATATCCTTATCCACCACGGCCCGCTTCCTTCCGTTTTCTCCTTCCTCCATGGATATAGCCAATACCGGACATGCCTTTGCGCACTTTCCGCAACCGACGCACTGGTCCCCGGTAATATCAGGAATATAATTGGTGGTGGCCACCGGCTGCATGGGACTGAAATGCCTGGCAGCCTGGAGCGCCTCACAGCAGCACCCGCAGCAGTTGCAGATAAAAGCCGGGTGCTCCCGCACATTTTCCCCTATCTGTACCAGATTGCTGGCGTAGGAGCGTTCCAGCGCATCCAGCGCCTCCTCCCTGGAGATAAGTCTGCAGTAATCCCCGTGCTGGGCCAGGGAACGCGCCACATTGTCAAAGGTCAGGCACACATCCCAGGGAGCGTTAATCTCGCAGGGATGGCCTGCGTGAGACATTTTATGACGGCAGTAGCATAGCCCCAGACCGATATACTCTGCCTCCTCCACGATGTGGGTCGCCCGCTCATAATCCAGGATGTGGTTCATCTTATCATTGGTCAGAACCGGCTCCTGGACAAACACACGGCCCAGCTTTGTCTCCGTGGCATAAAACAGATCCTTGATGAAATCCTCCTCCACATTCATATACTGGTAATACAATTCACTGAGATACTTTTGGTCAATATCCCCCCTGGTCCTCATCAGGGCAAATTCAATAAACCCGGCCATCGGCGGGGGCATCACGAACTTCCGCACTCCCTTGTCCCAGGAGTCCACCAGCAATGCCTTGCCGCACAGATGATCTAACAGCTTTTCCGCCTTATACTCCGAAGTCCCCCATATCTTTGCCGCCTTTTTTATGGTAAACGGGCGTACCGGCAGCAGCGCCACCCATTTGGCCTCCTTTTCAGAATAGAGGACCTGCAGTATTTTATACAGTGTCTCAGAGGCCGGGGCCCCCTGGGTAAACCAGTTGATACGTTCACCCAGGTTCCGGTATGCGTCACGGGTTGTAAGATGTCCCATTGTCTTTACCTCCTCCTTGGATTTTCCTTGATTGTTCCCATTTTTTCCTCTGCCATACCGCGGAGTGACTGAACCCTCATTCCTGTCAGATAAACCGAGTCATGCCCGGGCATGGAACAACCGCTTCATCATCTACTTTAGCACTGCAAAAAATAATATTCAACAGAAAGTACATCACATGCTTCCTTTCCACAAAATCCTATTTTGTTTCGTTGTTCTATACCATTCATCCGTCAAATCGAACATATGTTCTGATTTTTCTTGACAAAATCCCCCCTCAGTGATATCTTTAAAATACATCACAGATTTCCTTTTCCACATGAGAGGTGGAAAATATGCAATATTACATACGCATTGATAACCGGAATGTATACGTCTCAGAAGAAATTTATAAATTATACTGCAAAGGCGAGCGGAAGGAGCGGTATTTCCGGGAATCAGATATTCACAACAAGACATTTTATTATAATGCACTGGACACAGAAGATTTTAACGGCTGTGATCTGTTTCAGGACACCCGGTCCAAGCCTGTGGATGAACAGGCAGAGGAAGCTCTGGAGCGCTCTCTGCTCTTTGAGGCCATGAAGGACCTGGACCCCAGAGAGAAGGATATCATACGCCGTATTTACTGTTACGACCAGTCCCTGCGCCAGATTTCCAGGGAAACCGGAATTCCCGTAACCACCCTTCATTACCGTCATGGAAAGATCCTCCGCAAACTGCGCAGCCTCATGGCCTGAAGGGAAGAGGCTGCACAGATTCTCACAGTCATTTAGAACAAAAGGCCGTCCGGGCCGACATTCAGGTATTTGTTTCACATGCCTGTCGGCTTTGGACGGCCTTTTCTATCCGGTTTTAATCGAACATATGTTCTATATAACGGATGAATCTTGTAACCACCCCATGAATGCTTTTAACCGGAACAAAGGAGGAATCTGGTTTGAATATTGTTATATCAACTGAACATAATCAGCTTTTCAGACAACTTTACGCAGCTGCAGACACAGCCATCTCCAACCGGCGTCTGCGGGGCATGGAGCTATATGCCTTCAGAAGCCTGACGCCGGAAGAACTCATCAATGAAGCTGCCGGCTCTCCCGCAGATCTGTGGCTCATGTTCTTTGACAGCGACAGCCGTCCTGACTGGCCGGATATACTGGACAGGCTTACATCTTTCAGCAGTCAAATCATGGTCTGCATAGTGAGCAGTGATTACAGCACCGCAGCCCGTCTCATCAACAGCCACTCTGTCCGCGGCGTTGCAGGTTATATCCATCCTGTCCATGACAACTTAGAGCGCTCCTGCCTGAACATCCTGACCTATCTGAACCGCCGTGTAACTTCCGCAGATGGATTTCTAATCGTGCACGGCAGCCGCCGTGACACCCGGCTTTCCTTTTCCAGCATCTATTATATAGAAACTGTAAAAGGAACTCATATGTGCAATATACACTGCTCAGACGGAGTATATACCTTCCGTTCCGGCATAAAAGAATTGTCAGAAAAGCTGAAGCCGCCCTTCCGCCAGGTCCGGGCATCCACCATAGCCAATCTGTCAAATGTCCGGTCCTTTGAACCAAACCAGGGCATTCTTTCCTTTACAGGCGGTATTTCATGCTGCTGCTCCCGCAGCTACAGGCATGATGTATCCGATTATTTCCGCAGGCATCCGCGTCATGTGCATGGGGAAGGGGATATGGCGGAAAGGGGACCCGGGTGACGGGAAGGCGTCAGGGAGAGAATACGGCAGCGAAAAGACTATCCGAAACACATAAGGCGGACACTTTATGCCGAGCACATTAAAAGGGCAGAGTTTCCCACATCTGCCCTTTCCTTTCACATCTATCTATAATTACCTGACATTTCCCTGGGGCAATACCAACCACCGCCCTTCTGTCCCCTGTCATGATAAAAATAACTGCCGTTCCATCATCCGCCGTCTGGTGAGTCCCTCCAGTACCTTTCCTGCCGCTTTGTTCCATTTAGGAAATTCATCCGCAGCCCCTTTCACATCACCTGCGTGCAGACGCTTCAAAAGCGTACTGTTCCTGAGAGCGCCTGCCCCCAGATTATAGGCAAAGCTTACCAGGGCGTCAAACTGGTTTTGGGTTACGCTGCACTCCAGCACCTTATTTACAGCCTTCTCAAAGGCCCTTAGGTCCTCCCTCAAATATGCCTCTGCCTGTGCCTGGGTAATCTTCATCCCCATGGCCACGCCGGCCGTATGCCCATATCCAATGGTGGGGACCCCTGCCGCGCAGCGGTACGCCTCCAGACGGCAGCCCTCAAACTGTTTAATCAGGCAGATACCTGCATCCGATATCCTTCGTTCTCCCTGGGCATATCCCGCTTTACGATCTGCTTCTGAAGCGGTTCCTGCCTTTGTGACCGGAGGCTGCACTGCACCAGCCGTATATTCGCTGCCCTCGTACGCTGCCAGCGCAGGGTTTTTTCCTTCTGTTTTGCCAGGTGATGTATGTTCCGGCTCCCTGCTGTCTCCATTTTCCACCGATATTCCTCCCGTACTAATGGGAATCTCCGCGGATTCTTCTTCCGGGAAATGCAGTACGCCGTTTTTGTCCACCTGTACCATAAACCGTGTCCCAAGCTTTGCCATCTGTCCATCCCGGTTAAAGTAATACGGCTTTCCTTTGATAAGCTGAAGGCCCTTAACCATTGCAAAATCCGCCCCAAAATAATACCAATTATCTTTATAAAGATACCAGTTATTCCGCACAGCATGGCCGGAACCGTCGAACCAGAACCACTGGCCTTTGTCCTGATACCAGTCATTGGCCACATACCGTTCCGGTTCCAGATAAAAACGGACCCCTCCGTCTTCTTTGAACCATCCCGTGGGATGGGCTGATGGAACTGCTGATTCACATACCTGCTCTGAATAGTCAATATCCTTAAGTTTCAGCACACTGACCCAGGGTGTATCCTGCGCCCTTGTTTCCACCGTACCGTAATTGATTCCCTTGGCCTCAATGCATGTTCCGTCTCCAATGTACACCCCGATATGCCCTGGCTTCCATAGAGCCCAGCCTGCCATTGATTCATTCAATGCTCCTATAGGCTGTACCTCACGGGCAGTCTCCTTATAATTGGCGCTTCCCCTCAATATGCCGGTGCACCAGGTAATCAGGCCGGAACAATCCGTACAGTGCTTTCCCATAAAACTCCTGGCCTTAGTTATGTACTGGGGTGTATAGACCTTTGGGTTTTCCGCTGCCAGCTGTTTCAGCAGCGCTTCCGTCAGGACCTGCCCCTTCATGCCGAACACATATGGTGTGCCCAGCTTTCCCTTGCAGAATTCAATCAATTCCCTGCTTGTCTTGCTCATAATTTATTTTCTCCTCTCTGTTCATGAACCGGTATCTTCTGTCTCTATGCCGGTAAAATCCGTATAGTAAATATTCTGCCGTACGTCCATCAGCATGAAACCGTAGAAATATCCATCCCCGGATACAGGTACTGTCTCTAAAAGCATGTCATCCGGTTCTTCTATATAAAATTCAGTTCCCATATAGTAGCTGTCCGTGTAGTACCTGTCCTCCGTGATTTGGTCTGGATTATGACTCGTCTCTCCGTGAGAGCTCCCGGCAGTATCTCCGGTTTCATCTCTGATTTCATCTTTTGTTTCATCGCCGGCTTCATCTTTGGTCTCATCTTTGGCCCCATCTATGGTCTCATCTTTGGCCCCATCTTTGGCCTCATCAACCGGTTCCTCCTCCACGTCCTCCATATGTTCAACCAGATAAAGCGGAGTCACCCGATCCCCCTCCTTTAACTCATAAATCTGCTTTGCGGCCTCGGAGGTCTGCCCTGCGGGTGTCACGGAAAGAACCTGCCCGTCTTCATGCTCCTCGTCAAACCCTATCCGCATCGTGCACAACTCCCCATTATACAGCACCGGGGCCATATATTCCGTGTATGCATCCAGATTCATGGTTTCAATCAGGCAAAGTACCTGCCCCTTCATTCCCATATAGCTGTTCTCCGGAGCTGCCCGCAGGGTACCGTCCACGCCAATATCCACATCACTGTCTGTACAGAGAAGGTAGTAGTTCCCGTCATCCCCCACAGGACAGAATACAGCCAAATACGCTCCTGTCACGTCGGAAACATCCTCGGGGGCTATGCTGATTTCCACGGTGCCGTCCTTATGTGCATTTATGTTCCCCCATTCCACGCCGCTTTCCCGGGCCAGATACGCCGCATATCCGTCCGTCAGCTGCCTGTAGGCACTGCAGAATCCTGTGGTATCATACGTTTCAAGATCCTCGCTCAGATAGGGGTTGGAACCGCTTGGCAGGTATATAGTAAGACCGCTTGGATTCCCGGGATAGCCTTTGGCCCACTGGTCCGTCACAAGCTTCCCCATCCGCTCCTTCAATGTCTGAAAGGCGCTTTCATCCGGATATACGCTCTGGCAGGCATCCAGGAATTCCAGTACATCCACCAGCTCCGGAGAACCTCCCGCCTGTCTGCTGCCAAATGCCAGCATTTTCATTCTGTCCTTTCCCAGCTCCCTGTACAGCTCTTCCCGCAGTTCCTGGGGTATCCCGTCCACATATTGGTGAAATACCTCATGAAACGCCGGATATTCCTTCATATCCAAAAGGCTCATGGCAACAGGCGCAGTACCTGAGGCATAGTAGGCATCATAGGTCTCCACCATAGACCGGCCCACTGCTTCTCCCCATTCCATATCAGACGGCAGACTGTCTCCCAGAGCTGTCATCCAGCTGTAATCATATCCATCCTGAGGTTCCAGCTCCGGAGATGCAATGACATAGCCGGCCCTTCCCTCCAAACAGTCAGCAATCTCCACACTTCCCATAAGACAGGCGTCAAATGCCACAAAGTCAAAGGCGCTGTCTGCCATAACAGAATGGTCCAGAGCCTCTCTTATCTCCTCTAACGAGAGTCCATCCCCGTCAAAATGACTGTCGCTTCCGTATCCACCCACCGGACCTCCTCCATGATTCCACAGTATCAACCCATAATGGTTGGCCGGATAAGACTGGACACCGTAATTGACAAAATCCGTCAGTGTATCTGCATCCCCCATGTTCCTGATTTCCATGGGTTCCATGGAGGATATCCCATCCTCTGTCAGAGAAAATCTGGCATAGGGTACACCATCCATTTCATCCAGCTCCCACCGGGTGGAACCGCCCGCCTCAACCACCACATGAAGAGAAGGGAAATTTTCCTCCTGTCCCGCCGTCCTCAGGGCATCCATCATTTCCCTGAGGTCCGCTGTGGCTGCTCCATAATCCCCTTCCAGGTCGCTTCCGTTCATGTAAACCATGATTGTACTGTCCGCCGCCTCTGCGGCCTCTGTATACTCCTTTACCTGTATTCCCTGACGCTCAGAGCCGCTCACCGTATAGAGAGCCGCACCTGCCAGCAGGGCGCTGAGGGCCGCAGCGATTCGCGGCGCAGTGACCCTCTTTCTTTTTTCATCCATCTGCCAATCTCCTTTTCATTATCTGTTCAAAATCATTTTTCTGCTTCGTGTTTTAACGCCTCGCATCTTACCTGTTCACAGCCTACAGCCTGCTGTCATACCTGCCCTTGCGGCTCCTGTTCCTCATTACGCGCACATTTTCAGAAGCCCGGGCCCCAAATTCCTGCCTGGCCTCGTCCATATACTGGTGAATCAATCCCTCCCGGGAAAGATTAATGTAATTCTTGCCGCTGCGGTCCACAGGAAAGCTGCGGTACATGGCTTCCTCGGTCTTATTCAGCACGCGCTCCATACTCCCTTCCGCCGCAGACAGCGCCTTCTTCTGTTTCTGCTCACCTGTTTTCTGCTTTTGAAGCTCTGCATACGAGAGCATCTGCTTTCTCTGACTCTCCACCGCGGACATACTTTTCTTTACCTCATCGTACAGCAGCTTTGCCTGGTCGTAATTGCGAATGACATCCTTCAGCTCAGACAGCTCCTCATCCCGGAACACGCCCTCCTTTTCTTTCAGGGTAATCTTACGCTTTAATCCCCCCATGGAACCGGACAGCGCCTTCACATCCCCGGCCTGTTCCCCCGTACTCAGAATACCGCCCACACAGTCCAGAGCATTCATATACTCCTGGTTCATCTGGTCAAAGTCAGACATGGGTTCGCTAAACTCCCTGATATAGGCTTCCTGCATGGAACGCATCAGCCTTGTGGAAGATTTCATCTGTTCCCTGGCACCTGCCAGGCGTCTGCACTGCTCTTCTATGGTATACGTCTCATGGCTGTACCTCCTGAAATTGCTGCGGAAAGCCCCGTCCTCAATGTGGTCCAAATCATTCTTCATCTGCCCGTTCATATTGCCTGATACCGCGCCTGCCGCATCGGATTTCAGGGCAGAGTGGCCCATCTTTGTCTCGTACCGGTAGGTCTTTCCCAGGGCGACAAACTCAATGGATGCCCTGAATTCCTGTTCACTCATATTAGCCTTGCCGTACAGCTCCAGCCGGTTGATATAGAAGAATGACAATGCCCCCTGTATCACGGCATTTACCGCTTTCATGACGCCTTCTCCCACCTTGCCAGCCAACTGCACTGCGGCTTTGGCCACCTGAAGGGCGGCTGTGGCCACTCCGATTGCCACATATATGCCGGCCTTAGCCACCTCATAGGCTCCTATCTCAATTCCCTTTGCAATGGCCACAAATGCCTTCTTCCACCACTTGGCATTCCTGATGGAGCGTTTGCAGTCCTCAATTTTACGGTTTAGGGAATCAATCTGGCCATACAGTTCATTCACATGGGCCTGGGCCCTATCAATCTCCCTGGTAGCATTTTTAATCTTATCCCTGAGCCGGTCAATGGCTCTGTTTATGCTCTCCTGCACCGCCTTCAGTTTTTCCGCCAGCTTAGACGTATCAATCACCAAACGGAATTCAAACCCGCCCCGGTTAAAATCCTGGTAATTCACCTTCAGATGAATGCTTACATCAAAAATCGCCAGCCAGTTAAACCGCACATCAATGGATATAAGCCCCTTGCAGAAGATAATCCTGGTTTCAAAATACAGGATGGACAGCAGTTCAATCCGTCCGTCCAGATAGAATGTCACATCCTTCTTGCCTGCGGACAGGAAAAATACAATCCCCCTCTGCTCCTTACCCATAAACTGCCTCAGCACACTGTCCGCCGGCACGGGAAGGGCTTCTCCGGACTCCTGCCCTGCTTTGGAGGGACCCAACTTCAGAAATCCCAGATTAACCTCCGGTATGCGTCCATACGCCAGCACCCCATCTCCCTCCCGGAAGGAAAACAGAACCTCGAACCGGACCTTGAAAATCTCAATGACTCCGCATACAAAGATTCCCCGCTCCACCGTGTAACTGCCCAGCCTGGTATTTACATCCGCATAGTAGAACTGGGCCGTAAGCTTTATATTGCCTGAACCGTCTATGTAATAATGCCGCATCCGCCGCTGGTCCACCAGGTCCACTCCATCTCCAAAGTGAGACGCCTTTACCTGATCCCTCTCCAATACCAGGCTGTTATCATGGATTCTCTGGTTAAATGTCTCAGCCAGCCGGGCTCCGTCCGCACTCTTAACCATTTCCCGGTCAAATGCCTGCATGTCCTGAAAAGGAAGCCCCAATATACGTATAAAATCAATGCTGTCAAGACCGTCAAAGGATAGTCCCAGCAGATTTCTCACCAAAATGGGAATGGACAGGTCACTGACTGCTGCGGACAGCAAATCCAGCTTTGGGACTGACCCTGCCACAGTAAGCATTACAGCCCCAAACAAGTGGATTTCCCTTATATAAAGATTGGCAAACATGGCAAAGGACGGCCCCCGGTCAAACCCTACGGCCAGACAGGTATCCCCTATGGAAAAGGGACCAGCCAGGGGAATGGGTTCCCTGACCTCTCCAAAGGCCTCCACCATAAAGCGGGTTCTGGATATGCCGCAGTTAACATGAAACTCCATATCCGGCACAAAAGCAAACCGAAAGGATCCCTGAAGGGCCAGGGACAAGGCCCTGCTTCTTAGCTCAACTGCCAGACACATATTCCTGCTCTCCATGAAACTATTTTTAGATGCAGGTATTGCCGCCATACACAGAAATCCGT
>PPYE01483500.1_pt1 | contig 13939 bp, 24 predicted proteins | sample 1559881 | NCBI WGS metagenome assembly PPYE01 (sample SAMN08240022, study PRJNA423297) | Human gut metagenome, whole genome shotgun sequencing project.
TGTTTTACGCAAATTGTTCTTTGATTTTTGACATTATGTAATCAAAATGTTCTCTAAACTCTTTTGTATGAGTAAACACAGGGGAATCAATGTCAGATAGCTTTAGCTCCACGATATTGGTGATGCGCTTTACATGCTCTGAATGAGCCTTATTATATCCACTTCTATAAGCACTCATAACCAATCCTCTTACATCCATTCGATCAATAAATTCAGGTTGAGGATCACACACCCTTTTTGAATATTCAATCGCCAGTACTGTTACTGTTTTCTTCTTCATATCTCTATTGTTTTACGCTATTTGACATCTACTTTAAACGGAAGAGGATAACCGCTAATCAAACGATTGTAGACATCTTCCCAGCAGTACGGCATATTGGCATTATTTGCCAATTCCTTTGCTATCTCTTGTAATCTTTCTTTGCTCATATTACTGATTTTTATTGAACGTCTTCCCGACATCAGAAAAACGTTTTGGTTATTAAATAAAAAAATAGCGATCTGATAGACCACTATGTTAATCATACTTGGGGATATTTTAATTTCTCAATAGCTTCTTTGTCTCCGTTGGCAGCACGTCTCTTAGTCTCCAAATACCAAGTATAGGGATTATACCCTTTGGGGATTGTATATCCGGCAGGCAATTCCCGTCTAGCTAATGCTTCCTCATTAATCTTTCGCTTTTCACATCGATCAATTTCTTTCTGTCTCTCTGGAATAAACTCTTTGAAAAAAGCATTTCCAATCCTTCGGGCATCAAATTGAGAAAAAGAATTATCGTATCTTCCAGACTTGTATCGAGAAAAAAACAGCATTAGTTCTGATAATTTGTATATCTGAACAGACGATGCAAATGTCTGAGCAAATATTCCGATTCCTTGTGCTACCCCTTCGTCTTTACAAGAACTAGACCCAAATAATGCCAGCACTTGTGCATAAATCCACATTTCCGCATTTCCTTCTCCATAAACTTCATCATACTTTTTAATCGTGGGACAATTTGAAAAATATGCTTTTTCTGGATTCTGAGCCACATAAGCCCAGTTTGTCGGAGAAAAGACACGCTCAATATCAGAAGGGTCTTTCCACTTCGTTAACCAAGCCTTGCTCTCTACGCTGACGCTCGGCAATGAATTGCTGCAAGGCATGGTCATTTGCTTCCTGCTTGCTTGTACAAGGTTTCTGATTGTTTCCATACTTTTTTTGTTTTAGCCATTCTTGATAATCACGTTCAGTACCAGAGAATACGACTCCGGTCCAATTAGATTCTATAGCTCGCTCTATTTGTCGGATAGCGAACTCTTCTTCAAACTGCCCCAGCTTGTTTAATGAAATCTGCAAAGCATAATTTAGCTTTCCTTTCCATTTTGGAGTTTTCACAAGTTCCGTCCATGCCGACATAAATGCTATCGAAGTAAAAGGATAAACTAAAGGCTTCGCATCTCCTTCTTTTTTCCTAGATCGCTTAGGCTTTTCGGGTGGGGTGCTCTCGTGCGTATGCGCGAGACTCTCTTCTTGTTTTATGTTTATATTATCTATAATAGGTGAGATTTGCGTTTCATCTAAACATTTTCCAGATGAAACTACAGATGATGGCAAATTATCATCTAAACATTTTACAGGTGTTTCTACAGGTGATATTTCTCCACCTCCGTTATTATCATCTGTAGTTTCATCTGTAGAATCATCTGTACTTTCATCTGTAAAATAGACGGATGATATTATAGTAGTAAATGAGTAATAACAGCCGATTCTCTTGTCTTTTGTCGATTGGAAGTAAAGTAATCCGGCATCGCTCAAATCACTCCTTGATTTTATTAAGGTTTTCTCTGACATATTCAGAATAGAACACAAATCAGAGTTCTTCTTTTTAAAAACATCCTTCCACTTCATATCATTACAAATCGCTACAAGCTCATGATATAAAGCTTGCGCTGCTGTAGTAAGGTAAGTATCATCACGCACCTTTCGAAGCTTGGAAATTAGTTGATAACTATTCATTATGATATAATTCTAACACATTAATAAGTTCTTCATGTATGTTTTTTATATTCTCTGCCATTTCGTAAAATTCGAGTTTTAAACAATCATATAATAAGCCATTAAGGGCATCAGGTATTAATTCTACAATTTTACTATATGAATCATTTAGCATACTATAATAATCGTCCATTATTGAATAAGTATCAGATTCAATAGGTAAAAATCTATCATTCATCCCCATTACATTATTCATTAATCTTTTCCAATAATCATCTATTGAATTATGAAAATGAAAATAATCCCACTCGTTTTCATTTAACCATAACTTTTGATAATCTGGAACTTTTATAAGTTTCTGCATAATCAATTAGGTTTATTAGAAGCTATTAATTCTTCAAAATATTTATTCTCTTTGTCAGAAACCAAAATGTCTCCATGTTCACCAAACAGACCAATGCCACAATCTATTACTCCCCAATCAACATCAGCACTATTTCCTTTCAAAATAGCTTCTGAATAATAAATAAGCCCATTATCATCGATGTGGTGCATACGATACATCGTGCCATCATTTTGTTTATATACCTCCCCTTTAATTATTCGTTTCATGTCTTTCTATTTTAGCAACTCTATGATAGCCTTTTTTTTCAAACTCGTTAATGTAGATAAGTTCTTTAACCCATTCACCATTAACCTTTTTGGGTTGCAAGCGAAAATGACCTCGAACCTTAAATCCTTCATTCCTGCAAATTGTAGTAAACCATGTGCAATCTCTGAACTTTAAATCAAGATTTGTATAGTTGATAGTCTTTTTATCTTTATTATTTATAGAATTATTAATTTTAGAATTACTAGTACAAGTTTTAGTTTCTACTTTTGCATACTTCTCCATAAGCAAATAGCATAATAGTACATTTAAATATCCACAACATACTTCTTCTTTTTCTCTTCCTGCACGTGCTTGCTCACTATTTGTAACTACAGTCTTTAAATTACTATAATTACCCTTCATAAATGAATAAATAGTATCACATTCATATAACACAAAAAGCATCATATTATCTATATCCGAAATATCATAGACTATTGATACATATTTGTTGGAAAAATCTGATTTTAAAATTAAACAACCAGAGGTAGCTGTAATTTCTTCTCTAAGGTTTATATGCCTAAAAGAGTGAAATGAGCGACGCATACATTCCAAATATGGGTTACTTATAAAAGTCACATTGCCTCTTGCGTTATTAGCTATATTACCCCAATATTTTATAATATATTTCATCGGTTCTATAAATTGTATAATATCACTCTCTATATCAATCGTAAATATTTTACACTTATCATTCCAAGTATTTTGTTCCAACGCTTCTAATATTGGGAATTTTTGATAATTTATAACCATATACTTATTATTATAAACGGAAATATCTATTTGCAGCACATTCATCAAAAGACTTCACGCGCTCTATAAGACGCTTCTGCCTCTGTCTGAATGCTAAGTTATTATCGTACCTATTATGGCATTCTCTGCACAATCCTACGATGTTCTGAGGATTGGTATAATGTTCTGGATACATGCTCTTAGGAACCAAATGCGCAGCATCTACTGCTGGCTTGCCACATATTACACAAAAGGGGGAAAGCGACTGCTTTATTTTAGCAACCTCCCTGTTTCTCTGAGCTTGTTTACTACTTACCTGTTTCATATCTAATATTTATAGGTTTCTAATTAAAAGCCCCGAAGCATATTCTCCGGGGCATTACAACAACTTTTCAGCTACTTCATAGAAACACTTATAGGTTTTTCGGCGTCTTTCCGTCGTGTATAGCCACATCATTTGGCAGCCCGTAAACTTATATAAGTTTGTTTGTCTCTACTTCTGCTTCGACCATCCTAAAGGCTTGTGGAAATGGACGGATTCGAACCATCGACCTCCGCTTGTGGTGCTCTCCCGTTAAGCTAAGAATCAACTTGAGAGAATCGAACTCTCAACCTTCCACCACACACGGCGCTCTATCCACTGAGCTACATTCCCATGTTTGCCCGTCATATCTTCACAGACCGGACGAGCAGGTTAACAAAGTTATTTACCATGTTTCATTCTATGGCAGTCCTCACATAGAGTTTCAAGGCAATACAAGAAGTCTAATTCATGCCCTACTATAGAATATCCAGCTACGTCATAGGTCTTGTGATGAATCTCCAAATTGTATGTCTTACCACACATTTGGCATTTGTGCCCGTCACGGATTCGGACCTTGCGTTTTACTTCCTCCCAATAAGGATTATTCCTCAGACTCTTCCGGTATTTCGTCGGTCTCCCCTTCTTGTGTGCTAGTCTCGTCATTTTCCTCCTCCTTTCTCCACGGACTTTCCTCGATTGGAACTCGATGCCATTCGTGGCGTTCAATAGGAACTATTTCACCGTTATCCTCATTCACGAAATCTTCAATCCATTGCTCCAGCCATACATCTTGACCATCTTCCTCCCATACCTGGATTATATCCTCTCCTTCTCCGAATTGGCGGACATTCTTACGAGTATCTTTAAAATCAACGTTTGGCAGTTCATATCCCAATTCTTTGAATGCCTCTTGATTTTTTTCTCCGGAATTAAACAGATCGTTGTATTCATGCTTCGGAATTTCTTGAACTAATGCCAGACGAAAAGCGTCATTCACCCATGAGTAATACAAGTAATACCCCATAACCGGAATGCGGAAAGTATCGATCATCTTCAAAGGATAATCCTTCACACCTTTCTTTGCAAGGTTTACAAGGTCTTTAAACTGAGTATTTAATGCTGAAATCTTTGCCTCAAATTCTTTCTTCTCGGTATTGAACTTTGCTTTCAATGCTTCGAACTGTGCTTCAAGTTCCGGCATCTGTTCCTCGGCAATCTCACCATAATTCGCACGGATAGTTGATATTTCATAATCATCCATCACCCGGTTAGCGATCACGTCTTTCTCCTGAATGGTAACGAAACTCTCAGCAAGCTTCTTCTTTACATCGTCCATAGAGACACAATCAGAGAAAATCACTTCGGGAAATTTCACGGTGGTAGGGAGCTTAAATTTAAGTTCCTCCGGTACATAGTCTTTTAAATCAATCATTGTTTCTTAGTATTTAATTTTTTAAGCATTTTCTTGCACCTTCTACATAAATCCTGATCAGGAGATGTTTTAGGAGCGTATTTCTCTATTTTATCAGAGCATTGTCTATGTAGGCGCTCTATCGTTTGAATATCTGTTTTACATAATTCCATTATTCAAAATCATCAATAGCCACCGGATGAAGCAATTTTTGACTCCATTCCGGGAGCTGCATATCAATAATACCTCTTGCTCCTTCTTCGGCTTTAGCATCATATCCGGGAAACCATTTCTTGTCAAAACAGTCTTTTACGATAGAAAGAGCATAGCGATATTTATACTTGCCATTTGCCAAATCATCGGGCGACCAGAAGAGAACAGCGACATCGTATGGTTCTACCGTCTGCAACATAATCATGATTGTTACATTAAAGTTTCGTCCAGTAACGCTACTCATAACTTCTTGGTACATTCCTTCTGAAAGCTCATACTTTAGCTTGGCACAATCATAGTAGAACTTGCCGAGATCGTCGGCACGTGTGGTCTTAAAGGAAATAACTGCGTTTACACCGATATTTTCCTCTACATTGAAATAATCCGGTCGGACCCTTACATTAAGCCCCGTTTCTTCATCCTTGCCATAGAATGATACTTCTGAGTATGCACCTTTCAAAAGCTGCTTGATGATGCCGCCACCATACCAATAATAGTTTCTTTCAAGAGCTTTAATTATCATACTCATTTCATCACTGATAAACGAGTATCCCAAATCAATGCACTTCTGTTTCTTATTATCACGAAAGTCTTTCAGATCGCAGAAATTCCACCTTTCAGAAGGTATTTCTTCTTCGACATCTGGAACATAATTCTTATCATTCAGGAGCAATTCATTATAGAACCGAATCATTCCAAGCACGCCATCTTTCGATGATTGGTTACACTTAGGTTCTACTTTCACAAGCTCGAATAAACGTGGTTCCAAAAATGCCATGTGGGCAAATGTCCCTAACTGAAAACAAGGCTTTTCTTTCTCTTCAAATGTCCTTTCGTAATCATAATAAAAGGATCGTGGAGTTTTAAGAGCATTTTTCAAATTGGAAGAGGAAATATGATCGCTTTTCAAATACATCTCCATAGGATCACGCTTTACTACTCCGTTAACACTCAATTCCTTCAAATCAATATTAACAGGTGGTTTATTGCAATTCAAAGAGATAAAATCAAGCATCTCCTCTTTGGTAGGATAATCTTCCGGATTATAAGCAGAAGGGTTGAGTTCTTCCCCTTCTGCACAATCGTCCAAATTAAAATCTATCATCCGGCAACAGGCAAGTTAATACGCAAAGGTCTTACAGACCAATTATCTGACTGAAAGTTATTAGTTTTATTCTTACGCTTACCCATGTAGGTTATTTTAAGAGGCATGCCACTTTTAAGCGATCCGTTCTCAATATATTGTTCAAGAATACCAACTAATCTACGAGAACCATTTGTTACTGTCTGCACCGTACCATCTGCTGATTTCTCCAAAAAAGTAGCACAATCCAAATCTATTAATTCACCTGTACTGGTAGCACTCAATACCTTCTGAGGCTTGATCTCTACAAAGTACATTTTTCTAAATTCACCCGGCTTCTCCGGAGTCCAATAGTTCCCGCAAAGGTCAATTGGTAATTCCTGTGCATCCTCCAAAGAAGGAAGATCATTTTTACTTAGGTCTGCTGCCTGAACTGCAAACGAAGATTCTTGTTCTCTAGTTACTAAATCATCCATAATCGTAATATTAAGTAGTTAATAAAATAGTTCCCGGATACCGAACCAACGGACACCGGGATAATTCAAAACTTAAATAGCGGACTGGATACCGCACGGAGTCCTTACTCCGGGATTATAGTTAAACAATAGATTATTTTCGTAATAGTTCTTCTGCCAAATCAACATCTACTTTTATTATTCTGCCTGTTTGGATAATAGCCTTATCTATCTTTCCACTCATTTTTATTGATTGAGCTTTACTCAATGAACATTGAAATAGTTCCGCTATCCCTTTATAGCCATATACATATTTTTTTTCTTTAGTAACAGGGACTTTAGGAATTATACTTTCGATAAATGTCTTAAGCTCTCCTACGGTTAATTTGAATAGGGGAGTATCATCTGGGATTCTTTCTGCTCCAATCATTGTTATTTCTCCTTTCTGAACATTGGTTTAAAAGTTGGTTTTAGAACACAATTATAAAACCATACTGAGTATATGATTCCTATTAAATTTATTGCATAATTCCACTCTCCTGTTTCCGGATTGATATCATTAAAGGCAAGAATACAAGGGAAAGCCAATATGCTTAATAGCGTGATATTTAAAATTAGCTTTTTCATAATGATCTTTTTTTATTTTATCTAGGCAGCAAACATTAAATCGCCGTCTCTTTTAGGTCTAATAGTTCGTGTAGATATTCGATAACCGGGACGAACTCTTTGCCTTCTCATATCCATTTGTAAGTTAGGGGTAATAGCTAATATTAGGAACCATATAGAGAAGAATAGCTCAATCCCATGCTTTCTAATTTCTTTCAGGTCAAAATTCCTTTTTGCTCTATCGCACAATATATACAAAGTAAGCTCCACATTATTGTTAATGCCTAGTTTTTTATGAATATCTCTTATCTGCGCTTTTATGGTCCAAACTGACTTGTTGAGCAAATCGGCAATTTCATCCGGTGTTTGTCCTTTTGCCACTTCATTAGCTACCTGATACTCGCATTGCGATAAAGGTTCCATTACAATGTACGTTTTACAAAACATATTTTATTTAATGGATCTATTCCTAAAATTTTCCATTCCTTAGAATTCCACGATTCTCTTCTTTTCCTGCTGATTGTGGAGTGTAATGTGTTTGGATTTTTAGGAGAAAGACCAAAAACCTGACCAATTTCCATTTTATCAAGTCCATCAGAGACCTCTTCCGGATATTCTGCAACTTTTATACCTCTAGTGCGAAGTACATTTTCCGTGATTACTTCTAGTCTTTTATTTGCCATAAGATTAATTATTTGATTATTATTGTGGACAGTGCTGGAGTCGAACCAGCCTCACGATTTTGGTGCACCTCACCGTAGTTTCAGCCACGAGACACAACTGCCCGTTTGCCTGTACCACGTCAGATACAGGGCTTCTCGAAATTCAAACAAAAAAATGTACTATCTTCACAGACCGTACATTAACCATAAAACACCGTTAAAATATTATTTTATAAACTCACATATTTCAGATAAGTTTATATTAACAAGTATAAGAAGTAATATAATAGCGAATAATTCTAATATTATAACATACTCATTATCTTTCATATAAATATTGAATTAAGTTTTTAATACCAGTCGTTTATCTAACAGCTGGGGTTAAAGATGTAGCTAATTCTAAAGTTTCTCGTTTAGGACAACTTTAATGGCTTTTATGTCTTCAAATGCATCATTAACAGCATTTTCAGGGTTATTTCCACGTTTCAAGTATATGAAATAAATACGGAAAAATAATCTCCTGTAATACAACCTCTTAAGTGGTTTGAGCATAATAATTTGAATTAAAAAATTAGTGCCCACACCTTGATCCGATCAAGACATCACGCAAACAGTGCAACTGTCTGTGCGGGCTATATGTTGAATCACTTAGATAGCGTTATAGCTCGCCTTAACTGCTATTTAAACGCCCATTTAAAACCATGATAAGTTTTATACATTCCATTGCAAGTTGCCCAAATGTTTCCAGTCGAACTATTATTTAACCTTGCCGCTTCATTTATACTACTATATTCACAGAGTACATTTCCAGATAAGTCCATTTTTATTACACCTCTTTCTTTACAAGGATGTCTTTTATATGTTACTTCATTTTTATAATTTTCATAACGAGTTACTATTCTTAAATTATTGACGCAATTATCTTTTTTGTTGCCATTTATATGATCTATTTGCATACCTTTTAATCTCTTGCCAATAAAAGCGTCAGCAACCAAGACATGAATTTTTCTGTTAACTGTTTTGCCATTCATTCTAATACCGACATGCAAGTAACCCCATCCATCATTTTTAGGCTTCAGTATTTTTTCTTTTCTATTATGACCTCTAGCGTCTACACCTTTAGACATAACTCTACCAATGTTAGATATCTTATATCTTCCATTAGAACCTTCAATATCTTTCCAAATTTCTTCCATAGCAATCATTTTATTGTGCTCATAGAGTAATTCGATTACTTGCATCACGCATAACTATGAGCTTATATGTAAATAGCGTACGGACGCCTAACCCCGTTTTCTTACTGATAAAGACGATTTTTTCGGACTATATAATATTCATAAAGCTTTCTACCCAATCGTAGCATGCCCACCGTAAAACGGTGTCTCCTATTTTTAGTGCTTCGTTGCACGTTCATAAATACAGGTTATATTTTTAGCTGTATTTACGCTTCACAGACTTGTCAAAGAACTAACCAATTGTACTTGCGTAGAATATTCTCTACGTCTACGCAAGCTTGTTACCAAATCCGCCCGACTGGTTTCCCTTACTATCAGCGCTGAACATTGTAGGAGCCTTATGTCGGATTATGAAGACCACCTTTTTGCGGATTTATATCTTATCTCCAAAAACTATCGTAATTGGCATATTTATCGGAAAAGAACGCTTTCAACACATTACCCTGTTTAGACTCAATCGCTTTCGGTTTCAATGATTCTACATATTCATCCATAGCTAGACGAGCGTCCACCCAAGAAGTACGCAAGGCAGATTTAAGAGAATAACCGTACTGGCGTACATATACCCAAGCTCTCTGCATGATGGCTTTCATATTGTATTTACCATTCTTTACCAAAGCGTAATCTCTATTTTTCATCGTCTACCTATTTTTAGTTATGTAAAATATTTGCTTTTCTCGCTCAAACTTCGCACCTTTGTGGTGTTGGATGTTGTTTGATGTTGCAAAGATAGATATATTATCTAATAATCAAATAGATTGTCTAGTATTTATTTAGATATTAACTCTAATTAACTTATATGGGATTAAAAGAAAGATTATTGATTTTTATTGAATACAAAGGAATCTCTACGCAAAGATTTGAACGTATTGTAGGGCTAAGTAATGCTTCTGTATCAAAAATGGGAGATAATACAAGACAATCTACATTAGATAAGATATCTGCTAATTTCCCTGACTTAGATATAGCATGGCTTAAAACAGGAATTGGAAATATGATAAATGAAAACAAAAGCACCGCAGGAAGAGATAACTACGGTTATCAAGGAAGTGGAGATAATAGATCTTCCTATTCCAATGTAGGAAATACTACTATTTCTGTAAAAATGCCCGAATCCGGTACTCAAAAAATTATTAAGCCGACCGGAGAAGTCGAAATACATCGCCTCGATCCAAGCGACAAATCAAACTCGGAAGAGCTCGATAGGCTAAAACAGCGCATTCAGGACTTAGAGCGGATTATTGCAGAAAAGGATGCTACGATACAATCTAAGGATGATACTATTAAGTCTAAAGATGAATTAATATCTTTTTTGAAGGGTGATAGGCAATAGGCGTTACGGTATTAGGTTAAGGTTTGTTTTTTCAAAGGCTAAGAATGAACATACTTAAAGTGAGAAAAGTTTACCGAATTGCTATATAAAATAATGATTTGTTATAATTGTGATATAATAAACAACAATTGAATATATTAATCAATAAAGGATGGTGAAATCAAAAAAAGGATATATGGGAGTTCTACTTATATTTTTTATAGTTTTCCTTATCTGGCAAAGTATCTATAATCGAAATAGATACAAGAGACTTAAGCATGAATACGACCGTCTAAATTTTATTAGCAATAAATTAGGCGAAGATTATGCTAAGTTAGAAAAAGAGTATTCTGCCTTAGAACAAAAATATGACTATCTAAAAAATGATACACCTAAAGATGTTATCAATACACGTAATTCTAATGATATAATAGATGAATACGATAGGCAGCTTTGGCAAAGAGCGCATAATGAATTAAACAATAAATTATCAGTAGAACAAATACAAGAACAGTCAGATATTTTCATATATTGGGATGCGATTGGAGGATTATACAACCTAAAAGTCAAAAACGCATCTTTCCGTAACGTAGAATATACTATTAAATGTACCTATGTAAATAAAGGGTGGAAAAATCCTGAACTGATTAAAGCGAATGATCAATGCTGTATTGTCAAAATTGAAGATGCCTATGTAACTTTCTATGCTCCAGTAAAAGGGATAGTAACTTATGCAGAAAAAAGCTATTTCCAAAATGGAGATATAATACTTTCCATCGAAAGCGATGATTTAAAAATTGCAGACTTTGAGAAACAGTTATTAAAGGAAAAATTGTTGGAAAAGAAGCGCAGAAAAGAGATAGAAAAAGCCGCTCTACAAGAATTAATGGATGAAGGAGAAATATTCCCTGAAGCTAATAAAAGACCTCCTATTCCTAAAGAAGTCGTTGATGCCGTATGGAATAGGGATGGTGGTAAATGCGTGTATTGTGGTTCTATGGAAAACCTGCATTTAGACCATATAATACCCTTTTCTAAGGGTGGAGATACCAGTGTTGAGAATCTCCAGTTGTTATGCCAAAAGTGTAATTTACAAAAATCAAATAAAATCGGATAAATATAAATATTATGAAGAAGGGTATTTTATTATTATTAATGATGTGTACTATTAATACTTATGCACAATTCTCTAAATCATATATGGATAAAATAAGAAAAAATATATCTGATAAAGAAGTCAGTTTGACTTCTGCTTCTCAATACAATATGGATTTATTTGATAAATTTGAAAGATTACATAGGAATTATCAATATGCCTCTTTGGGAAGTGCTGCGGCATCGGCTGGGCTATTGATATCATATGGATGCATGAAAGATAAATTTGAAATAGATGAGAATGGAGATAAAAAAATGAAAGGTAAAGCGAAAGGAATGATAATCGGAGGTAGTGTATTGGGAGTTTTTGCTTTAGCTTTTCAGATTTCTGCTATAGAATGTAAAATACAATCTAATAAATATCTACGTTTACAGTTAACAGAAAATGGAACCGGAATAGCCTATGTCTTTTAATATGAATCATCTAATCCAATCATGTTCCTGCAAGAAAACATCTGCCAAGCATTGCTCTCTCACTTATGATAATAAAGGGTGGGGATGCAGGTTTCTTGTCACACCCATAGCAGCATCCCCTGCCACCGAAAAAGAGAAAGCAAAGCTATTCTCTGCTGTTTACCGGGAAGCAAAGTTTAAGGGCGTATTAGATTGCCCTCATTATAGATCATTATTAATTGATGAAGTGTTAGAACAATTATGAATATCAAGAGAAACTGTATATGCCTTCCGGATAAAGAGAAGGACAAGCCGGATGCCAAACTCCGCTATAGAATCAGATGGGGGAATAATATCGTAGCTTTCAATGTTGGCTACCGTGTTGATATTGACAAATGGAATACAGACTCTCAGAGATGCAAGAATAATACTACACATGGGAAGAAAAAAATACATTCTTCTATTATAAATAGGGAGATCCAGCGTTTTGAGGATATTTCAGAAGAAGTATTTTATATGTTTGAGCAGGGGAATACTGTCCCATCTTCCGAAGAGTTTCGTAAGGAAATGAATATTAAACTAGGGAAGATAGTAGAAAAGGATAAGAATTTCTTTGATTGCTATACTGAGTTTATTATTAGCGAGGGAAAGGATAAAAGTTGGACCGATGCAACATACAAGAAGCATAGGACAATAAAAAAGCACATGGAGAATTTTGCTCCAAAGCTAGAATTTTCAGATCTTACTGAAAAGGGATTGCAAACGCTTGTTGATTATCTTCTTAGCTTAAAAAACGAAGATACGGGAGAGGTCAAACTAAGAAATACTACTATAAAGAAAGATATAAACATCTTGAAATGGTTTTTAAGATGGGCCACAGCAAAAGGATATAATAAGGAGACATCTTTTATAGACTTTAGCCCAAAATTGAAAATCATCCCTAAGAAGATCATATTTCTGGACTGGAATGAGCTTATGAGAGTATATGATACTCCGATACCTGAATCAAAGAATTACTTGAAAAGAGTAAAGGATAAGTTCTTGTTCTGCTGCTTTACGTCATTACGATACTCTGACATGGAGAACTTGAAATGGACAGACGTTTTCGATGATTATATTGAGATTACTTCGATAAAGACCAATGATCCATTGAAAATAGAACTCAATAAATATTCAAAGGAGATCCTGAGTAGATACGAAAAGGTAGACAAATATGTTTTCCCTAGGATATCAAATCAGAAGATGAATAATTATATGAAAGAGCTAGGGGAGATATGTGAAATCAACACGATGGAGACTATCATATATTATCAAGGAAACAATCGGATTGAAGATACGGTTCCTAAATACGAACTTCTAACTACTCATACTGGAAGAAGGACATTCATATGCAACGCAATTATGCTTGGTATTTCTCCAAATATTGTCATGAAATGGACCGGGCATGCTGATTATAACGCTATGCGTCCTTATATTGATATTGCGGACCGGGCAAAGAAAGAAGCTATGGATCTATTTAATAAATAGTCCCTAGGTTAAAAAGCAGGGACTAAAACAAGGACTCTTTATAGACATATACTAGCTTTATAAAATTGATATTTCATATAAAATTCCTATTTAACATTTAATAAAGCGTATGCAATCTTATAATAATCTTTATTCATAGTCCCTCCAGCTCCACTTATGGCTCTGATTTTTAATTACTTGTCGATTTAAGGGACTAAAACAGGGATTAAAACAGTAAA
>PPYE01344068.1_pt1 | contig 13938 bp, 9 predicted proteins | sample 1559881 | NCBI WGS metagenome assembly PPYE01 (sample SAMN08240022, study PRJNA423297) | Human gut metagenome, whole genome shotgun sequencing project.
GGTAAATACAAGCAACCAGCCCACGACCACGGAACAGGAGAAGGTGGACTACATCCATGCCACGGGAGCCAAGGCCGATAAAGACAGTCCGACCGTCAGCTTCACGGACAACACCGCCGCGGGCGGCAGCGACTGCTCCTTCAAGCACAAGATGGCCCGTCTTATCCTCAAGGTGCAGGTGTCGAACACCGACGGTTTCGACGACACTGCCGTGCTGGAATTCGCCGACTACAAGCTGGGCGGCCTGGTTCACGAGGGAACGTTCGATGTGAAGACCGGTACCGCCGCGACCGCGGGCAGCGTTGTGAGCGACTGGATGTTACGCCAGTGCACCGGTGCCCCGAAGACGGCCACGGACAAGTGCGTGGCAACCTTTGACGCCACCACGGGCGTGATGACTTTCACCATGATCCTGCTCCCGCAGACACTCGCCAACGCTTTGGTGCTTGAGATATCTCCCGATGACGGGGAATACCAGAGCTACTCCAACAAGGACATGATCAAACCCGCGTTGGAGGCCGGTTATTCTTATACCTACACCATCACGGTGAAGAAGACGGGGCTGACCCTTAGCGGAAGCACCATCGAAAACTGGAACGACGGTGGGAGCCATTCGGGTGATGCAAAAATGTAGTGTGTCTGAAAGCCACTGCCGTGCATCAGGCGTAAGCACGGAGGCACGCCATATATAATAAATGGTGCGGCAGTCCGCGTCGCAACGGGCGGTGGCACAAAACGAAATAAATAAAGACAATATGAAAATAATAAGGAACATAGCGAGAAGGCCGTGGCCGCGCATCGGCGGCTGGTTGCCGGTTATGATGCTCATCTGTGGGGTGCTCGCTTCCTGTAGCAGTGAGGATGAAAGCACCGCGCCCCTGCCCGACGGTAAGTACCCGCTGCAACTGACGGCGGAGGTGGCGCAGCCGCAGACCCGCGCCGGAGGTAAGGATGCGTGGACGGGCGGCGAGGAGATTAGAGTGTCACTGGAAGGCGTGTTTGGTAACAAAACATACGTGATGGACGCATCGGGCAATGCAAGCCCGAAGGATGCCGATAATGCCTTCTATTGGAAGAACACCGATGAAGCCCGCGTCAGTGCATGGACCCCGGACATAGAATCGGAAACGGATATTTCCGACCAAAGTGGCGGGTACGCCGCTTTCGATGTCCTGTACGCCAGTGCCATAGGGCGTTATGACCAAGCCATAAATCTCCGTTTCATCCACCGCATGGCGAAAATCGAAGTAATTCTCAAAGCTAGCGAAGGCATTACGGAAGAGGAGTTGGAGGGTGCGACCGTCACCATTTTCGGAGACCCGCTAACGCACTCAACCGCCGGCTTGGTATCACCGGGTGACCAATCGGACGGCGAGATAAAGCCCTATTACGATGCCGCAACGAAGAAATACGAGGCGTTAGTGCCGCCGCAGGATATGACGGGCAAGCCGCTCATCCGAATCAGCATAGGCAGCAATGACTTTACCTACACTCCCGAAACAGAAGCTGCCGGCAAATTTGGGTTTTTCGGTGGCAAGCGGTATGCCTACACCATCACCGTGAAAGCCAACGGCATTGATGTGCAGTCGGTGACCAGTGGCACGTGGGTTGCAAATGGCGAGGAGAACGTCACCTCCAAAAGGGTAAAGCAAAGATTCACGGCGGATGAACTTAAAATCGGTGACTACTTCTACTCCGACGGTACGTGGAGCGACGGCGGCCTGCGCAAAATCTATACTGACGGCAGTATGAAGATAGCAAGCCCCAAGCCTGCTCCCGTACTCCAAACAAAAAGTGAAATAGAAAGAAGAGTCATCGGTATCGTTTTCCAGACGGACCCGAGCCGTATCGGCACTGCCGAAAAGTCCAAATTGGGCGAAGGGAATGTGCATGGCCTTGTAATGGCCTTAAAGAACACCGCAACAGATATCCAATGGAGCCATGAAGAGAATAATTTGGAAGACGTGAAAGACTGCTGGTCCAAGTCTGAAATCTACTCTGACATCAGCGGTCTGCACAATTACACCAAGATTCTTGACCATGCAAATAGTATCGGTGGAATTGAGGCATATCCGGCCTTCGAAGCCGTCGAGAAATGGAATGATATGTACAGTATAAATGAATACCGCCCACCTCGTAATACCACAGGCTGGTTTATTCCTTCCTCCGGTCAGTGGTGGGACATCCTTCAGAATCTGGGCGGTTGTCCGGCTATGGCGGATAAAGGTCAGCAAACCTCGTCGGATTCCGGTGATTTCCGTTGGCTAGGTCAAGGCGATGTTCCAGCTGCCTTGAATGCTTGGATGAATAAAATTGCAGCCGACAGCAAGAATGATTTTACCACCGGTGACCGTTTTTGGTCGTCATCGGAGTTAAATCAGTTCCGCGCACGGAACTGGAACGTGTACTCCTCTGATTACGTGTGCTGCGACTTTGTCTATAAGAAATGGAGTAACGCTGTCCGTCCCGTCCTTGCTTTCTGAACTATTTGCCTATTTAGTCCTTTAAGAATATGAAGATACAAAACATATACCACCTCTTGCAAGCTGCGTTGCTCCTGCTGCTTGTATCCTGCACGCAAGAAGAGTTCCCTGCCGTGCAAGACAAGGCGCAGCAACTGACAATCTCCGTTACCGATGGCGGATATACATCGGCTGTTGAGAATATGAAAACCCGTGTCGAGACCCGTGCCGTGGAGAACGGCTACACCACCGAGTTCACCGAAGGCGATGCCTGCGGATTCTACATGGTGCGCGGCGGAAAGCCGGTTTATTCAAACGTGAAGCTGACAGCCGAAAAGGATGCCGCCACGGGCGGCATCATGTGGAAAACCGACGGTACGACGCTTGCCGCCGGAATGGATGGAGAGAGCTACTACCTCTACTATCCTTATCAGGCGGACATGGCGGGCAAGACTGCCACACCTGCGGAGGGGGCGGTCATGACCGATGCCGAGTTCTTCAAGCCGCTCATTGATGGCTGGCAACCCGGGGACGACCAGAGCACCCATGCCGCTTACACCGCCTCCGACCTGATGACAGCCGGAGGCTCAACGACAGGGACGGGCAACACCATCCACCTCTCTTTCGCCATGAAACACCGCATGGCGTTGGCCGTCATCGAGATGCCGAAGACCGTTTACAAGTTTATCGACGCGAATGTTCCCGACTACACCGTGGGGGCAGAAGCTACGTTCACAGGCACCGCCAAGCCGCTGCGCATGGCTGACGGCACTTACCGCTACTTGGTGCACTCGTCCATGCCGACTATCGAGGGATGTTATGACGGGGGGAACAGGGAGTTTACCATCACCACGTCCGCGTCCCATCCTGTCGTAGGGGAATACAAGAGATACAAGGTGGACGGCGCGGCGGAAACCATAAAGAACGTCACCTATGCCGAATCGGGCATTGCCCGCATCGGAGACTTCTACTGCACGAAAAATAACGGTACGACGGGGTATCTGATTCCGAAAGAGGCGGACGAAACGACGGTGCAGGCGGCTAAAGTCGTCGGCATCGTTTTCCAGACGGACAAGAGCCGTATCGGTGCAAAGGAAAAAGAGAAGTTAGGCGGAGAAGGTAATGTCCATGGCCTTGTCATGGCTGTGAAGAATATCGCGACAAGACAAGCGTGGGGCCTTTTCGGTATGGATGAGGGGCTTACAACATGCAGGACGAAAGCCGATAACTACAACGACATCAGCGGTTACGGAAATTGCGAGCATATCCGCACCAATCGCGGCAACTTCGACAGTTATCCCGCATTCAAGGCCGCCTATGATTATAACACGACCTGTCCGGTTCCTGCGACCACGACCGGCTGGTATCTTCCAGCCTCCGGCCAATGGTGGGACATCCTGCAAAATCTGGGCGGTTGTCCGGCTTTGGCGGACGTTACCCAGCAAACCTCGCCAGACATCGCTGGAGAATTCCTCTGGAAGAGCCAAGGAGATGTTCCCGCCGCTTTGAACAAATGGATGGAGAATATCGCCGTTGGGGACAAGGATACATTCAACAACCTCGTCTCGTTTTGTTCGTCTTCGGAGCACTCGAAGTACCACACATGGTACTGGATTTTGAACAACTTCCAAGGCATGGTGCGCTGCATCTGGGCAAGTAAATTCGACGGCAGTGACAATGTGCGTCCCGTCCTTGCTTTCTGAGAAACCGGTGTACTGACGACTGTTTCCAAAAGCTGTTAGGACAGTATCCGGATAAAGAAAGGAGGAAGTGTTGTATGCTCTTCTTTCTGTTGGGAGAAGAAGAATAGAAAGATATTGTTGAGTTTTGTTGCAGGTCGAGCTTGCAAGGTCTGCCGTGGTGAGAATTTGCTTTTTTAAAGGATAAGAAGTGATACGTATGGAAAAGAAACGAATGCCATTGCAGCATAAAATCATTTTCGGATATATCATCTTAGTGGCGGTCATAGGCAGTATGATCGCCATTTTGATATATGAGCGGCGGCAGATGCGGGAGGTGGAAGGCGGCGTGGCACGGCTGTGGAGGATGTACGAGGACATATACACCACCCATCGCCACGTCACCGGGCTTGCCCTGCAAGGCGAGGCTGCGGCAGGATGGAGTGATGCGGAAAGGGACAAATACCATACGCATCGCATGAGAACGGACAGTATGCTCGGCGTACTCGGACAACGGTACTCTACAATCATACCTGGCGGCGAAATAGACACTCTGCGTCGCTTTCTTGCCGAAAAAGATACAATACTCGTGGCGATAATGGAAACTCATAGGGAACAGTGGAAGAGGGCTGCCATGGGCAAGCGGCTGGCAAAAGATCTACCCGGAGCGGTGAAAGAAGCTACCCGCAGAGGCAGTGAAAAAACGGAAGTACTCATCGCAACGGTCGCAGAATCGGAACTCTCCGGCAGCGTCATCACCGAGCCCGGCTAGACGGAACCAGCAAAAACGAGGCTTACCGTCCTGTACGACCGTATCCCGAAACGCTGTACGACCAGCGGGAGAGGAAACTCAAAAAAATGGTTCTCCTCGAACAGTCGAGGAGAACCACCTATCAAAAGTACAATATTCTATCTTCTCTCACCTCTTTGTGTTTACTTTTACGAGAGTAGCAGCGCATTTTTATCCGCTTTACGTTTATCTGCCCGGCAGTTTGCAGATCCTGTCAGGAATTTGCGCGTGTACGCCTTGGCGTCGGATATTCATCTGTCTATTGCCTTTTTAGCCGCTTTCTTCGTTTTAGAAAGTCTTGATGGAAACACCATCAAAATAATCCTGGAAGATGATAGGTCCTGTGATTGTGCGCTTCGATGTATAGACGAACTTCCGCACAGGACGGAACCACTCGGCATCCACATACAGAATCTGGCCGGTGTACGGCTCCAAAATCGGAAGGGATTTCGATGACCCGCCCAAACGCGGTCCAGTAACCCAAACCCTCTCACCCGGGGCATAGGTATGGTTGGTACTCATTTCTTGGTGAGGTATATAACAGACATTGCCAAAATAGGATCTGCCGTCACCTTCGCCCCACGACCTTGCCTGATACCAGCCGAGCTGGTGGGCGTGCGTGCACTTCTCGGTCAGGTCTATGGCTTCTTCGATGGAGCAGGTCTTCTCTGGAAAGAGGGTACCGCCGGAAGAAGCGTTCATAAGCCCGAGAGCCTCCATAAATGCCATGGCTTCCTTGGCCCAAGGGGCAATGCGGATGTGATCGGAGTATTTATCCAACCCAGAAACGAACTCCGTATATGAGTATACTCCGCACTCTTCTATATACCTAAGGGCACGGTACATCACGGCGGCCATCTCTTGGCGGGAGACAGGGGAGTCGTCTGCCGGGGCTTTTCCGCCAAGAGCCTTGTCCAGGCCAATGGAGGACGCCGTGGCCTCGCTGCCGGTAAGTTCTTTCACGAGATGCTCGGCCAGCGAGTTGAGCTGGCGGTGATTCAGGGGAAGTGTATAATCATTGCCAAGGACACTTTCATCCAAGAGGTTGTCATTGAGGGCGAAGTTCACACTACTCTGGAAGGCAGGACTCATCTTTGAGTCCGACTTTTTTTTGAGAATGAACATCCCCGGCTGTGCCGTGGTCTTCAGAAGGGCACTCTCCTCGAACTGTTTTGTCATGTCGGCCATGGCGTCCCTATAGCTCTCGTATGTTCCCTCTGTGCCGCTTGCCTGCCATTCTGCTTTGGTTATGTGCCTCTGGTCATAGCCTTCGGAGTGTCCGCACCAGATGCAACTGTACCACCATACATGCTGCCCGGCGGAGTTGACTCCGACATAAGCCTGGTCATCAGCAACAGGCTGATCATACTGATGAGCCCGGACCTCCCACGTTGGCCTGTTCATACTGAACACGTGTTTGTCATTGTGTTCGCACTTTCCGCAGATTTTGCAGGAATAATAATATTCCGGCCAATTGCTACAGGTGCCGTACCTGAAAACCTTGTCTGCCGCAGCTACCTTGTCGGTGAATACGTGGCTTGTGCAGAACGGTTTGGCTGCCGTCGCACCGGCTCCCTGTGCGGAGTGCACGTCGCCGGAGTAGGTTTTCAGCGAGAACAGTGTGCGGAAACTCCAGGTCGGACGGCTGAACATCGCCCTTACATCGGCTACAGCAGTCTCCGGGATAAAGAGCGTGGCACGCTGGGTATGGAAGAGGTAACTGAACTCGGGGCAGTAGATATCGCTGTGTTCCGGTGTATAACCCTGCATTACTGCGAATATGGCGCGTATGAACTTTACCGCATCGACTTTGTCGCTGAGCCAGACTTCCCTGATGTTGAATGGGCCTTGTATGGTATTGTTGACGTCCGATGCCACATCTCCATATATGCGCTCGTCATCGGTATCTACGATTACCTTGGTGACAAGCATATTCTTATGCCCGATGAACTCATCTCCGAACTCGCGCATGGCACGGAACGCCGCGTGATACGTATTATTGATGGTTATCACGTCAAGCGGGCTCACATCCGGGCAAGCAGCATCGGCCTCGGCGATTGAATACGCTTTCTGCGATGCGCGGTATGAGTCCTTGTTGAGCTCATAGTCCGTTGGGCTGCTCTGTGCCAGATCACGCATCGAGCCTTTTCCACCGGCTCCAACAGGCATGGATACCTCAATGTCGATGAAGTAAGGAGCGCTGCGCTCGACCTTGGCCTGCACTCCGTTGACTGTGGCGCTGATGCGGCTGCCGTCGATGTAGTAGTCGTTGTCCTTGAATATGTAATCGGTGTCGTACTTGCCCGAAGGATCTACCATGAACTTGATCCGGGCCTTGTATATGAACCCGTCCTTGAAGAACATGTCCCCTTCATCGTCCTCGCGGAAATCCCCGATCCAGTCAATCTCCTGGACTTGGATGCCGCCCGTGGCGGCAAGGTCTCCGAACTCGGTCTTCGCAGATGTGAACTGCATCTCGCGTGCATCGAAAAGCGACATCCCCGGGGTCGGAACCTGTATAGTGAAATCCACTGACTTGATCTTCGGCTTGCTCTGGGCCGAACTATCCAAAGGCAGCAGCAGTGCCGCCACTGAAAGTAGAAATAATATCTTTTTCATGACTCTACTTGCTGCCGTCTACGAAGATGAACCCTTCCGGGAAGACATATTCGTTGTTTATGTACTTGACTTCCAGTAACGGACATTCCGTGAATTCTTGATAGGTCTCCATAAGGAAATTCTCCTTCAGGCTGGAGTTCAGCTTGACAGTCTTGAGCGCTTTGCATCCGGAGAAGCAGAACCCTTCGAATTCCTTGACATTGGAGAGGTCGAGCGAGGTGATGCCGCTGTCCGAGAATGCGCTGTTGCCGACCTTGGTCACGCTCGCCGGGATATCCACATTCTTGAGGTTCTTGCAGCCACTGAACATGGATGAATAAATTTCGCTCAGATTCTCCGGAAGCATCACTTCTGTGAGATTGACGCAGCCCTCGAACATATCGTAACTCATCAGTCCGACGCGGCGTGGGAACTTGACGTTTTTCAGATTTATGCACTTCTGGAAACAGCCGTGGACTTCATCCATGACGTCGTTTTCGAAGACTACTTTCGTGAGGTTCTTGCAGCCGTAGAAAGCCGAACCCTGAACTATCTTGACCGAGGCCGGGATTACTATTTCAGTTATAGGAGTCTCGCGGAATGCCGAATTGGAAATCTCCGTCAACGTGGACGGAAGTTTCACGGACTTGATGGCGGTGCCGGAGAAAATATTGCCACGCATTTCCGTCACCGGATATTTTTTACCGTTGTATGTGACATAGTCCGGGATCACGATGTTCTTGCCGGCAACGGCCGTCTTCGCCACTTCCGAGATGAATGCGTGGGATGCGCCACCGTTGTTGGAGTTGTGCAGGACATACAGGACTCCCTCGATGTCAACCGTAGCACCTGCCCCGACCTCCTCAATCACTTTCCCGGTCTGGCCGGACGCTGATGTCGTGATGCTTTTTTTGTTCGGCTGCGGATCCCAGACGGTCCAGTTGGCTTTGTGGGCGTTCTCATAGCCTCCGTGAGCATTGAAATATGCCTTGGTCTCATCACTGATCCACTTGTCTTTAAGTGTGAAGAGCGGAGTGAGGGATGAGCGGATCAGGGTTTTGTACTCGCGAGAGTCAAGCACGGAGGCGATTTTGTTGTGGATGCCGTTGATGACCCACTGGTAAGTGTCGGCGCCGTATTCTTCTTTGGCTTCGTTGTATTGCTCGACCATCTTGTTCAATGCGCCCACGCGAGCCCAAAGTTCGCCCTTGACGATCTCATCGTATCTCCAATGTGCCGGGGTGAGGGTTTTGATGTAGCCGTCGGCAAAGCAGTCGTCGAGCATCAGAAACTCGGCTACAAGGCTCTGGTTGTCGAGCTCATAGACATTCGGCTGTTTTTCACTCCAGTTCACCTGATCGGATGCCTCTCTCGGCGGCATCACCGGCTTTACCGATTTGATCCCATACGTTGCCTCGACAGGGTATCCGAGTGGCGCAAAAAGAGCAGTGTGGGTCTCCGGCAACCTGACGGTGGGAGCTTCGTCTTCAGCGTTCTTATTGTTGTCCGGCCCCACCATGGCGTCGTGGCGCTTTTGGAGTTCGCTGTCGAGACTTGAAGTGTTACCGGACTTTTCCGGAAGTTTTTTGGGCGCTACTTCCTGTTTGACTTTCTGTTCTATCTTCTTTGCGGCGTTCTTGAGTCTTTCCTTGAAAGACTGCGCAGATGCGCATGGCGCTCCGGAGAGGACAACCAGACTAAGAATAAGAAGTGTACGTGGAATAAGAAGTGTACGTGCGTTCATAAAATATTTGGTATTTAAAAATCCGTTGGCGGAATTAGATTGATAAAAAGATTTATGTATAAAAAGTTGTGCATATTGTTGATATTTAGCAAATTAAAACTTTTCAATAGAAAATATAGTAACACAATATTAGCAAAAAATCCTAACCCATACAAGCAAATAGTCGGCAATTTGGTCAATGAATCAGAGGAGTAGTTCTCAGACCTTGAAATAGAGGCATTGAACATGACATCAAAGGCTGTTGGCATTGACAGTGAGTCATTGTTGTTTGCAAAGTTACAGGAATATAGTATTGAAATTCACAATCTTATATTCCGCAGACAATACAATGACAGACGTAAAATTACTTTGTCCCTATGTAATACAATCCGGGAAAGAATAGCCGCAGAAATAGATGGAGGCGAAGATTATTTCTGCATTGATTCAAAACCGATAGAAGTATGTCGTTTTGCTCGTTCCAAGCGTTGCAGAAGGATGATGACGGATAATGAGTTATAAAGGTATGGAAACGGAAATGACATCCACCATGCCGCAGGAAATATACAACCAGCACCTGATGCAGCGTGGAGGAAAATAAGCTTGGGAGGCTATGGCGAATTCCGACCTTAAAATATCCGACCTTGACGAACATGCCGTCATGGGCGCGGTACCTGGGGGCATCAAATGCGGACGTTTGCCCGAAGCGACCATAAGGGAGGATTTGCCGACCATCCTCGAAAAATTCAACCTGTTGCATGAAGGAAAACTTAACAACGCTTCTGCGGTTTTGTTCGGACGTGATTTTTATTATTATCCCCAATGTCTGCTTCGTCTGGCGTGTTTCAAAGGTACGACAATATTGGTATGAAGTAGTAATTTCGTTATTGGATATCGAGGTGATATTTTTTCTCGTGCAATAATTTTATTATTTTTATGCTAGTTATTTGAGATTGTGAACGCCAACGCAAGCAGCAGCAAGTGGAATCGTTGCCTTTTCGTTGCCTCGTCCTATTATATATAAAAAATACAACAGCCCAATTTTTCAGACTATTGCCTTTTTTTAAGGGTCCTAATAGGGTGCCTTGTATCTTATATTCCCTGCCCCTGTGTCGGTAGCGACCAGCGCAGCCAAGGTGTCGGAGAGGTAGGGCGTTGTGGCGCGGGGATGCAAAAATAGCCCTGGAAACCCGAAAAAACGAAGTTTTTTATTTGCTTTCTCGGATTATTTACTATCTTTACTTCAGTTATTTGAGGTGGTGAATATCGGCGTAATATGCGGAAAACAGAGCCGTCGCCTGATCGTTACCTTATCCCATCATAAACCGTGCAAATTTCTAAAGTCCAACCAACTGTATGGATTTAGGGCTAAACCATATAAGAATTGTGTGATAGGTTAAATGTGAGCATATACTCTTTCCCTATGAAATGCCACCCAATCCGTCGCACTACGGATATGGGTGAAGATTATTCTCACAATCGGGACTATATTGGCAAATATTGGAATCGCAAGTATATTCGGGCTATTCAAGCTGTTCTTAATAGTACAAAAGGTAAAATAGGCAAGGGAACATCTTTTTTCAGGAAAGCCTTTGGCGAAAATATCGAAGAGTACCATAAACTCCTTGAGATACCTGAAACCATGATTATTTATCGCTATTTCTTCGAATGGCTTGGGCTTGAAAATGGAGGAAAGAAAATGACTATTGAAATCTTAGGAAATGATTCAATATGCAATGCGTCAACACATTCATGGTGGAAAGCCTTTTGTGATTGCAAAAAATGTATCACCCAAAGAATGGGAAATGACATTGAATATTATTCACAGAAACGATTTTAGCAAATCATACTTACCGGAAACCTTTACATTGATACATTATAGGATATTACGTCAATTATCGACAAGCTATTATCGAACCCAATACGGATCTATATAAACTCAAACAAGTATACAACCAGAATCCGCTAAAAGAATTAAAGCGGAATCAGAAAATAAAAGGAAAGTAAAACTATGTAATACTGTCTGGTATTATAAATGCATGACAAAAGAAAATAAAAGAAAAACCGTCTTACAACATGCTGTAAGACGGTTTTAGTGAGGTCTGAAGCAGACGCACCAGCCCTCGCCGTGGATCAACGACTACGGGCAGTTCTCCATCATGCCTGTACGCGGACGCGACAAGGTCGATGAAGAGAGCCGTCAGAGCTGGTTTTCGCACCAGTCGGAGGAGGCACGCCCCTACTATTATTCGGTATACCTCGCCGACCACGACATCAAGGCCGAGATCGCCCCGACCGAGCGGGCTGCGATCATGCGTTTCACGTTCCCCGAATCGGACGAGTCGGGCGTGGTGATCGACGCTTTCGACCGCGGATCGTACATCAGGGTCATGCACGACAAACGGACTGTCGTGGGATACACCACGCGCAACAGCGGAGGTGTGCCCGACAACTTCAAGAACTGGTTTATCGTGCGCTTCGACCGGAAGATCCGGGATTTCCAGATCTATGACGGGGCGAAACCGGTCGAAGGCGAACAGTTAGTCGGCGAACACGCCCTCGTGCGGGTAGGTTTCGAAACCCGGCGCGGAGAGCAGGTAACGGTACGCGCAGCCTCGTCGTTCATATCGCAGATGCAGGCCGTACAAAACCTCGGGGAGCTGGGAAAAGATGATTTCGAAACCGTAAAGGCCAAGGCGCAGAAGCGTTGGGACGAGGTGCTCGGACGCATCGAGGTTGCGGGAGGAACCGTAGGCCAGTACCGCACGTTCTATTCGTGCCTATACCGCTCGACGCTCTTTCCGCGGAAATTCTACGAGATCGACAAAAGCGGTAACCCCGTCCATTACAGCCCCTACAACGGCGAGGTCCTGCCGGGCTATATGTATACCGACACGGGATTCTGGGACACCTTCCGCAGTCTGTTTCCGCTGCTCAATCTGGTCTATCCGTCGGTCAATGCCGAAATTCAGGCAGGACTGGCCAACGCCTACCGCGAGAGCGGATTCCTGCCCGAATGGGCTTCGCCCGGACACCGTGGGTGCATGGTCGGAAACAACTCGGCGTCGGTCGTTTCGGATGCCATCCTGAAAGGTGTCACCCCCGAGGAAGACATTGCGACGCTCTACGAGGCGATGCTCGCAGGACGCCGGAAGGTACACCCCACGGTGAGCTCCACGGGGCGCCTCGGACACGAGTACTACAACACACTGGGATACGTCCCCTACGATGCGGGCATCAACGAGAATGTGGCGCGCACGCTCGAATACGCCTACGACGACTGGTGCATCGCACAGGTGGCGAAAAAACTGGGAAAAACGAACGACGCTGCAATGCTGGAAAAGGCTTCGCAGAACTATAAAAACCTCTTCGATCCCGAAACACGCCTAATGCGCGGCCGCAATGCCGACGGCACGTTCCAACAACCCTTCAGCCCCTATAAGTGGGGAGACGCATATACGGAAGGGAATGCGTGGCACTACACGTGGTCGGTATTCCATGATGTCGAAGGGTTGATCGAACTGATGGGAGGCCGCAAAGGCTTCACGCAGATGCTCGACTCGGTGTTCGTCGTGCCGCCGATCTACGACGACAGCTACTACGGAGTCCGCATCCACGAAATAACAGAGATGCAGGTGGCGAACATGGGCAACTATGCCCACGGAAACCAACCTGCGCAACACATGATTTATCTGTACGACTACTGCGGGCAACCCGCCAAGGCACAGTGGTGGGCCCGCGAGGTGATGGACCGGCTCTATTCGCCCAAGCCCGACGGATACTGCGGAGACGAGGACAACGGGCAGACATCGGCATGGTATGTATTCTCGGCCTTGGGATTCTATCCCGTATGTCCCGCCTCGGACGAATACGCAGCAGGATCGCCGCTGTTCAAGAAAGCGACCATCCGCCTCGAAAACGGAAAGACCGTGGAAATCGAAGCCCCGGAGAACTCTCCGGAAAACAGGTATGTCGGCAGCATGACCTTTGACGGCGAGGAGCTGGAAAAACCCTGCCTCAAATATTCAGAACTCAAAATGGGAGCAAAGATACTTTTTGACATGCAAGCTCAAAAATAATATTTGTCCCGAAACCCATATACTCTTTGGGTAATCGGAAGGATAATAAAATTAAAGAACCGTGACATTCCGTTCTGGTTCTTATTTTCTATGAAGCAGTTCTAACAAAATGAGGGTCGAGAAAAAGGTGTAATTCAAAATTAACAATTCCCTTAAATTCATTATTGCGTAGATATTGCCCGGATCATGCTTTCTTTATAATAAAACCCACACTATATACCTTGCAACATTCTATTCCAATCTCATACAATCAATCATCCAAAGTAAAATCCCGTAACGCTCAGAGTAAACTTTTCCGTCCGTCCGAATTTAATATTTTCTCTATATCCGTGTGGCTAAACCTACCTCTCAATCCATATTCAAGCGTTAACAAATCTCTTCGACTCGGGAACGAAACGGGTAATTCCAATCTACATCGACTTCAAGCCACTTCTTAAAATAACGATGTTCGTGCTAAATTTGATATGTGCACCCATAATGTAGATTTTGAAGTATGAGTGCTAAATATTATTTACAAATGCAAGATTTTTATGTAATTTTGTAATCGTTATGCGGCAGTAATAATATACATATTAATACGAGTTAGTAATCCTGTAGTTCTCACATGCTA
>PPYE01414505.1_pt1 | contig 13938 bp, 13 predicted proteins | sample 1559881 | NCBI WGS metagenome assembly PPYE01 (sample SAMN08240022, study PRJNA423297) | Human gut metagenome, whole genome shotgun sequencing project.
TACATCCAGCAATTAGACGAGCGCCAGCGTCGGCTATATTGTGCTACAAGAGCTATCAACATAGGCAAACATGGTGTGGCGGCCGTGTGTGCCTCTATTCACATATCAAAGAACACCATCTATAGGGGCATTCGCGAGTTAAACGGAAAGACCAATCTTTCTTCGGGAACAGTCCGTATTGCAGGTGGTGGTCGCAAAGAACGCTTGACGAATCATATGTATCCGAAAGACAAAAACGAATCATATTTGATAAACAATTGCCTAAGTGGAACTATATCGTTAGGTGCAAATCTGCTTAGCATTTTTGTACCAAGTTATTTTTTAACTGTTACTAAAACAAAGAAATCAGAAAAAGTCAGCCAATAATATCGATACAAATCCAGAAGCAACAGCACTCAAAATCCACAACAGCACTTGCAACACTCTGCGCACAGAGAAGCGGACACGTGCCCAATGTAAATCGGGAGTTACCTCATCTATTATATTTTCCAAATCGCAATACACATTGAAAGCTTCTTGAAAAGTATCAAGAGCTGCATAGGAATCCAATGCCTCCAAGGACTTTGCCTTTCGCACCGTTTGAATCGCTTTCGTACGAAGAGACTTATACTTTGTATAAAAGGTTCCATTCTGAAGAACAGTCAAATCGATATGCTTGGTTTGTCTTTCAAAAAGCAAAACTGCATCATGCAACGACAAGTTCAGACACTTGTAGCAATCAAGCATAATTCTTATGACATGACGTTCTGCCTTGTGAATCTCAGAGTCTATCTGTTGTGAAGAAATATTGTCGGAATAACAACGTGCTATATGGTCATGCAAGGCCCGAATCTCATTGAACAAAGGCAATGGAAATTGTTCTGTTCTTGCTTCCACCTCTGCTATTAACGGCTTGATGACAGTGTTATAGTCTTGATAAAGTGCTGTTATTCGTACATTATTCTCCATGGCAAATATTTTTAGATTTTAGCCAACTGCCTATCTATGTCGTTCTGCGAAACTAAACGCTTGAAAAACAGATAGACAGAGCCACGATTTACCATGTTCTTCAAAGAAAAAGCAGGAGTTAGCTTTTTGCCAATACGCTTTTCGATGAGGGCATCCAAATCTTCCGCACTCATCTGCAACATCTCATCATAAGACTTACCAAGTCTTCGACTCAAAGACTTTCGTGTATGGTTATTTAATATATGCATACTTCTTGCTTTAGATTGCAAATATACTACTTTTTGTTGATATTATATAAAATCCTACCTCTTTTCTTTGTTTTTTAACTTTTATTTCATGATACACTCCAATACTCTCTGTATGTCTTTCTGTATATCACCAATACAGCGTCCTAACTATTTATCAATGAGTTAGGCATACCAATATTTTTTCATTCAAACCACCTTACGCTGTATTGGTGGTTTACTGACCCATTTTCTTTGAAATGGAAGGAGAAGAAAGGTAGGTAGCTAATTCTACTGTCAATAAATCAGCACCGATAATGGTCACTCGATTGTTGTATTTGCGTATCTCGTTTCCATCTTTTATTTGCTTCGAATAACGATTGGCATCCAACTGGAGTACACGACATACATTACGACTTATCGCCTCCAGATTCTTGTCGATGATGATGATTTAGGCATCACGGTTCTCTCGCAACATATCACAGAAATAGTTGTCGGCTGATGAAAATGAATAGCCAAGAATGATTATTGTGTTGGCACGTAGCACCATCTGGGAAGCATGATACCATGTGTCTATATAATGCTTGGATATGACAGGACGCATCTTCATCGGTGGCAGAAATGAAGGGATTGTTATAGACTTGTGATCTGAGTCAAAACTTATCTCCGCTGCAAGTTGATTTGTAAAGAAATCCTCTATATCAATACTCATCAAGTCATCATGAAGGAAATCGTTCTTGTTCTCCACATCCACATACTCTTTAAGGGAACCATGAAAATAGAGTGCTGTTGGACTTGCTTGGGATGCATAAGATGTATAATTGAATGTGATGAGTTGGCAATCCTTACCTGCCAATTGTGCATAAATGGAAGAAGAAACATCTTCCTCCTTTTTCTCTTGCGCCTTTCGCTGTTCCTCGCTTACCAAGTACGCCCATAGAATCCAGGATATGTATAGATAGTCGCGGATATAACTGATTTGACCAGTGTAAAAGCCATAGAAGTATTGCGAGAGCAATTGCTCTATGTCGAGCATGTTCTTGTAGATATGGCGCAAGATGGGATTGTTCGACTCATGGATGCTCTTCTGAAGTATCTCAACTATGATGTTCTTGAATGTGTCGGTATAGTTGAGATGACTCAAATCTATGATGCTGTCATCTTTTACGACCGTATCAAACACCTCTTCTATCAAGTTCATCGTCTCGGTATCTATTTCTGCTCCTTTCTTGAAATCCAAGACTTTCTTGAACAGTCGAACGATAAGCATACCCAATTTACGTTGTGTCTCATCAAGACTCTTATTATTATCAAGTTCATCATTGATATTGTGACAAATTGATACAATTTCCTTGTCCAAATCCTTAGCCAATCGATCAACGGCTGTACTCACAAACTTGTCGAAGTGGAAATGTACTCGGCCTATTACCTTTCGTAAGATGGCATCAAGCTTTATGCCTTCATCGGTCGCCAAATAATCGACTATACGTGGTATGAGGTCTGCTGAGGTCGGAAGTCCCATTGTAGCATCTACTCCAGCACCAAGCACTACCAATGTGAGCGGTTCTTCTTTACTCCCCAATATTTTCCGGGCAAACTGATCACCATAGAAAATCTGCTGTTGTGTCATTGCATTTGGGGCAATCAGGTTAGAACCCCCGCTGATGTCAAATTGGTTTGATTCTTCAGTCATCTGTTTTAGTTTTAAAGATTAGATTGATTATTTTCTTCTGTCCCAGGCGTCGTTGATGCGCTGGCGAACATTGCTCACAGTCTTACCACTTGTCACATGAGGCGCCAAGGTTAGCAACACATTGATGAAGCGTTCCTTCACCATCTCGTAATCATCAACTCTTACCTCCTCATCCTTGCGCATATCAACAACTATCTTGCCTATGTCTCTTGCGGAAGTGCATTGAGACAGGCGAGAAGCGTATTGCTTTAATACTTCTACCTTATTTATATATAACTGCAAAGCCTGCTCCTCATCACTAAGTTCGGGAGCTGCATTGCCTGGGTTGGTGTTAACACTTGCCTTCAAAGCTTCCTCTGCGAACTGGTCGCCATAGAAGTTTTGGATGCCTTGGGTAGCATTGGGCAATATCTGGACATTGCCGCCGCTGATGTTGAATGTGCAGTTGGATTTATCTGTCATCATTTCGTGGTTTTTGCCTTTTTGAAGGCAGTTGTTATGAGGTTGTCATGTCGTACGACTATCGTTGCTATAAACGTACGACATGAGATTATATAGTTGTACGACATGGGGATGCATTGTCGTACGACATGAATTTCGATGTATCTTGACAGCTCGATTTCCTGCTCATTTTCTGCTCTAAAATGAATGTGCAATGAACAAAGATGAACGTGAAGTAAACGCTTATGAACGCCTTTTGGTATGCCCTATTTTCTATCTATCTTTGCCAACGAATTCAGAAAGCAACTGATGCATCAAAAGCTATATCTGATATGTGTTACATATATAAATAAGGTATATAGAAATGAAAGCAATGTACAAATTTGAGCTGGCTGTTTACGCCGGCATCACTTCTAAGACTTTTAGACGATGGACAAAACCTTTCGATGAGGAACTTGCCCGTATGGGTGTCTCTCCTTCCACGAGACTTCTTCCTCCTGCCGCAGTCAAGTTTATCTGCGAGAAATTGGCTATCGATCTATAAAGAAAAGGAGTGAAAAGGGCATTTCGGGAAGCTTCCTGACGCTCCCAGACAGAAACGGACAGGAGGCTTAGCGAATGTTGTACCTTTGCAATCGCAATTAAGAAATTGCAATCATTATAGTATTTACATTTTAAATTTTTAAAACTATGAGTAAAAGTTACAAAGTGGTCAAGAAGACCATGAACATGGGTGAGAAAAAGGGACAAACCGTTTATTCTGTACGTCCTGTAAGTTACGGTACATTGACTACCGAAGAGGTGGCTAAGCAGATTTCTACGGAATCTACTGCAACCACGGCTGATGTGAAGGCGGTACTCGACCGCTATGCCTACTATGTGGTGGAGAACCTTGCCAAGGGTTACAACATCGAGCTTCTTGGTTTCGGTACTCTTTATCTCCGCTTCATCAACAACAAGGCGGTGTCTGAACCTAAGAAGGCGAATGCCAACTTGGTGAAGAGTATCATGCCAGCCTTCCGTCCTTCGTTCTCCGTGGAGCGCAATGGCAAGCGTACCTACGACCTGATTCCTAATCGCATCAGCCTCGTGAAGTACAGCGAAGATAACGACCCGAATGGCGACAACAAGCCTTCAGGTGATAACAAGCCTTCAGGCGGCAATACTCCAGCAGGCGGAAACACTCCTTCAGGCGGAAACACCCCTTCTGGTGGCAACACTCCTGCAGGCGGTGAGAACAGCGGAACTGAGGGAACCGAAGGCACCGGAGATGGTGAATAATCCCGAATGAGGAATGCGCTGCGCCCGAGTGCGATCGGGCGCAGGCACAAACTACACTATTTTAATTTTAAAATCAAATGCATATGAATAATCAAAATGAAAATTTCAACAATGGTTCCAAGAAGATTTCTTGGGTATCTATCATGAATGCTGTTGTACAGGCTATCATCGCTGCGCTGACTGCACTGGGCGTAAGCTCGTGCACAAGTGCTCTCTTTTAATGTTTTGCACCCACAAAGGTGTTGTCTTAACTTCTTAACTCCTTAATTCATCAAAAAAATGATTCAAGAAAGATTTCCTTTATCGATTGGGGTCCGTGAAGTTTTTGGTCTTGCACTGCTCGGCTACTCGATGCAACCAGGACTATAGTGTGGAACAACTTCGACGCGACCATAAGAGCCGTGGTTTCTATGATGTGGGCTACCACTTCTACATCCGCAAGGATGGTAGCATGACGCAACATCGATTCCTGCTCGAAGTGGGGGCGCATGCGAGACCTTTCAACCGTTGTTCTATCGGTATCTGCTACGAGGGTGGACTGAATGAGCATGCGCAGCCTTGTGATACTCGCACGCCTGAGCAGACGGAAAGAATCGTTGATGTGCTGACTCGCCTTCACCGGCTGTTTCCGAAGGCGAAAATCGTGGGGCATCGTGATTTGCCCGGCACCACGCCTAAGGAATGTCCTTGCTTGGATGCTCACGCTCTGTTCGGCTGGATCGAAGAGCTGTAATCATGAATAAAGAAACAAGGAATAGTAGAATTGTTTTGGTCGTTATGATCTTTCATCTCCTTCTCAAAAGCCCGGGCTGTCTTGTTGTGAAAAAACAAGTAGCCCCAGGGCATTCCTTCTATAGCTGGATCCGATTTGTCATCAGCCCCAGTAACGTGAATGCCCTTTGGTAAGCGGTAGCTTACGTCGGCTGTAGAAGGAGAATCCAAGCAATCCTGCGTCATATTCGCTTTCTACTTTATGTCTTTTGCTGCAACCATACCCGATGGTTGTCGTAGCTTAGTCGCTTTTTTAATAATGTGCATCATCAGAATTGTATATGAGTTTTTATTTGGCACGCAGCCTCTGCACATGTGTTTTTATTTTACATTCATCGCCCTTTCTTCTTAGGAAAGGGCGAACTTATTGCAAAAATACAAATATTTTTTGGATTTCGTATCAAATCTTAGCATTTTCTGCTTACGATTCCCCAAAAATAACCTTTAGTTAGTTCAGAAGTTATAGCCAACAGCCTTTGTGGGCATGAAAATAAACATAAGACATTCCCTCTATTGGCTTATGGCTTTAACTTCTATAATTTCGACATTTGCGAAAGTTGAGCACCTTATATATATAATAGAAGGCAATATCATCGAGGAGGTCGTAAATTGGGGATTCGGGGAAGAGGTATATATTTTTATAACATACACTTTACAGCTAAAGTGACAACTTACAACCTTTTTATCTCTAATCTCTTCTAAATATATCTCTGGTATATACCTTATCCTTGACATCATCCAAACAGGTATCATAGCGGTTGGCGATGATGGCATGGCTCTGAGCTTTAAAAGCTGCCAAGTCATTGACTACTTTGCTGCCAAAGAAGGTGCTGCCCTCTTCCAATGTTGGCTCATAGATGATGACCTCTGCGCCCTTTGCCTTGATTCGCTTCATGATGCCCTGAATGGCAGACTGGCGGAAGTTATCGGAATTGGATTTCATCGTCAGGCGATAGACTCCAATGACGCATGAATTGACTTCGGCACCAAACTGGTTGTTCTCGGTATAGCTATACCAGCCTGCTTTCTGCAATACGGCATCTGCGATATAGTCCTTTCGTGTACGGTTACTCTCAACGATTGCCTCAATCAGATTTTCTGGAACATCGGCATAGTTTGCCAAGAGCTGCTTGGTGTCCTTGGGCAAGCAATAGCCACCATAACCGAAGCTTGGGTTGTTATAATGGGTACCGATACGAGGATCAAGTCCTACTCCATCAATGATGGCCTTGGTATCGAGACCTTTTACTTCTGCATAGGTATCAAGTTCGTTGAAGTAGCTTACACGAAGGGCGAGATAGGTGTTGGCGAAGAGCTTCACTGCCTCGGCTTCCTTCATGCCCATAAAAAGTGCATCGATATCTTCCTTAATGGCACCTTCCTGCAAAAGGGCTGCAAATGTCTTGGCAGCTTCCTTCATATTCTCGACATCTGTTACCTGCATGATAGCTTCGTTTTCCTCTGCAAACTCAGGACGGTCGATAATCTTGGGATAGCCTACGATAATTCGACTTGGATAAAGATTATCATAGAGAGCCTTGCTTTCACGAAGGAACTCTGGTGAGAAAAGAAGATTGAACTTCTTGACTCCCTTCTTGGCATACTTCAGGTAAAGGCTGCGGGTATAGCCCACAGGGATGGTACTCTTAATAACCATCACTGCGTCTGGGTTCACCTCCAACACCAGGTCAATCACTTCTTCGACATGGGTTGTATCGAAGTAGTTCTTTACTGGGTCATAGTTGGTTGGTGCTGCAATCACCACAAAGTCGGCATCGGCATAAGCTGATTTGCCATCAAGGGTTGCTGTCAGATTCAGTTTCTTCTCTGCCAGATACTTCTCAATGTAATCGTCCTGTATGGGTGAAACTCTATTGTTGAGTTTCTCCACCTTTTCGGGGATTACATCTACTGCTGTTACATGATGGTGCTGAGACAATAGCGTGGCTATGCTCAGACCGACGTAGCCTGTTCCGGCTACGGCTACTTTTATATCGTTGAAATTATTCATAGATTCTATGATTATGTTTAACTATGTCCTTCAGAATTTGGATTTATTCTGCCTTTATTCTACCGTTACACTCTTTGCCAGATTTCTTGGCATATCTACATCCAATCCCTTATCTACTGCCACATAATACGCAAGTATCTGCAGGGGAACGACGCTGAGAAGAGGGACTAAAGTATTGAGGGTACGTGGTACTTCTATCACGGAATCGGCTATCGCCTTGACTTGTTTGTCGCCTTCGGTAACAATAGCCAGGATGCGTCCGTTGCGGGATTTTACTTCCTGCATATTGCTGATAATCTTCTCATACAACTGGTGATGTGTGGCAAGGAATACGATCGGCATATCGGTATCTACCAAGGCTATCGGACCATGTTTCATCTCGGCTGCAGGATAGCCCTCAGCATGGATATAGCTGATTTCCTTTAGCTTCAAGGCTCCCTCTAATGCTACGGGATAGTTGAATCCTCGACCGAGATAGAGGAAATTATGTGCATAGGTGAATACTTTAGCCAGTCGGGAGATCGATGGCGTCTGCTCCAACACTTTCTCCATCTTGCCGGGTATCTCTGCCAACTCGGCGATGGTCTCTACATAGTCTTTTTCGGAAAGGGTGCCAAGCTCATGACCTAATGCCAAGGCAAAGAGGGTAAGGACGGTGACCTGACCGGTGAAGGCCTTGGTACTCGCTACTCCTATCTCGGGTCCTACATGAATATAGATGCCGGTATCTGTCTCTCGGGCGATGGATGAGCCTACGCCATTGACGATGCCGAAGATCAATGCTCCGTGCTGCTTGGCAAGTTGAATGGCTGCCAGGGTATCGGCTGTCTCGCCACTCTGGCTAATGGCAATAACCACATCATCGGATTCGATGACGGGTTCGCCATAACGGAACTCGCTGGCATATTCTACTTCTACTCGCTTGCGACACATCTTCTCTATGAGCTGCTTGCCGATGAGGGCTGCATGCCAACTGGTTCCGCATGCCACGATGATGATATGCTTGGCTGACATGAGTCGGTCTTTATAGTCTGTAAGGGATGACAACACGATGTGGTTGTTGGATGGATTGTCCTTATCCGCAAACAGGCGACCACTCATACAGTCTTTCAGGCACTGGGGCTGGTCGTAGATTTCTTTCAGCATGAAATGGTCGAAGCCTCCCTTGCTGAGTTTGGAGATGTCGAGGTCTACGGTCTTGATGTCATAATCGCATAACTTATGGTTGAGATTGATCATCTCTATATCCTTACCGATTCTGATTTCTGCTATCTGACCGTCTTCGAGATAGACTACCTGGTCGGTATATTCTACGATAGGAGTGGCATCACTGGCGATATAGAAGTCTTGCTTGTCGGCTCCTACGCCTACCACCAATGGACTTGACTGGCGGGCTGCCACAATGTGAGTAGGGTTCTTGCATTCGATGACTGCTATGGCATAGGCGCCCACAACATCATTCAGTGACTGGCAAACGGCTGACACCAAATCTTTGCCATTCTGTTGATAGTATGAGTCTATCAACTGTACCAGCACCTCGGTATCTGTTGTGCTCTTGAACTGATAACCGCGTGCTATGAGTTGTTCTTTCAGCACCTGGTAGTTCTCGATGATGCCATTATGTACCAAAGCCAGGTCACCACTCATGCTGACATGGGGATGTGCATTTTCGGCTGATGGTTCGCCATGTGTTGCCCATCGGGTGTGGGCTATACCGATATGGCCTCCGCAGTCTTTGTCTGCTGCGAGCTCTTCCAAGTTTGCCACCTTGCCCTTTGTCTTATAGACATTGAGCTTATCTTCTCCATTGACGAGTGCTACTCCGGCACTGTCATATCCTCTATATTCGAGTTTCTTCAGTCCTGCTATCAGGACTGGATATGCTTCGTTTTGTCCTATATATCCTACTATTCCACACATAAATTTATGGTTATGTCGTTATATTCTGATTTGATTTGTATTTTTTGTATTTTTTTCGAAAACCTACCCGTCCTTCCTTTATTGATAAAGCTGGCTGTACTCAGCAATTTGAAAGCGAGCTTTCATTGCGCTCATTTGCACAGCTTTTTCCCGTTAAAGAAGGCTTTTTTCGAAAACCCACCAGTCCTCCCTTAACCTTAAGGGAGAGTCCACCGCTTTCCCCAAGCCCCTTTCCCCTCAGGGTACAGGGGATGTACCAACCGCCCTACTCGGTGCTCAAACCGCTTCGCTATTATAAGGTTGGCGAACCATCAGAGGTCTACGCCAGAAGGGGTGTGCGGGATGGGACTGCCTGGGGAAGACGATAATTACTGATACTAAAGGGGTGCAAGTTTTTATCAACTAGCACTATAGATCCATATCTATCTTTTCATCTATGCTACTCAAATAAGCATTTATATCTATTGCAGGTACAGTACCTATCATTTTGAGGTATTGTACAAGCTGCAAGAAGAAAGTAAAGATAGAGTTCTCTGGGTGTTTATTAAAGATTACCGCTGTTATTATACGAGAATCATAATGTTTATAAATATCCTCCATTTCTGTACCATTAAACTCTGCAAAACTCTTGCCATACTCTATATAGAAACTATATTTATCTGCACAACAACATAAATCAAGACTTTGCATGCCAGAAAGATTCTTTAGTTGCTCTTCAATTGTCTCGTGCTTTTTATAAGAACTAGTAGAGGTCAATATGCCACCTAAAATAGGACTAAGTGGTCTTGCTGGACATACTCTACCAGAATTAATCATTGGTATAGAAGTACGTTTTAGCTTTCTTACACTCTCGATTTTCTCTCCGGCATAAATGATATTGTTTTTTATGTCTTGCTTTACCTCAAACACCGCATAAACACCCTCTGCTGGAATATATTTGAATCCATCATGATTGAAAATAAAAGGAGTATAGAAAACGTCGTACAAAACAATGTCTATCTGTTGGCTCACATTTCCCTCATGATCTATGACCATCGCCTTATCCACATCATACCTTTTGGGCAAATATCTCCGTAAGAACTCTATCCATTTGTCTTCAGTAGCATCACCTTTGCTACCCTGATGTCGTATGGCGATTCTATTGACCTTTAATGCTGCATTCATTTCGGTTTGCAAGCCAGCGAACATCTCTTTTAAATCTATCATACTTTCAAATTTCAATAAAATTCCACTATCGTATAAGTAAGCCTTGCTGTCTGTTATGCTACTTTCATTCAATGAGATGATAAACAATAGGGGAGTTGCTAATGCAACATTCCTGTCGTTGGCAATACCCATCATCGCTTGATAATCGGTATTGCTATATTGCGTTGTTCCTTTCGGATGTGTATGCCATTCTCCCAAATAGGTTAGGCCTTGCTCTGAAAGTTCTCTCCACATCTGCTCCATGCCATCTGTTTTACGAACGAATGAAGCATAGGTACTTTCTGTTCTAGAAGGCACAACCAAACGCTCTACAATAGCTTCATGCCCATCTTCGGAAATGTAGCCAGCAAACATTCCTCCTGTTTCATTAGGGAATGAAGCTAATGCTTTGCTATACATCTCGTCTAAAATATCTTGATTTATATTTAGCGAGAGGTTTCTATTGGCTATGTTGTACTTCATAAGCGATTGATTGTCATACCATCTTGGGTTTCAGAAATATAAAAACTGCTTTCATGTTCTGCTGCTGATAACATTCCTATAATATGTTTCATTGCAAATTGAAGCTTTGTCGCTATGTCATTATAGGATGCCTTGAATGTCGGACTCCAACAACCTGTTGGATAAAACATATCTGTTGTGTCAGATTCGATAATCTGCGAAAACAGGAGTTTGATAGTTTTCGCAATATTGCTTCCTATAGCACAAACTATTTCGTTAGCATGATTGCTGATTGACAAGTTTATAACTTTTGTTTTCAAATTAAGTTTGTCAAGTGCATACATCAAACCATCATCCGTACTGCAATCAAAGATAATGTCATACCTGCTCAGGACTTCTTGCACCGTTTTCTTTATCTCCTCATTATCAATGGATAGTTTTATTCCTGAGTCCAAAGCCTTACTCGGAATATCACATTGTACAAATGGGGAAATGGAATGCAAAATACTACTTAGTTCATAAGTTTTATCAGATATACCTGAAAAAAAATCGTAGTCCGAACGGCAAATATTACCAGGCTCTTTTAGGTCAATGTCATAATAGTCCAAATACTTTGCGCCACATCTCACCAATGTTGTAGCCACCATACTGCCAATGGCTCCGATTCCTATAATCAAAATTTTCTTTTCGGCTACTTTTGAGGGTAAGCTTCCTCTTCCAAAGAAATAGTTATAAGAACAATTGTAAGTCGTAGCCCAGTCAATTAGTGTCTTCTTAAATGTATTATTGATGATTGACCGTCCACCACATCTCGTCTTTTCTGATTTGATGGGGAAGTCGTTAGCTTTAAGCATAGCTACTTGCCATCGTGTTTCACCATTCGGAATTTTATAACCGCAAAACAAAGGGACTCTCTTTGCTTCATTCTTCTTTTGTGACCACATCTTTAAAAACTCCATCTGACTCCAGGAGAACAAGGAAGACATGTCGGTATATAACTCAATTATAAATTTGTCATATACGGATGGTGCTTTGTCTAAAAAACAATAGATACCCTCAAACTTGATTTGTCGCAGCAATCCTTGTTCCCATTGGCAACCGTTCTGAGCATTGTGCACCTTGCTATTAAAGGTATTTGCCAAAAAGGTGTCCATGCGTTTACCATCATGACAGCCAGGCACTAACATTACTAAATCCACAGTACCATAGTCTCCCTGGGGAAATTCTATCGATGTATCCGTATAGAAGAAATTGTAATAGATATCATCTATCAATTTACGCTCGACAACCAATTCTTCATAATGATCATCTTTGTCCTTTCTGACATAGTACTTGTCTATCCATTCTTTTAGACGTAACAAGTCTATCAAGAATTGCGTCTCGGAATCTTCCACTTTTGGTGTATGCAAGCAGACGAAACCAGAACGCATGATATGTGGATATGTTATCAGAGAAGAATTGAAAAAGTTTATGGGCTCTTTATCATCTACCTTGAAAGGATAGGAGTGGTTGATGGCTACTCTCCATTCCAAAGGAGATAGACCATCTTTAGTCTGAGTTTCAATAACAAAGTGTTTGACAGAGTTTTCTTCTTTTATCTCACTTTTCAGCTGCACAAAAGATAACTCGTCAATAACTTTTTCAATAGTTTTCTCGTTAATCATCTTTAGCCAAATCTTTGAGGATTCTTTGGATATGAAACACCACAGAATCCCTCTTTTTTCTTATATCCGTCATCTTCTTTTTCCTCATATTTCTCGTTTTTAGGGAAATAGAATGGCAAGAACACATCTTCATTGGACTCTATGTTTCTAAGCATAGTATCCATTTCACTCTTCAAAGATTGTCGTTTGAAAGAATCCATAGCCGCAACAACATCATTATTGCTGTTTCCGGGATCATAAAGGTGGAAACTATCTTCAGTTATGTTATCACGGATATATTCCATTGTCAACTTTAAATCTTCCCATAATCCTGCCGAACTCTTTCCATCAAGAGCCTTAATACTTATCAGTTCCAACAGAAACGACTTGTAATCTTTCTCTTTATGTTTTTTCCAAATTTTCAACAGACGAATGACATTCCGTTCTGTGGTTCTTCCACTAATGTGGTCTATCTGCTTGCTTATGTTGGTCTTGGTATAAGTTCCTTTTTTGAACCCCCAATGGTCTTCATTGAAACAAAGATTTAAATCTTTTGTTTTGCTGTAATCACCTTTGGATAATTCTCGACCAGGAACAACATCTATTTGTATTGAATGTTCATCGCCGGCTTCTTTTGGAAACTCCAAGCCCACAGATACCTTTTGCTTTCTGACAACATTACTTCCATATTCTTTTACTAATGTATCATACACATCATCAAACATAGCTTGAAGTGTTTCAAAAGAGTCTCGCTTAAATGGTTCTACCACATCCATATCGAACTTGATGTTTGTTGCTGTATGTTTAGCTATACTTCCAGAATTGAAAGCAGTATATTTATTATTACCGTAGTGCTCAGACATGAGTTTCTTGACTTCCTCACGTTTAGCCTGCACTTTATCGAGAAACTCTTGGACGTGATGCAGCTTATGTGTCTGCAAGACATCATTTAAATATTTATTTTTGTCAATACTCATATAATTTCCTTTCTTAAATATTTCCTTGTATATCACCAATACAGCGTCCCCACTCTATTACAAGCAGTTACGCGTATGTTTTTTTGATTAAAGTTATTTTATTATCGATTTGCAGAAGATAAGCAGCACTCGGCAATTTGAATGCCAGCTTTCATCGCGCTCATTTGCTTTATCTTTTAGGGTGAAGGATTGACTAAGCGCGCTCCTTCAACTCATCGGATTTTAACGTATCTTATTCCATAGGTAAATCTGTATAACAGATATCATAGCGGTGAGCGATGAAATGAGCAGATGGCTCCAGGGCATTCCTTCTATAGCTGGATCCGATTTGTCATCAGCCCCAGTAACGTGGATGCCCTTTGGTAAGCGGTAGCTTACGTCG
>PPYE01681883.1_pt1 | contig 13935 bp, 8 predicted proteins | sample 1559881 | NCBI WGS metagenome assembly PPYE01 (sample SAMN08240022, study PRJNA423297) | Human gut metagenome, whole genome shotgun sequencing project.
CCACTAAATAGTATACTTATGTCAAAAGTTTCAAAAGAAGATGCCTTAAAATATCACAGTGAAGGTAAAGCTGGAAAAATAGAAGTAATTCCTACCAAACCTTATAGTACACAACGAGACCTATCCCTAGCCTATACTCCGGGAGTAGCAGAACCGTGTCTTGAAATAGAACAAGATGCAGAAAAGGCGTATGAATACACGGCCAAAGGTAATTTAGTAGCAGTCATTTCCAACGGGACGGCTGTATTGGGTTTAGGCGACATCGGTGCTTTGGCCGGAAAGCCCGTCATGGAAGGGAAAGGCTTGCTATTCAAGATATTCGCAGGTATCGACGTATTCGATATTGAGGTCAATGAAAAAGACCCTGACAAATTTATTGCCGCAGTAAAAGCCATATCCCCCACTTTCGGAGGTATAAATTTGGAAGATATAAAAGCTCCCGAGTGTTTCGAAATAGAAACCCGATTAAAAGAGGAACTAAATATCCCCGTTATGCACGACGATCAGCACGGAACAGCGATTATTTCCGGGGCCGGACTTTTAAATGCTCTCGATATACAAGGGAAAAAAATAGAAGAGGCGAAACTCGTCGTTAACGGCGCCGGAGCCGCAGCCAGCTCTTGTACGAAATTATACATGGGATTGGGCATTAAAAAAGAGAACATCGTCATGGTGGACAGCAAAGGGGTCATCAGCACCAGCCGCACCGATTTGTCGCCGGCAAAAAAGCAATTCGCCACCGAACGAACCGATATAAAGACCTTAGCCGATGCCATGCGCGGAGCGGATATTTTTCTGGGACTTTCCGTGGCCGATGTCTTGACAACAGAAATGGTACAATCCATGAATGAAAAGCCCATCGTATTCGCATTGGCCAATCCTAATCCCGAAATATCTTACGATAAAGCAATGGCTTCTCGCAAAGATTTGATATTCGCTACCGGTCGGTCGGACTATCCCAACCAAATAAATAATGTATTGGGATTCCCTTACATTTTCAGAGGAGCTCTCGATGTTCGCGCTACCGCCATTAACGAAGAGATGAAACTGGCTGCTACGTATGCCATTGCCAAACTAACCAAAGAACCTGTACCCGATGTTGTCAACTCGGCCTATGGAATAAAGAGACTTTCGTTCGGTCCCGAATATATTATCCCCAAAGCTCTCGACCCCAGACTATTGACCGCAGTAGCCCCCGCAGTCGCCAAAGCAGCGATGGACTCTGGTGTCGCCCAGCATCACATCACCGACTGGGATGCCTACAATGACCGGCTGAAAAAGCTGATGGGATATGACAACAAGATGTTACGGGAATTTACCGAAATGGCCCGCAAAGAGCCCAAACGTGTCGTGTTTGCCGAAGCCAATCATGCCAATATGTTACAAGCAGCTTCTACGGCAATGAAAGAGGGCATTTGTAAACCTATTTTATTAGGAAACGATGAGTTAATAGGAAAGTTGGCAGAGTCCATAGGTGTAGATTTATCGGGCATGCAAATTATCAATTTGAGGCATCCGAACGAAGAAGACCGCCGTATCCGCTACGCACAGCTTCTTACAGAAAAGAGACAACGCGAGGGCATGACCTACGCCGAAGCTCATGAAAAGATGTTCGACCGCAATTATTTCGGTATGATGATGGTCGAAGCCGGAGAAGCCGACGCCTTCATCACAGGCACATACTCCAAGTATGCAGAGACTATACAGATTGCAAAAGAGGTTATCGGTATACGCGAAGGATACAAACATTTCGGAGCTATGCACATCATGAACACCAAGTGCGGGACTTATTTCCTTGCCGATACACTCATCAATCGGAAACCGACTACCGAAACATTAATCGACATTGCAAAATTGTCCTATGACTCTGTAAGGTTTTTTGCCAAAGATCCTGTTATCGCTATGGTATCCTATTCTAACTTCGGGTCGGATAATCAAGGAAGTCCCCTAAGAGTACACGAAGCCATTAAAATTTTACACGAACAATATCCCGAAATCATCATCGACGGAGAAATGCAAATGAACTTTGCCCTCAATAATAAACTCCGAGACAAATCGTACCCGTTCAACAAGCTGAAAGGGAGAGAAGTAAATACGATTGTTTTCCCGAATTTAAGTTCGGCGAACTCGGCTTATAAAATGATGCTGGAAATGGGTGTGGCAGAGTCTATCGGCCCGATACAAATGGGGAAGACACCCTATTAGTAGCTGTTCCTGTGTATGGAGGGAGAGTTCCTTCCGTAGCCATAGATCGACTGAAACGTATAACCGGGCATAACACCCCGGCTATACTCGTGGTCGTCTATGGGAATCGGGATTACGACGATGCTTTACTTGAATTAAAAACAACGATGGAATCGAACGGATTTCAAACCGTTGCTTGTATCGCCTGTATTGCCGAGCATTCTATCATGAGGGTTTATGCCAAAGGTCGTCCGGATTCTGACGATGAAACGATCTTAAAGAATTTTTCAGAACAAATCAAAACTAAATTGGTGCAACTGAAAAATGGAGAGAGTTTCACAGAAATACAAGTGAAAGGAAATGCTGATTATAAAATATATAACGGAGTACCCCTGAAACCTCGTGCCGGTAAAAAATGCACACAGTGCGGGAAATGCGCGGCATTATGCCCCACCAACGCTATTCCCCAAGAGAATCCCCGAATGACGGACGAAAGCAAATGTATCTCTTGCATGAGATGTATCGCCGTCTGTCCTCAAAATGCGAGAAAAATAAATCCACTGAAATTATTTCTATCTATTCGGGCTTTCAAGGAAAAATGCGAAACAAGAAAAGAACCGGAACTATTTATATAACAAGACAACAACGCTGATTAAACGACAAATACAGGATTATTTTCGCTCGAATGTTCAGGCGAGAAGTGGAAGCCCTCTGCCGAGAAAGAACAAATATCGTCGGGGTGAGATATTTTGTTTTTTAGAATATAACGAGTCATCGCCCCTCTCATCATTTTCGCATATATCACGATTGTCTTAAACCCGTCGCCTTTATATACTTTAAATTCGGGAGTGATTACTCGTACCCTTTTATTTATTCGAGACCAATCGAACGATTGCTGGATTTCACGGCTTGCCAAATTGACCAATATTCCACCAGCCTCTTTTGTATCGTCAATCAATTTATCGGTTAAAAGCGGCTTCCAATATTCCGAAACAGGAATACCCATCGAAGGCAATTCAACAGCATATTCCATGCGGTAGGGTTTTATTACATCGAGCGGCCGAGTCAATCCGTAACAAGCCGATGCCATACGCAGATGATTCTGGGCATATTCAAAATCGGCCTCGGTAAAATCGGCCGGCGAAATGTAACGAAAGACAATACCGGTATAGGCCAAAAGAGCCGGTAATCCATACACGTCGGGCGAATGAAATACATTATATCTCTCTTTCGTCTGCAAGGCCAAATTACGATTTATCCCCAGCATACCCGACAGTTCTTCGACCGAATAACCAGCCATTTCCATCGCTATATGCTCGGCCTCATTTTTATATAACGGAACGGTAACAAAAGGAACAGTAGTTCTACTACTCCCTACCATCGTTTTTGCCGGAGACAACAAAATCAACATAACTCAATCAATTAAACTGCTTCTGCAACTCGTCATACGAAACGATGATAAAAACCGATTTGCCATCGGGTGTATAAGCCGGTGTTTTCAAAGATAACAAATCATCGACCATAGACAACATTTCTTCCTGAGAAAGAGACTGTCCCACCGGTACAGCAGCAGCCTCGGCCAAAGTCCAAGCCATACGCTTTTGCAACGAAGCCTTTGCATCATGTTCTTTCTCCGAAGCAGTTACAAGCATTTGCCCAATAAGGTCTCGTACATCTATCCCTTCTATACCGGCCGGTATCGCATTGATAGAATAGCTATTCTGCCCCATATCGGCTAAATCAAATCCAAGTGCTATCAATTCTTCCCAGATTCCATGTAAAGTTTCTGATTGAGAGACTGTCAATTGCATGATTTCGGGGAACAAAACACGTTGCGAAGCCATTTCGCGAGAGGATATTCCCACCATAAAACGCTCAAACAAAATTATGCCATGAGCCCGATGTTGATCTATCACCATTAACCCCTCAGCCGAAGAAGTCATAATGTATTTCCCTTTCAACTGCAACACAGTCCTACCGCTTTGATTCAGTTTCGACTCGAACTCAGGAAAAACCGATTGTTCCCCTTCACTAGAAAAATTAGAAACATATCCATCAGAGAAATCCAATTTAGACGGAAAATCGTTGTCTGAATCGGGCTGAACGGTCGAACCTTCTTTTGTATTGTTAAAGCTGCTATAAAGCTGCTGCCAATCATAATTCGGTCTCTTCACAGAAGAACCGCCACCTCCTGCTCGAAAAGGGTTATACGTCGTATCCACATGAACCGTAGGGGGAAGAACATGTGTGCCCGGCTTCGATGTTGGAATTTCCGGTGCATCTTCCATATCGAAATCGATAGAGGGAGCCGTACTGAATTTTCCCAATGCTTCCTTTACAGAGGCAGAAAGAATTTGCCAGATGGGCTGCTCGTTCTCAAATTTTATTTCGGTCTTAGTCGGGTGGATATTCACATCAATCGTCTCGGGATCGACCGTAAGATTGATAAAGTAATTGGGCATTTCACCGACCGGTATCAAATGTTCGTAACAAATCGTCACCGCTTTATGAAAATATGGGTGGCGCATATACCGGCCATTTACAAAAAAATATTGTAATGCTCCTCTTTTGCGAGCAGCTTCGGGACGCCCCACATAACCCGAAATCTTCACCAAAGACGTTTCCGTTCCCAAAGAAAGTAACTGCTGATTAAGACTCTTACCAAAAAGTGCAACAATACGCTGCCTCAAATTGGTAGCCGGCAAATTATACAATTCCGAGTCATTATGGACGAGAATAAAACTAATCTGAGTATTAATCAATGCCATACGCTCAAACTCATTGAGTATATTGCTCAATTCCACCTGATTGGATTTAAGAAATTTACGTCGTGCTGGCACATTAAAAAAGATATTTTTTACCGCAAAATTACTCCCCACAGGAGTAGAAATCGCCTCCTGACCTTCACATTGGGAAGCCGACATACGTATACAAGTGCCTACCTCATCGTCGACTCTGCGCGTACGAAGCTCTACCTGAGAAATAGCGGCGATAGAAGCCAACGCTTCTCCTCGAAACCCCATCGTACGTAGCGAGAATAAATCGTCGGCCGAACGAATTTTAGAAGTCGAATGACGTTCGAAGGCTAACCGGGCATCGGTCGGAGACATTCCTTTGCCGTCGTCTATCACCTGAATAAGAGTACGTCCTGCATCTTTCAAAATAATCTGAATAGACGTAGCACCCGCATCGACAGCATTCTCCACCAATTCTTTAATTACCGAGGCCGGACGTTGTATCACTTCTCCAGCTGCAATTTGATTAGCCACAGAATCGGGCAATAAATGTATGATATCACTCATAATTCGACCAAATCTTAATGATTGAAGCGATGTTTTTTCTCTTCAACAACTTCTATTTTCACTTCTGGTTTTCGAAATATGTCTTCGGGGCTTACCGGCCTCAAATCACTATACCATTTATAGGCCGGTAAATATAGCTGCTCGGGCTTTATCAAGTCCAACGGAGTCATGCTTCCCTGCGGTTGAGGCCAAATAATTATCTTCTCCATCTGCTGATTTTTCAAGTACATTCTCAAAAATCCGCTTTCGGCTTTATTCAGCCCTGTCAATGTCGAATCCCGTTCCTGAGGATAGAAAATCGTTTGAGCATTGCCATTTACATCTATTTGACGCAACTGCCCTTGCTCAAACCATGCTTTCAACTCCTTACCGGAAACTTGATCATAAAAAACAGAATCTTTATGCTGTGCAGCAAAAGCAGACCCGGGAATCAAGGCCCAATCGACCGTACTGTCATTCATGTGTATACGAATCGTATCTCCGGTTATCTGATAATTTTCATTCCAAATGATAGGGAGTTTATACATGTGAAGAAGCGAATCTACCGACGTAAACTCCATAGAATCACAAACTCCCTGCGCATCTATCCTAAAAAATCTCACACCATGATAGGCCTGCAAAAGACGGGTGGAATCGGGCAATACCAAGTGAGATTTAAGAGTATCGGCATGCAAATACAACGTATCGCCTCGCGAAAACTCCAATAAGCGTGCCGAATCTGTCGCAAACGAATACTCGGTTCTTTCATTGTAGAAACCATATTGTCCCTCCATAATCAACGAACGAATGGAGTCGTTGAGCACCATATTACCGAACACTTCTCCGAATCCCGATCGCCTATCGTAAAAAATCGTATCCCCCGTAAGGCTCTGTCCTTTCGACGTAACCAAAGAACGATCCAAAAGCATCGATTTATCAGTTTCGGTATTATACCAACCCGCCGACGAATAAATGATATTACTATCCGACACAATAGTCGAAGGACCCACAATATCGGCAATCTTAGTCTGCGTATTATATTCGAGCGTATCGGAATATAATGTATATTTTTCATTCACCAACTGCACATCGAAATTGAAGACCGACTGTTTGGTATCGGGGGAATATTGACCATATACAGAAGTCAATTCATTCTGAGAATCAACCAATTTGCCCCCATCGAAATAATAGCCGATATTCGGAATCATCTCATAATTCAAACTATCGGTAAACAAAGTTACATCTCTGTTTTCCATGCGCACATTATTCCGCAGTCGAGCTATCTGCTCATCTCCACGATAATATAACACATCTCCATAAATAAACAGAGTATCGCCCTGCTCCATGCGAACATTACTAAATGCATCGAGTGAGTTGTCTTTTTCATAAAAATATGCACTGTCGCAGTACATATACATACTATCTTTCCGAAAGACAACATTTCCCCTCAATACTCGATAATCGGCACTCTGCTCCTTATCGAAAGTAAGTTCGTCACTATTCACCAAGTACACTTTATCGGGATCGTCCTGTTTAGGAAGTTTTTTTTCGGGAGTGCCCGATGCCGCCCACATACCAAGAGTAAGCAGGCATAAAATACCGACCAGTATTTTATGCCTTCCCTTTTCATCTTTTATTCTTTTTTGATGCCCCATTGGCGTCGATCTTATTTCTTTATCCAACCGTCATACTTAAATTCGCAGTTTCGCCAACCTTCTTTTATGCGGATATATGTCTCGCTTTGCTTCTTAGCCAACCACTCATTCAATATATCGGTCTTCTTCTTTTCCTCTACAATAGCTTTTAAGGTTTGATAATCATCAGACATATTGGCTTTATGTCCATCTATTCTGTTTTTCAGCTTTACGATTGCAACCACCTCTTTATTTTTACGTTCGTCGGTCATGACAAACGGTTTCGAAATTTCGCCCACCTTCAAATCGGCAACCACCTTAGCCACATCTTGGGGCAATTGTCCCATTTCGAACTTAGAATTTCCGGTTTGAGGGTTTACCATAAGTCCCTTGTTATTGCGAGTATCCTTGTCTTGCGAAACATATTGGGTTATTTCATCGAACGATATTTTCTTATCTATTAAATCTACCCTCAACGAATCGAGACGAACCAAAGCATCGGATATATCTTTCTCGGAAACGTGCGGACGAAGTAGTATATGCCGAACATTTATACGGTCGCCTCTCTTCTCTATCAACTGTATAATATGGTAACCATATTCGGTCTCCACAATTTTAGAAACCTTCTTCGGGTCATTCAAGTTAAACGCGACATTGGCAAACTCCGGCACCAAATTGCTTTTGCTCACGAAGCCCATTTCTCCCCCCATCATGGCAGATCCCCGATCTTCGGAATAAAGAACCGCAAGAGTAGAGAAATCTCGCTCGCCTTTATTTACTTGTTCGCTGAAATCACGCAATCGAGCTTTCACATTATCTATTTCCTGCTGCGGAACCTTAGGATTCAAAGTAATAATTTGGACTTCTACCTGCATGGGAATATAAGGAATACTGTCGGCCGGCAATTGATTATAAAACTTACGCACCTCGGCCGGTGTGGTTTTTACATCTTTTACCAAATTTCGTTGTACTTCCTGTACGGTTCCCTGATCACGAATAACATTCGCCAACTCTTCACGAATTTCGGTTACCGGCTTTTTAAAGTATTCTTCCATTTTTTCCTTCGACCCGATATTAGCGATCAGATAATTGATACGAGCCTCTACTTGTTGAAAAACAGTAGCATCAGGAACTGTAATCGTATCCAGTTTCGCCTGATGCAGAAAAAGTTTCTGCACGGCAAGCTGTTCGGGTATTACACAATAAGGATCGCCATCAATACGTTGTCCGTCGTATTGCATTTGTCGATATTGCTCTTCAACCTCAGACTTATAAATAGCTTCATCTCCTATTATCCATACAACCTCATCGATAACATTGTCATCGGAAAAAGCCGGCAAAGACACCGCCATAAAGAAAAATAAAAGCCAATCAGTAACTTTACACATAATTCAATTATTTTATACTCTCTTTTTCAATAGATTTCTCACCTTTATACAACCACTTTATATCACCCGACTTCTCGGCATCCCGATACAGATTTTCTTCCAGCTCCCGATCAAAGTTCAACCGATTGCTATTTGTCAAAATTTCCTGAATTTGAGCCCGAGCAAAATCATAAGGCATTTCTTCTCCCGGCAAACGATATTCTGTAATATTCAGTAAATACCAATATCCGTTTTTATTAAATTCCAACTTATGATGTGTCTTTAAAAAGGATTCAGCATCTCCAAACTCGTATGGAATATTATTGACGATTTCTTCAAACGGTATCCACTTGTCATAAAAGTAGTCATAGATCACCGCATTTTTCAAAGCATATTTCTCGATCTTTTCTACTCCATCGGGATTTGTAGAACAATACCATTTTTTCAACTGTCCAAGATTGGGCGTATTCTCCGGTACTTTAAGAAACAACCCTTTCAAGATGGCTTCATGCAAACGAAACATTTCTGAGTTTCGCTCATAATAATCCAGCATTTCTTGTTCATCAAAAGACTTCGTCACCCGTTCATTAACCAATCTCTTACGATATTCGAATATGACTAAATCTCGTCGGTATTTCTCAACCAATGCATCAATACGTTCTATATCGGGAATATTCTTTTGTGCCATTCGATATAGTAATACATCACAAATCCATCGACGGATATACTTGTCGGCAAAATCGGTACTATCAGCGCGAGAGAGTCCCTCTGGCATGGCATCGGCAAGCTCTTGACGCGATAGTATTTCATCGCCCACTTGTACCAATGAATTTTCATCGCTCTGTAACCCACTTCGGCATGCCGAAAAAAGGCATGCCGAAAATGCTGCGCATAATACTATTATCGAGACTTTATACATCTATATTACCTACATAAATATCCGCTAAATTACGACTAAATAATGGCAACTACGGCCTATTAACTGTTTTTAGGACATCTTCATAGATTTCTACCGGATATTTTTTATTGAGTTTCTTCACCCAAACTTTTTCAAGGTAAGTTTGGTAATCGGCCGTTACTTGTCCTCTCACATCGGTATACGCTTCCGGCATCTTCTTCAATAGTTTACCAAACACAAAAGCTATCGGCAACTTCTCATCGGCTTTCACCGGAGCTCCCTTAAATACCAATTCGTCAATTTTTTCATTATCTCCCTCAACAAACAAACCTCGTTCCACTTTTACTCTTGTTAAAGAGTCGGTATTGAACTCTCGATTCAACACGACGATTACAGAATCGTCATCGAGTTCTTTAATCCGGTTCTTTATGCCATCGGCGGTAGCCGCATCACAGCATTGAATCAAAAATCCTTTATAATGAGGTTTATCCCATTTGTATTTTTTCCTATTTTTCTTGAAAAACTTCTGCAAGCCCTCGGTATCTTTCGATGCTTTTTCCCAAACTTCCCTATTGCTAATTTCAAACAGCAACATGCCGTCTCGATATTCATTCATCAAATTACGAAAATCGGGATACTTATCTTCCAAATGAGCCTTCTCGAAATCTAATATTTCCATATCGGCCATATAACCAATCATAGTCGAAATATAATCGGGTGCATTGACCGTCACATCTCGGCCTTTGGACAAAAACGAGGCAAAATCGGCCACTGTATATGAATGGTTCTCAAATGAGAATAAAACACTTTGGTCATTATGAATAGCCGCTATATAAGAAGAATCGACTTTACCTAAATCGCCAGCCAATTTCATCAACTTCGCCCGCTGCGATTCTTCCAAAGAAAAACCATAATCATTTTTCAATTTAGCCACCATCGCATTACGAGCCATGCTACCTCTTTCGTCTCGTGCCATCATTCGCGTAATCTCCGAGCGCATTTGTTCAAAGGGCTTAATATCCCGCCGGTCCATTAACTTAATGATATGCCAGCCATAGGGAGATAATACAGGCTCTGTAATATCTCCTTTATTTTTAAGAGCAAATGCAGCATCCTCGAACTCTTTTACAAATTGTCCACTACTCACCCACGGTAATTCTCCACCTCGTACGGCAGAAGCCTTATCTTCCGACCGCTCCTTTGCCATCGTAGCAAAATCGGCTCCCGACTTCAATTCTTCATAAATGGCTCGTATCTCGGATTCTTTCTGCGCTTTTACTTCATCAGAAGCACCACGAGGCACTAATATCATGATATGGGAAAATAGAAACTCTCCCGGATTGGGACGACGACTATGTACTTTTATAATGTGATATCCGAACTGGGTTTCCACTATATCGGAAACTTCTCCCGCTTGTAATGCGAAAGCAGCCTTTTCAAAAGGATAAACCGTACGTCCGCCTCTAATAAATCCTAAATATCCCTTATTCTGCCTCGATCCGTCTTCACTGAATTTCTCTGCCAACATTCCAAAGTCTTCACCCGCCTTGATTTCAGCCAATACCGATTCGGCTTTTTTCTTTGCCTCGGCTCGGTCCTCAGGAGTCCGAGCATTCAATCCTATGAGAATATGGCTTACCTCCACATCTTCTTTCATTCGGTCATAAGCCTCATGTGCCAAACGGTCATCAACAGAAGCATCGATCAAATAGGGTTTAGCCAACTCTTCTCTATACCCCGCCAATTCATTTTTAAATGCCGAAGTCGTATCAATCCCCATAGCTTCGGCCTCGGCGACTTTCAACTTGTAGTTCTTAAATAGTGTAACGTATTCATCGAGAGATTTATGATCGATTTGTTGCTGGCTGTTCTTATTATAGATATACTCAAATTCCGATTTGTGAATATCTTTATTATTCACTCTCATAATAACAGGGTCGACATCGGTAGCCCCCCCTCCAAACCAAGAATTTCCGGCAAGCAAAGCCGCTAAGAGCCATTTGTTTTTCATTGTGTTATGCACTACATTTTATTGAGACTTGATAGTCCCGAGTTATCAACAAAAATAATACACTATTTTAACGCTTCAAATATAAGAAAATTATATCGTAATCACTAAAATAGTGTATTCTTCCCAAAAATAAAAATCCACCTTCCTTATCGGAAAAGTTATCCTCTACTATAATTCGGAGCCTCGCTGGTTATCGACACATCATGAGGGTGGCTTTCGGCTACACCAGCATTGGTAATACGAGTAAACTTAGCATCATGTAAAGCCTCTATATCCTTAGCTCCACAATATCCCATTCCGGCACGCAAACCGCCGACCATCTGATAAACTACTTCATATAAAGATCCTTTAAAGGGAACACGAGCCGCAATTCCCTCGGGAACCAATTTTTTAGTATCAGTCTCATTAGCTTGGAAATAACGGTCTTTCGAACCTTTCTCCATCGCTTCGAGAGATCCCATACCCCGATATGACTTATACTTACGTCCATTGAATATGATCGTTTCTCCCGGCGATTCTTCAACACCAGCTAGCATACCGCCCAACATAACCGAGTAAGCCCCAGCAGCCAATGCTTTTACAATATCACCCGAATAACGAATTCCACCATCGGCAATCAATGGCACGCCTGTTCCTTTCAATGCTTTCGCCACGTCATAAACGGCAGATAATTGAGGAACCCCGACACCGGCAATCACCCGGGTCGTACAAATGGAACCGGGGCCTATACCTACTTTCACTCCGTCGGCTCCGGCTTCCACCAAAAATTTAGCGGCTTCACCCGTCGCAATATTTCCCACAACGACATCGATATCTGGATATTTTGCTTTTATATCTTTCAATACACCGATTACGCCCTTAGAATGTCCATGCGCCGTATCTATAACGATAGCATCGACTCCGGCTTCTACCAACGCATCCACACGAGTCATCGAATCGGCCGTAACACCGACCCCCGCAGCCACACGCAGCCGACCTAATTTATCTTTACAAGCAAACGGTTTATCTTTGGCTTTCGTTATATCCTTATAAGTAACCAACCCTACCAAATGGCCGTCTTTATCGACAACCGGGAGCTTCTCTATCTTGTGCCTTTGAAGAATATCCGCAGCCTGTTGCAAATCGGTGGATTGTGAAGTCGTCACTAAATTGTCTTTGGTCATTACCTCGTCTACCAATCTTTCCAAATCGCGTTCAAAACGCAAGTCCCGATTCGTTACAATACCCACCAAAAGATTTTTATCGTCCACTACGGGAATCCCTCCTATATGGTATTCACTCATCATAGACAACGCTTCGCGCACCGTCGACCCACACTTGATTGTCACAGGGTCATAAATCATTCCATTCTCAGCTCGTTTAACAGCATGAACTTGACGGGCCTGAGCCTCGATACTCATATTTTTATGAATGACTCCAATTCCTCCTTCACGAGCGATAGCAATAGCCAATTGCGCCTCGGTTACCGTATCCATGGCTGCCGAAACTAATGGAATATTTAATCGGATATTGCGTGAAAACTGCGTCGACAACTCGACATTACGAGGAAGGACTTCGGAGTAAGCGGGGATTAACAAAACATCGTCAAAAGTTAATCCGTCCATCACCACTTTTTCTGCAACAAATGACATAATGGGGTTCATTAGAATTTTATTGCATGCAAAGATAATTATTTTTCGGCAAGCTATTATCTATACATGAAGATTTTTAAATTATTTATCACCCCAAAAGCTAAAATAAAAAAGCGACAACCGATTATCGGAATGTCGCTTTTTCACTATTATTTCTCGGCTTTTAATTTCCCATCTCTGAAAGGAACTTGATACGTATCAAACGAATTTCTTCTTCGCTATACTCCATACCAAACTCCTCAATGGCATCTTCGAGACTATCGCTTTCACTCTCCTTGAAGTAGTCAAAAATATCGTCGATATGCTCGTCATCCATAATCTCGTGCAGGAAATAGTCGATATTGATTTTCGTTCCCGAATAAACAATCGCCTCTATCTCGTCGAGCAACTCTCCAAATTCAAGGCCCTTCGACTCGGCCAATTCATCAAGTGCAATTTTCCTGTCGATGGCCTGAATAATGGATACTTTCAATTTCGACTTATTGGCAACCGTACGCACCCTTAAATCTTCGGGACGCTCAATTTCATTTTCTTCCACATGAGCTTTGATGACTTTAACGAATTCTTCTCCGTAACGTTTCGCTTTACCTGCTCCTACCCCCGGAATATTTTGTAACTCCTCAATTGTAATCGGATAGGTTGTCGCCATAGCTTCTAATGAAGGGTCTTGAAAAATCACATACGGAGGAAGTTCCAATCGTTTAGCGATTTTCTTTCGCAAATCTTTCAAAATAGAATATAACTCGGGATCGACCGCACAAGAAGCTCCACCTTTCATGGGCACTTCTTCCTCCACCTCGTCAAAATCGACATCTTTGACAATCTTAAACGAAACCGGATTCTTCAAAAACGCATGCCCAGCCTTCGTTACCTTCAATAGATCTTTACCTATGTAGCCGGCTATCAATGCTTGTCGAATGACGGCGTTC
>PPYE01385353.1_pt1 | contig 13922 bp, 8 predicted proteins | sample 1559881 | NCBI WGS metagenome assembly PPYE01 (sample SAMN08240022, study PRJNA423297) | Human gut metagenome, whole genome shotgun sequencing project.
ATAAAGGCCGATCCGATGTTGATCGAGAAGATGAACATCAGATACATGATGAACAGGAAGATCGGAATACCGAGCCAGCGGTTCAGAACGATCTTGTCAATTTTATCGGTCGTGCTCTGGTCGATCTCGCCTTTGCGGATCATGGATGCGGCTGTTGCCTGAGATACAAAGCTGTAGCGAACGTCAGCCATCGCGATATCGAGGTCGCCGTTGTACTTCTGATTAATTTCCGCAATGATCTTATCGACTTCGGTCAGGTCCACCCCTTTCAGGTAGTCGCCCATACCGGCGTCGCCTTCCAGCAGCTGCTCGGCCGTCCATTCGGCGCGTTCCACTTTCTGAGCAGACAGAAGCTTGACAATTTCAGCTCTGGCCGCCTCTACGTCATCGGCAAAGACGATCGGGTTCTTCGGGATACGAAGGTCATCGAGCTGGGCGTCGATCGCGGCACACAGTTCTTTTAAGCCCTGCTCTTTCGCAGCGACAATACCGATCACAGGGCAGCCCAAGGCTTCGCTGAGTTTGTGCGGATCGATTTCGATTTGGTGGGCAGCAGCCATATCCAGCATATTGAGCACCACGATCATCGGAACCTGCATTTCGAGAAGCTGCGTGGTCAGATAAAGATTGCGCTCGAGGTTGCTCGCGTCAACGATGTTGACGATCAGTTCGGCTTCATCCTGCAGGATGTAATCACGGGCAACGCGTTCGTCCTCACTGGAAGCAGAACTCGGCTGAAGGGAGTAAATGCCGGGCAGGTCAACGATTGTGATCTCTCTGTCTTTATAAGTGAACTCGCCGACAATGCGTTCGACGGTCACGCCGGGCCAGTTGCCGACCGTTTGATGAGAGCTGGTCAGACCGTTAAATAAAGTGGTTTTGCCGCAGTTCGGGTTGCCCACAACTGCAATGATATTTTTACGCATGGTTTGATTTATTTGATCGGTTCGACATCCAAAATTTCAATCTCGCCCTTACGGACGCTGATTGAAGAACCTCTTAATTTGATTTCGACCGGATCGCCGAGGGGAGCGACTCGCTCAACCACAAAAGGCGTTCCGGGAAGAGCGCCCAATGCCAAAAGTCTTTTGCGGTATTCGATTAAGCCGGGTCTGAAGGATTTGATTACGCCCTTCTCGCCGGGCTTCATATCTCTAAGCAGCATTTATTTTTCTACCTCTTTGTTCCATAGAACTTTGAGTTCCTTCGCTACCGGACGGCCGATGGCGACGTGTACGTTGCTAATGGCTACGACGACAGGGCCGGAAATCGTTACGCTGGACACCGTCAGAGGAAGATCTAAATAGATACCGACATCCGTGAGTTTGCGAATGTCTTCCTGACTGAGGTTTCCCCAGCTCACGAGATCAACCACTGCTCCGACGGGTGCGTCTAGAAGGCTGATCTCAGCGTCGTTTGTTTTTTCCATGAAAGCTCCTGCTTTATATTTCGAATAAATCAAATAATAATAGTAACGATTCTCATTATTCAAAAATTAGATAAATATTTTGAGCAATTTAACTTATAAATGCGATGTTAATAAGTATAAACCCTAAGCAATTTTTACTTTCACTTTTAAGGACCTGAAAGAAAGGATAAAAATGTTCAAAAAGGTCTTTCGGTGTTATCGATATTTGTATTCGTTATCGGCAAGGACGTCGGTTTGCCTCATCAGAAATCAATCGACGAGGTTCTTTTTTAGCCGTACGATCTCTTTGCCTAATTCAATGCGCCAAAAATTAATATCGCAAATTCAAAGGTTCAGAGCAGGTTTTCGAGCGATCGGCAACAAGCCGAGTGAGGCACTGCAACTTGAGGAAAATTTTCCGCCCTTCCACGGCGTACCGTAATGCGGTTATTACCTAAAAATGTGATTTTTCTTAGCACTTTCAAATTCCAAAAAGCTCAAAGCTAATTCTAATGTTTCTAACATATTACATAAAATGCAAAAAAACATCCGTATTAATACGGTTATTTAGCCAATTTTTTGAGGATTTTTGACATTATTTTGAAAATATCTTCCCATTTAGCACGCTCCGTGAATTTTCTGTGAAAGAACAAATTTTCGTGCCAATAAAGGGCGGATCTCTTTGATTTTGGGGTTTTTACTAAATCTGCATCATGTTTCTTTTGATTCTATCGATTTATTCGATGGGGTTGTTTACCCCATAATTATTGTTATTTTGTAGCCCTGTGTAACTATTCGTAAAATTATCCTTATTTTTCCGTTGTTTGCAAAACTTATCAGCCTGCTCATTAATCTTCAAATCTTATTGACACCTTATGAGTCAGGCGCCTAAAGTGACCGCAATCGGCGCAACCGCCGAATCCACCCCAGGACTTGTGCAAATGTTGCACTTGTATGCTAAAGGACACAATTTATGCGCACATCTCGTCGTATATTTTTAAAATCTGCTGTCGGTTTGACCGGCGCGGCTACCGCATTCCACGCATCTGCGGCCTCCCGCTTCCTTCCCGGTCAAATCGGCAAATGGAAACTGGCAGATACCAAAGAATACTTAAACATCTGCTGCTACTGCTCCGGCGGCTGCGGAACCATTTGTTCCGTCCGCGACGGTCAGCTTATTAATATTGAAGGCGACCCTGACAACCCCGTGAACCTGGGCGGCCTTTGCCCGAAAGGCGCAGGTCTGACCGGTCTGAGAAAGATCGTTGATAAAGACCGCCGCTTAGTGATGCATCCGCACCGCCTCACACAGCCTCTGGTTCGCCGCCCCGGCTCCAGTGAATGGGAACCCATTTCCTGGTCTCAGGCTATCGACGAGATGGCGCGCAAAATTAAGAAAACTCGTGACGAGAGCTACACTAAAGAAGAAGACGGTGTTACCGTCAACCGTTGCGAGGGTATTGCAAGCTACGGCGCTGCTCAGCTGAACTGTGAAGAAGCTTGGCTTGTTCAGAAGTTTGCCCGTTCTCTTGGCGTCGTTCAGATCGACAACCAGACTCGTGTCTGCCACTCTTCTACCGTTTCCGGTTTAGCCCCGACCTTCGGACGCGGGTCCATGACCAGCCACTGGTGCGATTTCCAAAACGCCGATGTCATCATGACCATCGGTTCCAACAACGTTGAAAACCATCCGCTGTCTTCCCGCTGGTGTCACCGCGCCGTTGACCGCGGTGCCAAGTGGATCGTTGTTGACCCGCGCTTTACTCGTACCGCCTCTCAGGCCGATATGTACGCCCCGATTCGTCCGGGTACCGATATCGCTTTCTTCGGCGGCATGATTCACTACATTCTTGAGAAGAAGCTCTATCAGAAAGAGTACGTGATGAACTACACGAACGCTACCTTCCTGATTGATCCTTCCTATAAATTTGATGTTGCAGACGGTCTCTTCTCCGGTTGGGATGAAAAAGAAAAGGCTTACAGCAATAAGACTTGGATGTATCAGACTGAAAAGGTTATTCCTTGGAGCACAGAACCCGGTGCACCCGGCGCTTGGGCTGACAATCCCGGAGTACCTAAGTTCAACCATCCTGCCCTCAAGGTTCCTAAGAAGGATGCCTCACTTCAGGATCCGAACTGTGTTCTGAATCTTCTTGCCAAGCATTATGACCGGTACACACTGCAGAAAGTCAGTGAGGTAACCGGTATTAAACCTGAACTGCTTGAAGAAGTCTATAAGACCTATGCAGCTTCCGGCGCCCCGGAAAAGAGCGGCACAATCCTGTATGCGCTCGGCCAGACTCAGCACTCCTACGGCAGCCAGAACTGCCGCGCCATGTGCATCATCCAGCTGCTCTTAGGCAACGTCGGTGTTGCAGGCGGCGGTATTAACGCCCTCCGCGGCGAACCGAACGTTCAGGGCTCTACCGACGTCGGCGCCACCATGGACTACGCTCCGGGCTACCTCGCTTGGCCGATCCAGCAGAACCATCCGACATTGGATGCCTACCTTTCTAAAGAAACCTATGCCGACGGCTACTACATGAACAAGCCGAAGTTCATGGTTTCCATGCTGAAAGAATGGTATGGCGACAACGCCACAGCAGAAAACAACTACTGCTATGACCTTCTGCCGAAACGCTCCCTGAAGCACAACGACTCCACGATCCCGACTTTCCATTACATGGCAGAAAACCAGATCAAGGGTTACTTGGTTTGGGGTATGAACCCGGCTCATTCCGAACCGAACACCAAGTACTGCCGCGAAGTTCTCGGCAAGCTTGACTGGATGATCGTTGCTGACTGGTTCGCAACTGAAACTGCTACCTTCTGGAAAGCTCCGGGCATGAAGCCTGAAGAAATTCAGACAACCGTCTACATGCTGCCGGCAGCCCTGATTTACGAAAAAGAAGGTTCTATCGCCAACTCCGGCCGCTGGCTGCAGTGGCGTCAGAAAGCCGTTGAACCGGCAGGACAGGCTAAGAGCGACTTCGAAATCATGACTCGCCTCTTCAACCGTATCGCTCAGCTGTATCGTCAGGAAGGCGGCGTCAATCCTGACCAGGTTACCAAAGTCAACTGGGATTACCGCAATCCGCAGGGTCAGCTCGATATCAAGGCAGTTGCTCACGCCATTAACGGCTACAACACCAAGACCGGCAAACTGCTGAAGGGCTACGGCGAACTCACAGCCGACGGCGACACAGCCTGCGGCATGTGGATTTACGGCGGCTACTTCAACAACGAAAACGAGAAATGGGATGCTATGGCTCAGCCCTGCACCCGCCGCTCTCTGGCTGATCCATCCGGATTGGGCCTTTACAGCGAATTCTCCTTCTCTTGGCCTGCCAACCGTCGAATCCTCTACAACCGTGCGTCTGCCGACATGAACGGCAAACCTTGGAACCCCAAGAAGATGCTGGTTGAATGGAACGGCTCCCGCTGGATCAACAATGACGTCGGCGACTTCGTTGAAACCCGTGTTGAAGACGGTAAGGTTGTTCCGGTTCCGCCGAACAACAAGGCCTTCTTCATGACTTGGGAACAGGACGCCCGCTTGTTCAGCTACCCGATGAAAGACGGTCCTCTGCCCGAACACTATGAACCGTACGAGTCTCCAACGAAGAACGTGATGAACGGCCGTCAGGACAGCCCGATGGTTCAGTTCACGAAGTGGAAGGAATCCATCAAGCGCGGCAACAGCGAAGAGTACCCGATCGTTGCAACGTCTTACTCCGTCTGCGAACACTGGCAGTCCGGCACTCAGACCCGCAACATTCCATGGCTCGTCGAGATCATGCCGAGACCTTTCGTTGAAATTTCCGAAGAATTAGCTAAAGAAAAAGGCATTAAGAACGGCGATGAAATCCGTGTTTGGAACAATCGCGGCTCCATTAAGGCCTTCGCGATGGTTACCGTCCGCTACCAGCCACTTGAAATTAACGGCAAGAAGACGCATACCATCGGTCTGATTCACCACTGGAGCTGGGCCTCTGCCTATGCCACCGGCGATACCATGAACGACCTTTCTCCGAACGTGGGAGATCCGAACTCCTACATTCCTGAATACAAGGCCTTCCTGGTCAATGTTGAAAAAGCCAAATAATTCGGAGGATCTGTAATGTCTATCTACACAAGAAAAGAAATGGCGATGCTTTACGATGCCTCCAAATGCACAGGATGCAAAGGATGCCAAGTCGCCTGTAAACAATGGAACGTTCTGTATTCCAATCTCGGAATGAACGCCTTCCCGTTCTCCGGAAGCTACCAGAACCCTGAAGACCTCAACGGCAGCAACCGTCTAGTCATGACCTTCAAGGAAAAGAAGTCTGACAACCAGCTGCGTCCCGTTGAATGGGCCTTCGGCCGCCGTTCCTGCTTCCACTGCACCAATGCCGGCTGCGTTACGGTCTGCCCGACCGGCTGCTTAAAGTACGAAGAAAACGGTGTGGTTTCCGTTTCTCCGGAAAAGTGCATCGGCTGCCGATACTGCGAAATGGCCTGTCCGTTCGACGTTCCTCGCTACTACGGCGACGAACCCAAGATCGACAAGTGCACGATGTGCTGGGATCGTTTGGAAAACGGGATGCTTCCTGCCTGCGTCAAGACATGCCAGCCGGGTGCCCTGCACTTCGGTCCGCGTGACGAGATGATCAAACTCGGCAAAGAACGCGTCGAATTCCTGAAAACCCGCGGCTACGACAAAGCCGAGCTTTACGGTGAAAACGAATGCGGCGGCCTGCATATTCTTCAGGTCTGCAAATTCGGTGCCGAAGCTCAGGGTCTTGTTAAGGGTGCTCAGCCAAGCCCGCTTGCCACACTGAGCAAACTGGCTCAGCCGGGCGCTGGATTGGCTGCCGCGGCTACCGTTGCCGGTTTGGCCGTGTCCTTCGTTGCCGCTTTGGGCTATCGCCGTCGTAAGATGACGATTGAAGAGGCCAAGGAACATTGGACACCTGCTCAGCGTAAACGCGGTGAAGAATATCTCCGTGAAGCTAGGAAAGAAGCTGCTGAGCAAGAACGCAGAGAAAATGCAGAGTAAAGAGGACCACCATGATTACTAAATACATCAAGCGCCATTCCGTATTGGCACGAATCACGCACGGTGTTGTAGCGATTTCCTGCATCCTGCTTGCGATTACAGGACTGTTCGTTATGATTACCGCCTGGAACAACAGTGTAGGCAGCGAGTTCACCATCGCTATGCGCTGGACGCACAGACTGCTCGCCATTCCGTTCATTCTGATTCCGCTGCTGGCGATCATCATTTCTCCGAAGGGCTTTGTCCACCTCTTTAAGAACAATATCTTCGGCAAATGGGACGCTGACGACCGTACGTTCGCCATGCGCTTTATTCCTTATCTTTTCGCTCCCGGCAAGGTTCACATGCCTCCGCAGCGTGAAGTTAAGTCCCTGCAGCGTGTTGCCGACGGCACCCTGCTCTTTGCAGGCGTCTTCGCAGCAATCTCGGGTATGATCCTGTGGCTCAATACCGGCCTTCTGCCGGGCGGAGAATGGGCTTACCACTTCTCTCAGTCCACACTTCTCACAGCTAAGATCGTCCACGACATCTCCTTCATCGTGATCATCGTCTTCGGTCTCGGCCACATCTACCTCGGTGCCGGCATCTTCGAACCGTATCACGGCACGCTGAACCTGATGTTCGGCAACGGCAAGATCAAAGAAGCCGATGCCGCTTATCACTGGGGCTACTGGGCCAACAATGAACTGGCTATCGGTAAGAATGTCGTAGAAGTTAAAGACGGGGAAAAGAAACGCGGTGATACCGCCTCCGAAGGTTGGGAGAAATAATCAAAACTAAATTGGCACTCGGTTTCGGGCGCTAAATTCAGAGCTTGAATCCTCGGTCCGAAATGACCGAGGATTTTTTGCATTTGTCTTCAAGCTGATTTCTCAACAATTTATTTAACCTCTTGGTGGAGACGCTTTACAATTGGTTTCTGTCATTTCTTAGTTTCAGCCTTATTACTCTCATCGAGGGTTGGGGCGAATCAAAACTCAAAGGCAGACAGGCTTCTTAGAGGTTTATAGAGCAAGAGTTCTACCGAATTTCTTATAGAGTAGAGCCCTATTCGAAAAGACCATTTCATGCTTCTACATGGAAGAGACTTTTCGGTTTAAGCAGGAAAGGTATGACTTCATCCGTACCAGGCTCCAACTTCGCGTTCGTAAGCTCAGTAAACCTTGATGTTCTTAAAGACCACTACCTTTTAAAAGGCCCTTTCAACAAAAGCTCAGTGCCCCCCTAAGTTCTCTCTATCAACTGAGTGAATCGTCAGTAGGCGCTTAGACATATGAAAACCTCCCGAACAGCTGATGCCATTCGGGAGGATTAAGAGCTCTTGCTAGGAGATTGTTTGTTGAATAAGGAAGAGCGTACCGCTCCCTCCTCTTTCAAAAATTAGAACTGGTAACGATAGTTAGCCTGGAGAGTCTGATCAACTCTGCCGCGATTTCCGCCGCCAATTCCGTAGTTCAAGCCGAAGGAATGTTTACCCTTGGTTGTTTCAACGCCGACTTTACCTTTGTACATCGCATTATTTGTAATGCGAGCGTCGAAGGAGTCAAGCGTACCTGTTGTCACTAAACCGACCTTATTGGAAATTTTCTTGTCACCGAAGTTCGGTGCAATCGTTAAATCAATAAACGGTTTGACCTTAGCTCCGCAGGATGCTTCAAGGTTGGCGTTAAACGCCATGCCGAAAGGTACCTGAACTAAGTTAGCCTTATCTGCCGTATAGGTCAGTCCTCCGGCATTAAAGCTGTCAAGTTTTGTATGAACATACTTGACTCCGATATGGGGAGTGACAGTGATGCGGTCATTCAAGGCAAGCGATTTTTCAGCTCTTACACCGATCGAGAATGTCTTAGCGTCCGGCTTGCCTTTGAAGCCCATCTGCTTGATTTCATTCTTAGACTGCAGATAACCGACGGTACCGATGAAGTTGGCGAAACGAGTATTTGCGACACCGTAGAGGTGGATACCGTAGTAGTCGATATTGTTCTTAACTCCGGAACCATTTCCCTGACCGCGGACAGAACCCTTACCTAAACTGACGGCAAGACCAGCTGCGACACCATTGCCTAAAGCGTAGTCTCCGCCGATCGTAACACCAGTCAGATCGCTCTTATAACCGTACTTAGCAACACCAACAGAGTAGTCGTTGGCTTTGCTGAAAGAACCGTTCACGTCGATCCAAAGGTCAGGACCAGCTTTTTCATGATCGTAGGAGGCAAGTTTGGAACCGTGAAGATTCAGTGAGTCCTGAATCATGTCTGCTGTATTTACAGCAATGGTCTGAGCTCCGCCGGCCACACCCATCAGAGCGATAGAGTTGAGAGCCTTCTCGACTTCAGCATGCTCCAAGCCGTTGTAAACGCTCAGAAGGTTATTGATTCGATCAACGCCGACGCCCTTCTCTCCACTAACAGCTGCAAGAACTGTGTTCGGCATTAACACGTTAGAAATAACGGACAGGTCGGAATTAACACTAACTACTAATTCACCGTTTTCGTTTAAAGAGATTTTATCTAATCCAAGAATTCGGTTAGTTGTTTCGTAACTAGTACCTTCATCGATCCTCATGTCACCAAAGCCTGCGGCGATAGGAATGTTTTTCCCTGCTACTGCATTGTGGACAATAACTTTAGAACCAGACTCAGTTATGAACTTATGGCCTGCAGTACCGTTAATTGAAGATCCTTCGGTCTCCCCATTTACGATAAGCGCACTGCCTTTTTTAATAAAAACAGCGGCTCCTGGAAGGTTGTTATTCAGGTCGTCAGAATTATTTTCAACTGTTCCGTCAACAAGAATAGTATTGCCGCCATTCAAGCTAACCGGAGAAGCAACATAAACAACGGACTTTATATCGTTTTCAGCGAGGCCATGTCCACTCTGTTTCAACGCCGTCAAGGCTAACTGAGTATCCCTGCTGCCGAGTGTAAGAGCAGAGTTTTGTCCGACAACGATATGAGACGTAATTTCACCAGGATTTTCAATGGCACCCAGGCTCGGTTCTTCGTTCCAAGCAGGGTCCAAGTAAAGCATACCGCCGTTCAATTCTGCAGAAGAAGCAATGAAGCTTCCCCTGAGAACTTCTAATGTTTGGCCGTCGTTAAGGGAGAATTTTTCAGTTTCAACAATACCTTTGCCTGTCAGCTTCAGTTTGCTCTTGTTGTCACCAGTAGCTTTAAATTGATCATTGCCAATTTCCTTAAAGCTCACTCTAGAACCCTGTGCGGCCTTAACTTCGTCAAAGTTTTTGAAAGTACCCGCAAAATCAGCATTGAACACAGCGTTGTCATCACCGAAAGCAAGCACAGAAGACTTAGCATTACTTCCATCCACTTTTCCTTCAAAACCAATATCAGCCAGGAAAGTCACGGTTGCTGTTCCGCCGACAGTAGCGGTGCCTCCGTTCTCAGCAAGCCCACCAGCATAGATGTTTCCGGAAATCTTACCTCCGGCAATCGTCACGGAAGAGTTGCCAGTGACCTTGGCAGTTGCGCCATTCCCTTGAGCAAATCCTCCGCCAATAACGTCTTTAACAATACCTCCGGAAACTAATACATGACTATCACCATCGACCGTTGCTTCTGTACCCATTTCGATATGAGTGGTCTCAGAATAGCCTGCTCCAATCAAGTAAGAAGAAATTTCACCGGATTCTAAAACCGCAAAAGAATTGCCTTTGACATTGCTCACAGGATGTTCATCATTCACCTTCGAAGACTCACCACCATTAGAAACTGCGTAGTAAGAAGCTAATCCCCCTCCATTTACAATGTTAGCGGAACCACCACGAATCAACGCCGTGGAATTGCCAATTACGTAGGCCTCTCGTCGGCCATTCTGATTCATGTAATGTGCGTATTCCGCCAAGCTGCCACCAACAACATGAAGACTTTTAGCGTTACCACCTCCGCTTAAAACGGCAGTCGAAGATCCGGCAGAATAACTGTGTCCGTTAAGTTCAAACTCGGCCTTTTGTTCCTCAAGTTTGCCAACAACACTACTTCCAAACCAGTTGGTTACATGCCCGCCTACTAAATAATCTGAAATATTACCTTGTGCAACTTCAACATAAGTTGTTCCTGCAGATAACGTGCTGCTCTTGTCAGAGGTTACGGTTCCGCTTACAATTCCGCCTCCATACACTTCAGCTAAAGCTGTTTTCTCTCCATCAACAAACACGTTGGTGCTGTTTACGTGAGCCAGAGAGTTTTTGGCTGCATAAACCTGCATTCCACCGAAAACCTGAGTTCCAGGATCATGGGAAACGCCCGATATTCCAGTTTCAAGGTCGCGACCCGAGATGTTATGAATCCTTACCGTGGAAGAGTTGACAATAACGTTGGCGTTTGTAGCTGCCTCGACTCTGCCCGCACCAAAAACTCTTCCGCTGTATCGATTTGTAGATTGTGTATAACCATCAAACGTTGAATCAACAATATACACAACCGCATCGCCGGATCTAAATGTAACGTCATTCCCCATTACAAAACCCGCGCCCAAGGCATCCCCGAAGAAGTGGGAGTTTTTAACGTTTAGGTTGGTATTGCCTTCGTTGAAAGTTCCGGAAGTTTTGATGTTAGACCCAGCATAAATATGTGAGGTTTTAACCTCATTTTTTGAATCAATGAGACCGACAATAATATTCTCAACTGAAACGTTAACTGAGTTGGACACTGTTGCATTCAGGCCTCCGCCAAAAAACTGCCCATGCGTTTGATTCTGTGTTGTTCCTTGCAGAGGAGTAAATCCGTTTTGACTACCATCTAATATCAAAGTCGAGTTTTTATGAGAGACAACTCCGCCGTTTTCCGCTCCACTACCTGCATAAATCCAGTTTCTTTTACCCGCCGTCTCCGAATAAAAAGTGCCGCCTGTAATCTTCAGAACCGTTGAGTCTACCGTGGCAGATGTGTGGCTACCAGAAGCAAAAGAACCAGCGATAAATTGGCCAATTTTAGAAAAATCACCGCCGGAAACGTTAGTAACGATGCTCTGATCAGAAACTTTCAGGGTGCCAGTATTGTTGCCGTAGTTTTCGGCCATACTGCCGCCAACAAATCTCCCATCGAACTCTCCGGAAAGAATGTTGTTCTCGATTGATTGAGTTTTACCTTCGGCTGTGGCTGGACCGCCGCCTCCTTGTCCAGTTGCCTTAAGGAGATTGCCACCCACAAAATCTTTTTTAACTATGACGTTAGAAAGAGTGGTTTTAATTTTGTCCGTCGATAGATTGACTTTATCTGAGTTGGAGTTTTTGCTGCCGCCAATAATTCTGTCTGCAGTGATGTTCTTCGCTTCTAGAGTAGAGGAGCCAATGTGAAGAAGAGCCTCTTTATCTTTTTCTTTCTGAGTTCTTGCCTGAGATCCTCCAATGACTTCATCTATCGTAGTTTCCTTAGACAGGGTAATGGAAACATTTGTATTTGCAATGTCAGAAGAAGAGATACCAGAAAGGTCAATACCTCCAATAACCTTCGTGTTTTCCCCTAATTTGTCCGTATCGGAAATTTGGATCGGGGAACCGTTGCCGATCAAATTGTTTTGATTAAAGCTCTCTGTAGCCAAAGCAGGATTAATCGAAGATAAAGATGCCCCCCCCACCAACACACACATTGCAACTGCTGATGCACTTGTAACGATGCTCTTACTCTTACCTACGCTTCTTGCGCATTCGTTCGCTACAACAAGGAGTCCACGGGCACGATTGAAAATAACTTTAAAATTCTTATTCATCTTTACTCCAAATGGGTTGAGAAAAATAACAGGTTGAGGATACTTAAGAGGGTAATAGTTGTCAATATGGATGTTTATCCTAGCCGTTGGCCCAAATTTCAACAATATTTACTGAAATGGAATAAATAGCCCCTCTATAATATTGCTCGCTAAATTCCTTTTGAGTTTAAAAATTATGAGAGTAACTAGATGAAAAGATTTTTGTAATTTAATTTTTTGGATCTTGCTTTTATAAGCCGAATTTAATCTTTTCTAAACAATGTATTAAATACTTGACCCCTTATAAATTTATTTTTATTTGTAACTAAAGATTAAATTAAGGAAGCTCTGCAAAACGCTTGATTCTTCCCATTGGCCCTTCGGAGGCTTAATTTTTGAATGACCGGGCCGGATTTTCCAATCAGGAGGAATTGACTAGGGCCTAATCAGTCAATTTCCTCCCTAATAGGTACAGTTATCCTAGACGAAGCTCACCTTGGTTCGAATTTCGAAGCAATTTCCAATGAACATATTGGCGATCGAAGCCAGCATTGTTAAGCGTGCTGTATTTTTGGCCAACCCTCTATATCTGACTTTCTTATATCCAAACCGAACCTTAATTCGATGAAAGGCATGTTCGACCCTGCATCTAATCGAACTCAGCACCTTTTCTTCGGCAACTCTCTCTGCCGAGAGCTTCTTTCTCCGGCTGTAACGTTTTGCGGCCGTATAGGTTACGTGCTCAGGATCTGCGCTCTCGCGCTTTTCCATGCCGAGATATCCTGAATCGCCGATTACTTCCCGCTCATCAGGGCGGCGTAATTCATCAGCTTTGTCACATCGTGAACATTAGCCGAGCCGGAGTCGTTACCACCGTGTGGATGATTCCTGTGACTTTATCCACACCGATGTGCATCTTCATTCCGAAGTGCCGGTTGCTGCCTTTCTTAGCTGAGTGCATCTCAGGATCTCGCTTTTTGTCAGCGTTTTTCGTCGAACTCGGCGCTTCAATAAAAGAGCCGTCAGCTATCGTGCCTTTACTGAAGAGAAGACCTCTGTCGGTGAGCTACTTCTTGGACAATTCAAAGACCTGCTTATCCAGGCCGTTTTTCTCAAGAAGATGGCGGAAACGCAGGATCGTAGTCTCATCCGGACATTTTGAATCCATCGTCAGACCGACAAAACGGCGAGATGCGAAGGAATCGTGAAGCGTCTCTTCACACATTGGGTCTGACAAGTTATAGACCAGCTGCAGAAAATGAATGCGGATCATGAGTTCCAGCGGATAAGGCTGTGCACCCCGTTTGCCTTCGCTCTAGTAAGGTCCGATCAATGATTTCAAATCCTGCCAAGGAATTATGCCGTCCAAAGTCTCAAGGAATTTTGTTCTTCCGGCACCGCCCAGCTGCGGTGAGGTTTCAGCAAATAAATCAGCGAATGAGGGAGCTTTGATCTTCATAGGCATAATTTTCGGTAGTGCGCTAATTATATCATATCACCCACCTTTTGTGCTGAGGTTCTTTAACACAGAGGTTCTTTAATTCACAACTCAAAAGAAAAATTAAACTGGGGATATTTTATTTTAAAGATTTTCTTTTCTTTCAATCCTCTTCTTATCGTTAAAACAAAATCCAAAAATATCTATTTTTATTCACTACTGTCCAAAATAAATTTGAACGATTGACATCAGGCCCAACGCGCAATATTAATAAAAAAATCGAATAGAACCCTCATAAATTTCTAATAATTCTATGAATTTATTAT
>PPYE01433379.1_pt1 | contig 13922 bp, 11 predicted proteins | sample 1559881 | NCBI WGS metagenome assembly PPYE01 (sample SAMN08240022, study PRJNA423297) | Human gut metagenome, whole genome shotgun sequencing project.
TCTATACACTTTACTTTTTCACTTAAATAATAAGCTGACGGCTCATTATTCTCCGTTAACAAAATGGATACATCATGTGACAACTCGCAAAATTTATTTGCCAAAACACTAACAACCCTCTCAGCACCTCCGCTTTGTAAACCTTGTATAACAAATAATATTTTCAAAACCATCCCCTCTTTCACAAATTTAGTAGACTTCGCCTATTTATAAAAATACTGTTCTATAAATGCTTTATAATTGTTGTCAGCTGAAAAATGTTCTTGCCAATAATGTCTTGTTCTTTGTCTGATATTTTTCTTCTCATTGGAAGTCAAAGAAGCAAAATACCTAATCGCTTGACACAATTCATCGTCACTAAAATCTTTTTTTAATAAAACTCCAGTCAAATTTTCTTTTACAGCTTCACTAGTTCCGCCTACATCTGTCGCGATTGCAGGAATGCCAAAGGATATCGCCTCCATAATAGACACGGGTAATCCCTCACTCTCACTTACATTTATAAATACATCAAAGAAGTCATTTTTGTACGTGTTCATTAATCTTTGATTATCAATATGCCCTTTAAATTCATAATTTATGTTGGACATATTAGATAATTCCATTTCTGCATATGATGTTAATTTTTTTAATCCATCACCAGCGCCAAAATGCACCCACTCAATTTTCAAATCATCTATAATCTTAAGAGCATCAACAATTCTATTAATCCTTTTTACAGGAATAACACTTGCACATGATACAATTCTAAAAATATTGTGGCTTATTTTTTTCTGAACACCGTAATCTTTTGTACCTAAATAATTAACATCAAACTTACTTCTATACCGTGGAAACTGGTTACTTAAGTAATCTTTCCCGGCATTTGAGATAAGTGAAACATTATCTACATATTCGATAATTTGTTTTTTTAAAGGAATATAATTTTTGTTCCTTCGGTGTTCGTAAAGATCATATCCATGCGCCCTGGCGACAATTCTTTTTATATTCACATTTTTATTTTTTATTAATACTTCAGGCAACATAACTGTAGAAGATAGCCAATACGAATAGACATATACTTCATCACAAGAATCAACCTCAATTAGATTTGAATAATCCGTAAAATGCTTTACATTACGTATATCGGGCGCTATTGTCCTAACTATAGAAATAATTTTTCCGATAGACAGTTCCTTTTTTTTCGCTAAAGAAGATACTTCCTTGATAAATGATTTTGTAAAAAAAGAACATATTATCCAGGGAACCATGTGCTTTAACGACCACGTAATACGTTGTAACTTTGTTACATGGCTTTTAACATACAAATCATCAGTGTTAGCCGGTGGAAATACAATAACATTATCTGGTACATTTCTGGAAATGTTTGTATTAACTGTCAAACCAGATGGTAATATATAAATACGATCAAAAGCTTCACTAATACTGTTTATCTCATTTTCTATGAAGGTTTCTGAATTATCATAGGGATATCTATCTGTAACAAAAAATAAAACTCTCATTTATCCTACTTTTTCTCCATGTTTTCAATAATTCTATTAACCTGCCTATCCCATCCATAATTAGCACAGGCATACGCATGTAATCTTTCAGCTAACTCTTGAGGTTTATCAATGGAGTCGACAAAATCAATAACTCTCTTTATATCTATCGCATTATCATTTTCCTCAACAACAAGTACACCTTCCAGTTGGTTTATTTCGGCATTTTCATCCGCTGAAGCAATATAAGGCAAGCCGACTGCATAGTATTCTTTCGTCTTTAGACATTCACCTTTATGATAATTTATAAGATATGTAGCCAAAGGACCTACCCCTAAATCTGCCATATCATAATAGTAATAAAGATCTTCGCCACTTTTTTTCCCTACAAATTTTACATATTTTTCAAGTTCGTATTTTTTTACTAGTTTCTTCGTGCTATCAAGATATTCCCCAACCAAAAATAAAATGATGTCTCTGTCATGCTCGTTGTGGTAATAATCATTCATACCACATATGAGACGCGAAAGGCCGTGAGGTACTTGTTCATTCGCCACACATAGTAATTTGATACATTCATTAGAACTATTTGTAACTTTTCTTACACGCAGTGTATCTGCAGAAACGCCATTCTCTATCTTGATGGTATTGCAATTCCAAATATTATCATCGACATCTGTGATAGCAGCAACTACATCTATATATTTCGAAACCTTCTTAGCAAAAATATCATCAAGTAAATAGACCGGTGCTAAAGTGGCGCTTTTTTCAACTTTATACGGGAAGCTATGGGCTTCAACAATTATATTTATTCCTCTCTTCTTTAGAGCTTTTAATAATTCAACCGAATAATAATCCCAAAAATGGAATCTTAGATAAGCCGTGTCAATTTGATATTTTTTGATAAAGCTTCTAGAAAAATTCAAATCATCGCGTCTACGCAGCCAGTGGCCAAAAGTGCTGTTAAAAAATGATGTTTTTTTATAAGCAAGAATTTTTCCATTTTCAAAAATACCAATACCGTTTTTATAATACGCAGAATAAATCACAGAAAATCCTTGCTTCTCGAATGCCTTAATTTGTGCATGAACTTTTTTTGTAATTCCTATCGACAAATCATCTTCTCTATGATTTGAATAAAAAAATAATTTTTTCTCCATTCTAACCGCCTTTTTTACTTAGACATTATTTCCTGGATTTAATGAAACGTGCAGGACAACCACCGACAACCCAAAATGGATCAACACTTTTCGTCACAACAGCATTTGCACCAACAATAGCACCTTTACCAATTGTATTACCTGCAAGTATCGTTACCTTTGCACCAACCCAGACATCATTTTCAATAATGACTGGTTTATAAACCATTGACTGATTACCAATCTTTTCTGATAAATCTGTATAGCCATGACTTTCTGTTTCAATTGTCACACCATGCGCCAATCCAACATCATTACCAATAATAAGCCCACCAGAACCTTGTATATAACACATTTGATTAAATGCAACATTATTTCCTATAACCATGTTTTGCAAATTATCAAAATAGCATCCCTGATGAATTGTAACGTTATCTCCACAAGACTTTACTAACCCTGCAAATAAAACATACCGCATAAGTAATCCAGAGTACCCATTCTTATTTCTAAATGCGTTGAACAGAACTAGTCTAAATCGGCGTGGCATGATGGTGAATAACTTTACTCCAGTCATGATAATTGGCCTGAATTTAGCGAAATATTGTCTTCCTCTCATGTCTTATTTCTCTTTCCTTTTATCTTATATTCAACCAGACTATTTTTCAATATGTCCCTTCCAAGATGTGTGCGGTTCAAAATGCCATTGCTCGATATCTGGAAAATTCTTTATAGAACAATCATTCAAATTAGGATTATTAGAAATTATCCTTTCACTGTCCAAATCTTCCCTTCCCTTGTAACCAAACACATTCAAAGCACCTACATGGTTGTACATTGGCAAAACATCGGCGCGAAATCCCATGATTTCACACACAACTCTATCAAACAACATTGCGTTGTCTGAGAAAAGAATGATACCCAGCGGCTTAGGGATTGGCTTTACAGGACCATCTTTCTGGCCTCCGATAATTATATCCCCGAAATGCAGAACAGTCTTCTTTTGGGATTGTATGTAATTACCATTTTTATCCGTGTGGATGAGAATGTTATTCAGATCAACTGCTGTTCTCCAAATAGTATCATTACCATACCAACTTCCAATTCTGTATTTATCTCCAGAAGTAATCGCTCCAACAACATAGCAAGTTTTCATCAGAATATCATTCAATTTAGCTCTAAAATACTCACCGTTCCGAGAATGATAAGTTCTCTTTTCATTAAAATAGCTCATTTTCGATTTGATGAAACTGTGCTTATAATAGGCATCACCAGTACCTGTCTCTTTATCGCCATCTATGCGATGTGGTAGACATGCTTTTTCATATGTAATACCTACAAAGTTTTTGCATGCTGCCGTGATACCCGCGAGTCTATGTGTTTTTGGTTTTGGCAAATTGATAATTACATCGGCAAAAATTGGTAAAGCATTCACCTCATATTGGTGTTTTCCTTTCGAATGATAATTTGCGGTTAGTGTTTGAGGATAATCCTCAACTTTATATGACGGATTCAGGTCATCTTTCTCAGCATGAATGCTTCTGGAACCCAGATTAACAACAACAGATCCTTTTGAATTTTCAGTTAATACCGGCTCAGCAAAAACACCATCACACACCGTCTTTACTGAGTACTTTCGCATATCTACAATTTCTAATTTTATGTTTCTTGTTTTGTAAAACTGAAATAATTTGTTATATCCTGCAATCTTAAAGACTTCCTCTAAATCACACCCCTGCATCGGTGCATCTGCAAGTATTATTCTTCCTTTACCATTTAAGGCAATTAAAACATAATCAATAATCGGTCTAACAACAGATGGGTTTGTCACCAAACATGCCAGCTTATCATCAGTAACAGGGTTTTTATTTTCAACCCAATTCGGTTTTAACAATACTGTTTGCCCAGGCTTAATATATTCACTTAAAGGATTCCATGTTGGACTTCCAAAATTGGCTTTATCTAGTCCAGCCAGATGTAAGGTTTCGCGTATCAGTTCATACACCAGATTGGGCTTATCACTTATGCAGTTACCCCATTTATACTCCGGGTATGAGACGCTAGGGCAATAAAAAGTACTTCTGTCTGGATATGTTATCGCTTTTTTATTTTCGCATAAAACAACTTTAGACATTTTTACCTCTCTTACTATTACAGATACTTATCTGGTAATTGAAACTGTTCCCCTAACTGATAGTCGTAAGCATCACTATCAAAAGGTTCATAACCAGAACCCGAATAAAACGTAATTTCACCAAAATATGGCTTGCTATTTACATAATACAAATCAATTCTTGAATGAGGAAATCCTTGAGAGATTTTCTCAGCTATTGGCAGCAATGTCTCAAATGCTTCCTTGGGATATTCAAAATCTTCTGGACTTGGATACGTACATCTTACATCTAGTCTATTTCCTGCACGGTCAAACAAAACTCGCTTATGAGTTTGGAATCTGTCATAGTCAATCCACATCATTTTTACCTGACCATTGAAGCAAAAAAATTTGTAATCATCTAGACCGCGTCCATGCTGATCATTCCCTGATATAATCGGCTCACACACAATGCGAGGAGTCACGCCATTATAGGCCCATTCGCGACCGGCATTTAAATTTGTTTGCGTAAGCCACTCATCCAGTTGCCTACCAGCATTGTCTTTATCAATAGAATCTTTATCATAGACAAAAATATTTGTTTCGCTTCCGTTTGTTGTCTTTAAAATAAAGCTCTTTGGCAACGAATCCCATTCAATTTCCTTTGAAGAATCCCACGTCCCCAACAAAGGGATTAAATACTCCTTCATGCCTAATCCATTTATAAATTCTCTTACTTTGTATTTATCAACACATTCAATCATCAAAGGATTGTGATAATATATTTTATACCATTGTATTTTTTCGGTATAACGAGAAGGATTCTTTAAAGAAAGCTTACGCCCCATTTTAATTCTGTACTGAATTTTGACCATTACCGAATCCGGAATCCATTCAAGGCACTTGAGAATTTTCATTCGTGAAGATTGACTTTTAATTAGTTTTTTATAACCATCCATTACAGCATCTCCCTAATTTTCTCTTTATAAGCCTCAACAACAATTTTCCTAGAGAAGTTTTCCTCGACATGCTTTCTTCCTGCAAGTCCCATATTCTTCCTCGTTTCGTTGTCGATTTTAAGGAACTCCTCAATTCTCCCAACGAGCGCATCCACATCTCCGCCATGATAGATAAATCCGCTCTTGCCGTCCACGACAGTTTCCTGACAACCTGGATTGTCGGTGGTGATAAGGAATCTTCCACTTGCAGCATTCTCAAGCAGCACGTTACTCATACCTTCACCATATGTAGAAGGGTGAATAATGGCGTGTGCTCTTGCAATCCAAGGCTTCACATCTTTCTTACTACCTCTGTAATTCACAATTCCCTGTTCACCCAGCTCAGCTAGTTCTTTCTCATAGTGACTCTCTGTTGGTTCGATAAATCCAAGCATATTAAACTCGGTATTTGGATAATTCTTCTTTACTCTTTTGGCTGCTTCAATATAATCGTCCACACCCTTATCATGCAGGACACGACCAATGTAGTTGAAAACAACCGTCTCTCCTGTTTTCCCATCTCCACCATCGGGATATGGTTGAATTGGGTAGCGGGTAAGGTCTACACCAGAACCTGGAATCAACTTATAATCGCCTTTCACCATTCCAGAATCCAAAGCCAACTGCATGTTGGTAGCGTTCTGGAACATGACACAAGCAGCGCCTCTGTAAGCCAGTTTGAACAGCCACAGAATAAATGCCTTCTTCACACCAGTCATATTAACCACTGAGCCAATACCAGTTACATTATTAATATAAGAAATGCCGAGGATTCTGGCTGCCACAGAAGCATACACATTTGGCTTCGCTGTGTAAGTCAATACCACAGCCGGTCTATATTTCTTGAATAATTTTCTATAATGAAGAAATAACTTCCCATCAGCGACAACATTTGTACCGCGTCTATCGATGACTAGATCATCGTAGATATATGGAATATCCTTCATCAATTCAAACTTCGGGCCATTGGGACAAGAAATGAGCATCTCATACCCTTCTGCCAATAGACCTTCTATCAACTCTTTTCTGAAGCAATAGACATCATCATCGTTATTTGTAAGTAATGCAATTAATGGTCTGCTCATTTCCTCTATCTCCTCAAATGACCTTCTATTATACTCTCTCTTGTTCTTTATCACTGTAATCTTTTCCCAATACAGCAAAAACAGTTCTGAACATTGTTTTAATCTCTCCTACAAAGGAGAATTCCTTAATAGATTGAAGGTTATACTTCATCTTCCCCGGCAGCACGTCTTCCACATACACTCTATCAACATCATCCGCTGCTTCCAGCAATTCCGCTTCATCCTTATACCGAATACTGGTTTCACTGGTGATACCTGCAGGAAGAAATAGCGTGGCATAATACTCTGGCTTATACTTCTTTACATATTTCACAGCTTCCGGCCTGGTTCCCACATATGACATTGAACCATTCAAGACATCCAGCAGCTGGGGTATCTCGTCTAATCTGTATTTGCGTAAAACACCGCCTATTTTCGTAATTCTGCTATCATTTTCAACTGTTATCTGTGTACCTATCTTATCAGCATTGGAAACCATCGTTCTAAATTTATGTATGCGAAATACCTTTCCGTATTGCGTCACTCGCTCCTGACGATAAAAGACCCCACCTGGGGAATCCAGTACAATAGCCAATGCTATCATAAGCATAATTGGACTAAGACAAACTAACATAACCGCTGCAACTATAACATCAAAACATCTTTTCATCCTTAAACTAAACTTTTTCTTTGAAAGGATGTCATAATACTCCCGAACTTCCGGTACCCGAAATCCTTTGGGTAATTCATTCCATTCTCTCCATCTCATATCCCTTACTCCAAGCTAAAACTAAATATTTTCCTTAGAGAATAACTTTTCCACAATGTTTTTGAAATTCCCTATTACATACTCCACATCCTCATCTGTCAATTTCGTATGTAAAGGTAAAGTTATTTCCTCTTCGAAATAATGATATGCATTGGGAAAATCCTTAATGTCCCATCCGTATTTCTTATAAGCAGTCATCATAGGCAGTGGTTTATAATGTACATTGCAGGCAATACCCCGCTCCGCCATCTTAACAATAATATCATTTCGCTGTTCACAGGTAATCCCCGGAACTCTCGCTAAATATAAATGTCCCGAAGATTGAAAATCCTCTCCATAATGAATCAAATGCTTTATACCGACCTCATCGCATACAGCGTCATATTTCTCAATAATCTTTTTTCTCCTAGCAAGCAACATGGGGTAACGATCCAGCTGTCGCAAACCAATTGCCCCCATAATGTCAGTCATATTGCATTTATACCAGGGACCAACAATATCGTATTCCCATGCACCAATTTGAGTTTTTGCCAAGGCATCTTTTGATTGTCCATGTAAACTATAAAGCTGGAACTGATGATAAACATCTTCATCATCTATTCCCGGAATGCTTCTCCAGGTGGCAGCTCCACCTTCTGCAGTCGTCAAATTTTTCACTGCATGAAAAGAAAAAGAAGAAAAATCCGCAATCTCTCCTGCCATTTGGCCATGCCAGGATGCTCCCAGCGCATGAGCACAGTCTGCTACGACAGCTACACGACCCATGGCTTTCTGAATATCATTTGCTGGTTTAAATAAATCTCTTTTATTTTCAACCGCTTCGTAAATCCGATCATAATCACAAACAATTCCGCCTAAATCGACCGGAATTACTGCTTTTGTTTTCTCTGTAATCGCAGCTTCCATGGCATCATAATCCATTTCACAGGAATCCGGCTGTGAATCAATAAATTTAACCGTAGCACCCACATGGATCGCTGCCGATGCAGAAGAAGTGTATGTATATGCCGGCACTAGAACTTCATCACCCTCACCAATTCCAAGCAAACGAAGAATTAGCTCCTCAGCAGCTGTTGCCGATCCAAGACATACTGTTTTATTGGTATGTAAATAGTCTGACAAGCGCTTCTCAAATTCTTTTACTCTGGGACCAGTAGTAATCCATCCAGAACGCAGTGCTTCACAAACTTCCTGAATTTCAAGTTCAGAAATATCCGGCGGGCTAAACGAAATGCTTCTCTTTTCCATAACTAGTAATTCCCCCATTTTCATCTTAATTTCTCTATTAATCCCGCCGATATACATCTCGGGTATAAACCTTTTCAACTACATCATCCAAACAGCTGTCATACCTGTTTGCGATAATCGCTTTACTCCGTTTCTTAAATTCATCCAAATCATTAACCACCCGGCTGCCAAAGAATGTGCTCCCGTTCTCCAGCGTTGGCTCATATACAATTACCGTTGCCCCTTTGGCTTTAATTCTCTTCATAACACCCTGGATGCTACTCTGGCGGAAGTTATCCGAATTACTCTTCATGGTGAGACGATAAACTCCCACAACTACTTCCTTCTCTTTGGCAGCATCCCAGCTATCATTGGCCTCGTATGCTCCAGCCATCTCCAGCACACGGTCTGCGATAAAATCTTTCCGTGTCCGGTTGCTTTCCACAATGGCCTCGATCAGATTTTCCGGCACATCCGTATAATTGGCCAAAAGCTGTTTGGTATCCTTTGGCAGACAATATCCGCCATATCCAAAAGATGGATTGTTATAGAAATTACCAATTCTTGAATCAAGACATACTCCATTGATAATCTGTTGAGTATTCAGGCCCTTCATTTCCGCATAGGTATCCAGCTCATTGAAATAGCTGACACGCAGAGCAAGGTACGTATTGGCAAACAGCTTCACAGCCTCTGCTTCTGTAAATCCCATGAAAAGAGTATCAATATTTTCTTTGATCGCTCCTTCCTGCAGTAACAACGCAAATTCATGAGCTGCGTTTACTAGGCGCTCATCCTTCTGGTCTGTGCCGACAATGATCCGGCTTGGATATAAATTATCGTAGAGCGCTTTGGATTCCCGGAGGAATTCCGGGCTGAACAGAATATTTTTGCTTCCCATCTTTTCACAAATATTCTCTGTGTACCCCACCGGAATAGTTGATTTAATAACCATGATTGCGTTCGGATTGGACTGCATCACAAGATCAATTACAGTTTCCACTGCCGATGTATCAAAATAATTTTTCTTACTGTCATAGTTTGTAGGAGCAGCAATGATAACGTACTCCGCATTTTTATATGCTTCCTCTGCGTCCAGCGTCGCTGTTAAATCCAGTTCCTTTTCAGCCAGATATTTTTCAATATAGTCATCCTGTATAGGAGATTTTTTATTGTTAATCAGCTCCACTTTTTCAGGAATAATATCCACCGCTGTAACCTTGTTATGCTGTGCTAAAAGCACTGCCAATGACAAACCAACATATCCTGTGCCGGCAACCGCAATTCTTCTGTTCATTTTTGTTTCCTCCCAATCCTCACAAATTCAATGTCCTGGTTCTGTCTATTTTCTATATCTTGTAGAATTCCTTATACCATTCTGCGAAACGACGCAGTCCTTCCCGCAAGCTGGTGTTTGGCTTGAAGCCAAACTCTCTCTCCAATGCGCTGGTATCCGCATAAGTGATCGGGACATCCCCCGCCTGCATAGGAACCAGCTCTTTGTGCGCTGCAAAATCATAATTCTCCGGTAATACCTTTGCACGGATCAGTTCCTGCTGCAGAATATCCACAAAGTCCAGTAGATTTTCCGGACTGCTGTTTCCAATGTTGTACAGGGCATACGGAGGAACCGGGAGACCATCTTCTCCCTTTTTCTTCTCCGGCGGAGCCTGCATGACCAATTTCACGCCATGGACAATATCGTCCACATAAGTGAAATCTCGTTTACAATTTCCGTAATTAAAAATCTGGATTTTTTCACCTTTCAGCAATTTGTTGGTGAAACCGAAATATGCCATATCCGGCCTGCCAGCCGGACCGTAGACTGTAAAGAAACGAAGACCAGTAGACGGAATGTTATAGAGTTTACTGTATGCATGGGCCAACAATTCATTGCTTTTTTTCGTAGCAGCATAAAGGCTGACCGGATGATCGACTTTATCCTCTGTGGAAAATGGTACCTTGGTATTACCTCCATAAACAGAGGAAGAAGAAGCATACACCAGATGTTCCACTCCTTTTGCCCCGCCATCATAAGAATGGCGGCAAGCTTCCAAAATATTGTAGAATCCATCCAGGTTAGAACTGATGTAGACGTCCGGATTCGTAATGCTGTATCGAACTCCCGCCTGCGCTGCCAGATTGACCACGATTTCCGGTTTATATATCTGGAACAGAACATCAATCACAGATTTGTCGGATATATCCGCCTTGATAAATGTCCAGGAAGATTCCGGATGTTCTGCCGCCAGTTTTTTAATTTCCTCTAATCGGTATTCCTTGATGGAGATATCGTAATAATCATTCATGTTATCAATACCAATAATCGTAACGGGGGAAACTGTCGCCAGTATTTCTTTGACCAGATAAGAACCGATGAAGCCGGCGGCTCCAGTTATTAATATTTTTTTGTTGTTTAAATTTATATTCTGCATGGCTATATATTTCTTATCCTTTTCTCCAAAATGTTATTAACTTAAATCAATGACAGATATAATCTAATATTCTGTCTTATCACCCCTCATCCATTCGTTACCGCTGCCACCGCCTGTGCTTTCTGCGGGCCGGCGTAAACAGCTTCTCCGATTGATGCGCCTGTTTCTTTCTGCACTTTCTTTGGAAGCGGGCGTTCTTCGCCGGTCGGGTTCTTTCCTACCGGATGGAAGGTCGGCACGATCTTCTCCACCAGTTTTATGATGTCGCCGCTGTTTTCGTAGCTGGCCTTGGCCAGTTCTTCCAGGTCGCGGAGGAACTGCTCGGTGTCAAACGGAATCGGCTTGCCGATATGGATGAGTTCGTTGTCGGTCTTTTTGAGGCCTTCTTCGGCCATCAGTTTTTCTTCGTAGAGTTTCTCGCCGCTGCGCAAGCCCGTGTATACGATCGGTATCTCGGTGTCCGGCTCATAGCCGGACAGCTTGATCAGGTTGCGGGCCAGGGTGTCGATCTTGACTGGCTCGCCCATGTCAAGGACGAAGATCTCGCCGCCCCAGGCGTAGGTGCCGGCCTGCAGCACGAGACTGACAGCTTCCGGTATGGTCATGAAGTAGCGGACGATGTCCGGATGAGTGACGGTCACCGGGCCGCCGGCTTCAATCTGTTTTTTGAAGAGCGGGATGACGGAGCCGTTGCTGCCCAGTACATTTCCAAAGCGGACGGCTACGAACTGGGTGCCGGTTCTGTCCTGGTTTTTGACGCTCTCGATGCGGAGGCCGGATTTCCGGTCTGCGGAGGCTGTCTGCGCTGCCGCGGCGCTATTTTCCCGGGCAGCCGCGGCGGAATCTGCGGATTTTCCGGCATCCCGGGCGGCTCCGTTTGAAGAGCCCCGTTCTGAGGCCCCTGCGCCGCCGTATACGGCCATATGGTCCATCGGGTCATAAGCAACCTGTCCGTCAATCTGTTTGTCCTTATGGGCGTGGATGAACGGCAGCAGGTCGATGCGGCCTTCTTTGCTGATGGCGTCCATGCTCTGGATGACCATCTCGCAGAGACGCTTGCTGGCGCCCATGATGTTGGTCGGGTTCACGGCTTTGTCAGTACTGATGAGGACAAAGCGCTGCGCGCCGTGCTTTAAGGCGGCGTAGGCCGTCTTGTAGGTGCCGATGACGTTGTTCTTGATGGCCTCGTTCGGGCTGGTCTCCATGAGCGGCACGTGCTTGTGGGCGGCCGCGTGGTAGACAATGTCCGGTTTGTACTGTTCAAAAACCATGTTGATGCGGCGGCTGTCGCGGACGGAGCCGATGAGCACCACCAGGTTCAGATCTTTATATTTTCGTTTTAATTCCTGCTCGATGTCGTAAGCGTTGTTTTCGTAAATGTCAAAGATAATCAGCTGCTTTGGCTCGTGGGCGGCAATCTGGCGGCAGAGCTCGCTGCCGATGGAGCCGCCTCCGCCTGTGACCAGGATGACTTTCCCTTTCAGGTACTGGAAAATCTCGTCCATATTGACCTTAATCGGGTCGCGGCCCAGCAGATCTTCCACGGCTACAGCCTTCATCTTGCTCAGGGAAACATCGCCGTTGGCCAGCTGGTAAACGCCCGGGAGACTCTTTAACTCGCAGCGTGTCTCCTTGCAAATGTTCAGAATATCCTTTCGGTCCTGCGGCGAAGCCGTCGGGATGGCAAAAAGGATCTGGTCGATGTCGTATTTGTGCGCGGCCTTCAGGATGGATTCCCGGCCGCCGACAATCGGAATGCCTTCCATAAAACGGTTCCATTTGTTCGGATTGTCGTCAATGACGCAGCGCGGCTTCGTGTCCAGCTGACCGGAGTTTTTTAATTCCTTTAAGATCACCTGTCCGGCGGCGCCGGCGCCGATGACCATGACGTTGTGCTTCGCTCGGATGTTGTTCTCACGGCGGCTGCGCAGCAGCGTGATGTAGCGGTAGGAAAAACGGATGCCTGTGACCAGCACAAACTGCGTTACCGCTCCGATCATATAATAGGAAATCGGCATCCGCTGTACAAACAGTGTAATCCCGGCCGTATGAACCACGGAGGTGATCACAGACGCGGCAAAGATCCTGTTCAGTTCACTGAAGCTGGCAAAACGCCAGATACTCTTATATAAACGCAGCACAAAAAAGACCGCCAGGACGAATATCGTGTAAAAAGGACTAAAAACCAGGAATGAATGGAAATATTCCGGCGGTATATTGGAGTAGCGTGCGTCAAAACGCAGCCACAGTCCCAGAAAATAAGAAAAATTAATTGCGATAATGTCGAATATAACAAGATAGAAGGTAATCACCTTCCAGTGTTGGATATGTATCTTTTTTACCGTTGATTTTTTGCGGCCAGAGATTCTTTCCCTCTCTCTTCTGCTTTCTGACTCTTTTTTCATACTTTTATCCTCTGCCCTGTTTCCTCATATTTATCAGCACAGATCCTTCTTCTGCGAAGTCTTCTGCACATTTTCATTCATTTTATATATAATTCGTGCATTATATAACGACATATAACCCACGATTTCAATAATATCAGGCATTTCTACTTTTTTCAACTGCAAATATTACCACTTTTCCTGCATTTTATGTACATTTCTCAAATGGTACACTCTCCGGAACTCATGACTCCCAGGAACCATTGGCTGCATTTGATATGCGGATTCATCACCCTTTTCACAAAAAAATATCCTCTTAATGACAAATACCTAACC
>PPYE01433380.1_pt1 | contig 13921 bp, 9 predicted proteins | sample 1559881 | NCBI WGS metagenome assembly PPYE01 (sample SAMN08240022, study PRJNA423297) | Human gut metagenome, whole genome shotgun sequencing project.
GGGAATACACACGCTCTTTAAGGGCGTGCCGCGGAAGGCCTCCTGGCCGATATTCCACAATCCCGCGGAGAAATTGACATATTCGAGCGCCGTGCCCGAGAATGCGTAGGAATAAATTTCTTCCACCGTAGTGGGAAGCACCAGGGAAGTTATATGTCGGTTGTCACCCAAAATGCCGCTTTCTATGTACTCAATGCCCTCGCCAAGGATAAGGACGGTGCCGTTGCCTACAAAAGTTATGTCCTCCACCTGACTGACGGGGAGACCTTCGTGCGAGCCTGGGATATGATAGACGCCATCCTCAGCCTCCACCGTACCCGAGGCAACGTAGAACCGCCTTCCGCCCAAAGCCGTAGCCTCAGTGAATGTAAGCCCGCCTTCCTCTTGCCCGCCGCCGCAGGCTGAGAGGGGAACGGTGAGCGCCGCCGCGCATGAGAGGGCGGCGAGTAAAAACTTTTTTATACCCATATATAAAAGCACTCCCTGAAAACAATTTTATTCAGATAATATTATACTCCGCCCTCCGCGCAAACGCAATACACGCCGTTGTAATAAAAATGTAATTTAATTGTAAAAAGCCGCAGGCGCGCACAAATTTGTGCGCGCCTGCGCTAAATAATAAATACAAATATAACTATTCAAAATTGCGTGTTCTATCGCAACATTTATACAATATAACTTTGCAAAAGTTCGGTATTGTTTTACAAAACGGCTTACATAAGCTGTATATTGTTTTCTTTGCAATAGGCATAAGTTTTTTCGTCCCAGACAGAGACCTGAACCTCGCCTATGTGCATCTTTTCGAGAAGGAACATCGAAAGGCGCGACTGCCCTATGCCGCCGCCCATAGTGAGAGGAAGTTCGCCGCCGAGCAGCGCTTTGTGGAAGTCGAGCTGCAACCTGTCCATACAGTTTTCGGCTTTTAGCTGAGATAAAAGGCTCTCCTTATCCACCCTTATACCCATAGACGATACCTCGAACGCCGTTGCAAGGGGCGGGTAGTAGAGAATGATGTCGCCGTTCAACGACCAGTCGTCGTAGTCGGGCGCACGGCCGTCGTGCTTTTTGCCCGACTTCAACGGCGCGCCTATGCCCATTACGAACGCCGCGCCACAGTTCTTTACAAATTCCGTTTCACGCTGTTTGGGCGTGAGGGAAGGATATCTGTCTTCAAGCTCCTGCGAGGTAACGAAGGTTATATCTTTTGGCAAAAAGTCTGAAAGGACGGGGAACTGTTCGCGCACCTTTGCGCAGGTGTTCTTTATGGCGCGGTAAATTTTGCGCACGGCGCTTTGCAAAAAGGCCACGTTTCTGTCCTCTTTGCCTATCACCACCTCCCAGTCCCACTGGTCGACGTAGATGGAGTGAAGGTTGTCCATATCCTCGTCGCGGCGGATGGCGTTCATATCGGTATACAGTCCGCTGCCGCGCTCAAAGCCGTATTTTGCAAGCGCGTAGCGCTTCCACTTTGCAAGGCTGTGAACGACCTCCACCACCTTGCCCGTGGCCTTAACGTCGAACGAAACGGGGCGTTCAACGCCGTTTAAGTTGTCGTTTAAACCGCTCTCCTTCGTTACGAACAGCGGTGCGCTTATGCGCGAAAGATTGAGCGCGGAAGAGAGTTCGGCTTCGAATACCGTCTTTAAAAATTTTACCATACGCTCTGTCTGCATTATATCGAGTTTGGATTTATACATATTAAGCTCCACTAATCTAAAATACAATTATTATTATACAATATTTTTTGAAACAATGCAACTGCGGGCGCGCGCATAAGGTATTCCGAAAAGTAAGTTTGCTTATTATTCTCCGTTTTGGCCGAAACGCAACTTTCCCCTTTCTTGTCATTGACGCGATTGCGCTTACGGCGAACAATCGCTATTCCGTCGCTATCGCTCCTTACGACTAAGCGAACGCAGTGAGCGCACGGAGAAATCTCTTCATCGTTGATTTTTTTGAGATTTCTCCACTCGCTTACGCTCGGTCGAAATGACATTAAGGTAATAATTTGAGATTTATCTGCCGCTTGCCGCAAGCGGGAACCTTCGGCAGGGCAGCGCGCTATGCGCTCGCGCGACTACGCTCGAAATGACATTGAGAGTAGCGGAAGCCCTTTCTTGTCGTTGACGCCATTGTGGTTACAGGCAACAGAATGGTCTGCGCCCGCGCATTTGATTGCGCGGGCGCAGACGCTCATCGGAAAAACACAAGCGTTGTGATTGTAGGCTTTTATTTTGCGGCGGACTGCCTTCCGCCTATACTGCGACAACGTAATGCGACGCATATTCGTGGTCAAACGGAGAAATTAAATTTTGGGAATACTTGCAAAGCCGCGGGCAAGGTCATCATCGGTGGGAATATAGTCCTTCATAGTGCCTTCGTTGAACGATTTGTAGGCGGTGAGGTCGAAATAGCCCGTGCCCGTGAGGCCGAACAGAATGACCTTTTTTTCGCCCGTCTTTTTACATTCGAGCGCCTCGTCCACGGCGACCTTGATGGCGTGCGACGATTCGGGGGCGGGAAGTATGCCTTCGCACCGCGCGAACTGTTCGGCCGCCCTGAACACGTCGGTCTGCTTTACTGCCTTTACCTCCATATACCCGTCGTGATACAGCTTGGATACTACGGGGCTCATTCCGTGATAGCGAAGGCCGCCCGCGTGGTCGCGCGAGGGCATAAACTCGCAGCCGAGCGTATACATTTTGGCAAGCGGCGTGATTTTTGCGCTGTCGCAGAAGTCGTAGGCATATTTCCCGCGCGACATCGAAGGGCAGCTGGCAGGCTCTACGCCGATGAAGCGGATATTGTTTTTGCCCTGCAATTTTTCTGCCATATAGGGCGCAATCAGTCCGCCGTAGTTGGAGCCGCCGCCCACACAGCCTATCACCACGTCGGGCGTGACGCCGTATTTGTCGAGCGCTGTCTTGCACTCTAACCCTATTACCGACTGGTGCAGAAGCACGTGGTCGAGAACGGAGCCAAGAACGTAGCGGCAGTTCGGCGTCTTTACGGCCGTTTCAACGGCCTCGGCTATGGCGCAGCCCAAAGAGCCGCCCGTGCCGGGGAATTCGGCGAGTATCTTCCTGCCCGCCTCGGTGGTGTCTGACGGCGAGGGTATTATGTCGGCGCCGTACGTCTTTATGACTTCCCTTCTGTAAGGCTTCTGCTCGTAGGAAGTTTTTACCATATATACCTTTAAATCAAGCCCGTAGAAGGCGCACGCCATAGCAAGCGCCGTACCCCACTGCCCCGCGCCCGTTTCGGTGGTGACGGAAGTGAGTCCCTGCTTTTTTGCATAGTACGCCTGCGCGGCGGCGGAGTTGAGTTTGTGCGAGCCGGAGGTGTTGTTGCCTTCGAACTTATAATATATCTCTGCGGGGGTATCGAGCACCTTTTCCAGGAAATATGCGCGAACCAGGGGCGAGGGGCGGAAATTGGTGTAAAAATTTCGTATCCCTTCGGGAATTTCAATCTCTTTATCGGTGCAGTTGAGCTCCTGCTCGACGCATTCTTTGCAGAACACTGCTTCAAGCTCCTCCACCTTGCAGGGCTTGCACGTGGCGGGGTTTAAAAACGGTTCGTGCTGCTCGGGCATAAACGCCTTTAAATTGAGCCAGGTTTTGGGCATCTCCTCTTCCGAAAGATACATTTTGTAGGGAATTTTTTTTGCAGACATAATTTAACCTCCTTGCTGTCTGTATGCGGCGGATAAAGTTTTTTTGCGCCGCGCAAAAAAATTATTTAATAGCCCTAAACCTGCGGCGCGTTGTGGCGCGCGCCTAAAAAACAAAAAACACGGGTAAATCCGTTTGGGACGAATTTATCCGTGTTGCCACCCAATTTCACCGACTTCCCGAAAAGTTTTTTTATTTATTCAGAAATTGCGGCCTCTTTACGGGCATCAGCCAATGCCCTCTTTCTGTAACGGGAAAGACCCGTCGGACGCTACGCAGAATATTTACCAAAGGCTATGCCCCCAACAAAAATACCTTCACATCCGCTCTCAGTAACCCATTCATCCGCAGCCGCCGCTCCGCTTCCACCGTCCGGAGCTCTCTTGAAAGGAGACTATTCGCAGATTACTTTTTACTTCAACGATTTAGTCTATTAAATTACTGCCATTATAAACATTCTTTACGCAGTTTGTCAACCGTTTAAAAGAAAAAATTTTTCAATAAAAGAAAATTTATTGCACAATGCCCAAAACCGACGGCTGAAATCCGCTCAGCGCCACTCGCCTTCGCCCTCGCCCGAACCGCCTTCCGGCAGGGCCGCCCTTCGGCGCTTTACAGAGATTGCGCTGTCGGCAACAAACAATGCAAGCACGGGAACAAGGAGCGCCGAACAGATTAAGATGCAGTAGTTGCCTATGCCGTCTGCGGCGAGCACACCCACCGCCGCGCCTGCGGCGAAACACAGTATAATAAAGGCATATATGCCGCTCTTTTTATACTCTTCCCTGCTCTTTTCCGATACGCCCTTCATAAAGTGCATAACCGTCTGACGGATGTTGTTGGTGCAGAAGGTGGTTGCAAGCGCCACGCCGTGCAGTTTGGTGAAGGTGTTGTACTGCACCGAGCAGACGAACGCGACGGTAACGTAAGTGAACCAATCGGAGGCGCTTTCGGGGATAAACGCCACGCCCGCAAGAGCGATAAGTTCGAGCGCGGTGACGACGAGGTACCAATTGACCTTTTTGAATCGCGAGGGGATTACCGTTGAAAGTATTATGCCGACTATGTAAGCGAGTATGGAATACAGATACCTTAGCCCGCCCGAAAAATCGCCGCGGACGAAGTCGATTACCAGCATAACAACGTTGCCCGTCTGCGCGTTGCAGAACACGCCGCCGTGCAGAACGAAGGTGAACGCCTCTAAAAAGCCGCCCGTGAAGGCAAACGCTGCGAACACGAGCGGCGTCAAATCTTTTTTGTAATTTTTGAAAAGCATAGTTTTACCGTAAAAATTGCCCCGCACATATGCGCCGTTCAGCATAAATTGAGGCGCACATATGCGGGATTGAAAAGTTTTTTATTGGTTTAAGGGCGCCTTTAAGCGGCGACGCACGCATTATTTGCAAAAGGGCGGCACATATGCCGCAATCAATGCACCCTGCGGCGCTGTTTGCGGTAGGCGAACGTGCGCCTTTTGAAGCGCACCCTGTTGCCTGCGGGCGGCAGCACGGAAGGGCTGTAAATTGCCTGCGGGCGCCACGTGAACGCCGCCTTTATATCGCTTACCATATTTTTGCCGTCGAATATAAGCCCGAAGAGAAGGCCGAGAATCCATATGAGAAGCGTGAGCGGAATGGCGTACCACAGTATTGGAGTATACGGCTTGCTCGCGGCGTCGCCGAAGAATATGTCGGGCGTGAAGAAGTCGATTACGGGCAGAAGGAACGAAAAGCCTTCGTTGGGGTGCATCATCCAGCAGGGGTTGGCATCGTACAATACCTCGAAGAAGTTGCCCTGCGTGTAATCGCCCACAACGCCGAGGCACCAGAACACGAGGTCGTTGAACGCGATTAAAATCAGCATAAAGAAGAATATGAACGGGAACTTCCAGAAATCGCGCCAGCACATTTTATACAGTCCCCACGCGGCGGGAAGAAACGAACTTGCAACCAACATTCCGTGGCAGGAGTAATAGCGGAAAACGTCCCATTGAAGCATTGTCTGGCCGATGTACCAATGCGGCACCGCCATTGTAAGCAGGCCTGCTATCGTACCGACGTAGGCGAGGAACTGCCTGAAAGCCCTGCTCCTTGAAAAAAAGATTACGGGGCTTAAAAGAATGAGCGTGGCGCACATATTGTAAGCCGTGTTTATAAGGTCGGGGTAGGCATTGCCGAAATAGTGCGGATAGATGAACTGCTTCAACACGTGTTGAAGTATGTTTACCGCCATAATAATCAGCACCACCGCCTTTTTTGCGGCGGCAGAGCGCCTTCTGAATATAAAAAACAGCGCGGCGACTATCACAAGTATTATTGCCGGCGGAATGAAGTATGCAACAGAACCGTAGTTTATGATAAGCATATTGCTCCCTCTGCCGTCCGCATTCTTTGCGGGCGCTTTGCAAAAAATAACAAACAGTATATTCCCAATTAGTATACCACATTGTGCGCACAAAAATCAACAAATAACGCGCGGGGCAAAATTTAAGTCGCGCGGGCGTGCACATACACATATGCGCAGGTATGCCCGCAGGGCATAGCTTTGTTAAAACAATAAACACAGACGACCGCAGAGTTCAGTCGTCTGTGTTTATTTTTAAGCAATTTTTACTTTTGAGCGATAAAAAAGAAAAAGCCTAATTGTATAAAAATTTCTCCTTCATCATATTCTTTTTTTCTCTCATCATATTCTTTCCGGTACTCATCAAGCATTTTATTGGTTTTCGCAACATTGTAAAAAACATTTTCTTCTGCTGCTAACCATAAATGGTAATTAAAATATATATCCCATAAGGCTGTCTGTTTTTCAAGGCTTAATCCGACATTAGAAACCCCGCATTTCGAAGCAAGCAATCTTTTATATCCAGCAGATAATAAATAGTAAGGTATTTTCCTTGCGCAATGTCTGTCTCCGCTCTCCTTAGAATCAGCCCATATCGCAAACGCCCTATCAAAAAACAATGAGTTAGGGTAAACTAAATTTGCTCCGTCATCCTCATCCTGTATAAAAATATAGCCGTTCTTTTTTAAAAATCGTCTTAATAAATGCAACAATTTAATCGGCTCTGACAAATGCAGCAATACAGCTGAAACATGAATAATATCAAATCCCGTAATCTCGTTATCATCCACGTAATCACTTACAATATCATCAAAGCTATTATGTAATACATCGCATGCAATAAATTTATTCTTTTCTGACCCATACTGCTCGTTAGCTTTATTTATCTGCCCTTCATCGATATCTACGCCCAATAAAGCGGCATAATCAATTCCGTCCAAGCGCATACATATATTACTGCCATCGGCACACCCTACATCCAAAATATGCATTTCAGGACGAACGTACTTTAAAAAATACTCACGGGAAAAATCTCTTAATATTTCATTTTGAGCCGATAAGCGTTTTGCCTCAATATCACTTGTGTGATACAAACTTTTGTGCAATGCCTCGCCAACGACTTCATATTCAGCCTGGTCAAATATTTTTCTAATCAATACCTCTAATGATTCTTCCTGTCTATAAAAACACATATTAAGCCTACCGAGATAAAAATTTATCTTTCTATAAACAGGGTTATTTATATCTATATCCGGCGGCCCGATAACAACAGGTACGATTTTATAATTATCGTGTGAATTACGCCACTCTACTGCATGGTTTATCTCATTTAATACAAAATAAGAGTTTGCCGAACTGGGACTAACGAAAATTATAAACGCGTTCGAATGCTCAATGCCATCCATTATCGCATCAATAAATTCCGCACGAGAATCTTTCTCCTGAAACCAACACTTAGCCCCATATTGGGTACACATCATATTAACTATGGGCGAAACTATTTCTAAATCAGCATTTGAAAAACTGATAAAAAAGTCATAATCCAAAATATCTCGCGTCCCCATTATACAACCTCATTCTGCGAACCAGAACAGCTCTTCGAACTTCTTGTCGAGCGCGATGCAGAGAATGAGCGCGAGTTTTGCCGTGGGGTTGAACGCGCCCGTTTCGATGCTGCTTATGGTGTTGCGCGAAACGCCCACCATCTCGGCAAGTTCCGACTGCGAAAGTCCGCGCTCCTTGCGCGCCTCCCTTACGCCGTTTGAAAGTTCAAGTTTGAATTTTGCCGCCATAGTATTCCCTCCTTACGCACGCCGAGCGCATAAAAACGCACACGCGCATACAAAGTTTTGTTTGACATTTTTACGCCGCAGGCAGAATGGAAGGCTTTCGCAGCCTCCACTGCGCTACAACATAATTATACAGCGGCATAGTTTACTTGTCAATACCTTTTTATGATAAGATATTTGAGATTTCTCGACTGCGGCTATCGCCTCCGCTCGAAATGACAAAAATGGAATATGCTCGCCGAAATGACGGTAACAATAATCGCGTCAATGACATTTTGGTAACCTTGTCATTTCGCGTGAGGCGGCAAAGCCGCTGCTACTTTGCGGAGGGCTCCCTTTGGGAAACCGCAAACTAAGCGACCGAAGGGAGCGCACGGAGAAATCTCCAAAATACTCCTTACCGCATAGCGGACTTGACTTTTTCTTCGCGGAATTGCTTTATGTACAGGTTGTAGTAATAGCCGCGCTTTGCAAGCAGTTCTTCGTGCCTGCCCCTTTCAACTATCTTGCCGTCCTGCACGACGAGTATTACGTCTGCCGAGCGGATTGTGGACAGCCTGTGGGCGATGACGAAGCTCGTTCTGCCGCGCATCAGCTTTTCTATCGCGTCCTGTATCAGCTTTTCGGTTATGGTGTCTATCGAAGAGGTCGCCTCGTCTAAAACGAATATGGCGGGGTCGGCAAGAATTGCGCGCGCGAACGACAGAAGCTGTTTTTCGCCCGTGGAGAGCGTGTTGCCGCCCTCGCCAACCACGCTGTCGTAGCCATTTTCGAGCCTGGCAATAATCTTATCGGCGTTTACGCTTGCGCAGGCTGCGTCCAGCTCTTCCTGCGTGGCATCCTCCTTGCCGTACATAAGGTTTTCGCGCACGGTGCCCGAAAAGAGGTGCGGCGTCTGCAAAACGTAACCTATGTGGCTGTGCAGCCAGCCCACAGAGCGCTCGCGCACGTCTTTGCCGTCTATTAAAACCTGCCCTTCCGTCGGTTCGAAGAAGCGGCACACGAGGTTGACGAGCGTAGATTTGCCCGCGCCCGTTTCGCCCACGATGGCCACGTTTGTGCCCTGCGGCACTTTGAGGTTGAAGTGTTCGAGCACGTATTCCTCGCCGTCGGGGTATTTGAAGGTTACGTCCTTAAACTCCACGTCGCCGTGCAAATCTTCCCAGTTCTCCCTTTTGGGGTTGAAGGTGTCGCCGTACTTTTCCACCACTTCGGGCGTGTCCGATACGTCGGATTTGGTATTCAAAAGGGTAGTGACGCGCTCTACGTTTACCTTTACGGTAATCATATCGGCAATGGCGTCTACCGACCACTGCACGGGCGACATTATGCCCTGTGCGTACGTCATAAACACGGTGAGCGTGCCGAGCTGAATGGTCTGCTCCATCGTAAGAACGCCGCCGTACCACAAAACGAGCGCGAGCGCAACGAATGCCGCGAAGGATATTATGGTATAGAACAGTGCGCGGTGATGGCCGAGGCGGGTGGCCTGCCTGTGCATACGGCCGGTGTTGTTATAAAATCTTTTGTCGAGCTTTTCTTCGACGGCAAGCGTTTTGGAAGTTTCCACGCCCGTAATTCCCTCGTTGAAGCCGCCCGTTATCTCTGAATTTATTTCGCGCACGCGGCGGTTCAGCACGGTGAGCTTGCGCTGGAAATAGCACGAAACGAGCGCGACGAGCGGGATGATTACTATAACGCACAGCGCGAGCACCCAGTTGATGGTGAGCATTATAACTACGGCGCTTAAAACGTACGTTATGTTCCAGCCGCCCTGGTACACGTCCCACGAGATTATGGACGAGATGTTTGAAGTATCGCTCATCACCCTCGCGTGTATTCTGCCCACGCTGTTTACGTTGAAGTATGAAACGGAGAGCGTTTGCAGGTGGTTGAACACCGTGCGGCGCATATCGCGCAGGATGTAAAGTTCCAGCCTGCAACAGTTGTACGAGGCGATGTAGTCGATTACCATTACGACGGCAAGGCACAGCACATACAGAAGTATGAAGGGCAGAAGGCCTTCGGTGGTGCCACGCGCGATGAAATTGTTGATGGCGTATTCCTGAAAGAGGGGCATTACAGTGTTGAGCACGCCCACTATAATTGTGCCGAGTATCATCACGAGGAACATCCACTTGTAAGGAGCGAGGAAGGGTTTAAGTTTTGTAAGCCCGAAGAATTTTACCTTGGGCACGCTCTCGCCCGACATATCCCGCTTTTTGCGCGGCTGTTTTGCGGCTTTATTCGTCATACCCCACCTCCTTTTTAATGTCGTCTGGCAGGCTCATCTGCATATCGTAGATGCGCCTGTATATGCCGTCTTTCTGCAAAAGCTCGTGCGAGGTGCCCTGTTCGGCTATCGTGCCGCCGTCCATCACTATTATGTTGTCGGCGTGCATCACCGTAGTTATTCTGTGGGAAATGAGTATTACGGTGGCGCCGCCGAATTCGTTTGCAAGGCGGGCGCGTATGGCGGCGTCGGTATCGCTGTCCACCGCCGAGAGCGAGTCGTCGAAGACGAGTATGGGCGTCTTTCTTACCAGCGTGCGCGCAATGGAAACGCGCTGTTTCTGCCCGCCCGAAAGGGTGACGCCGCGCTCGCCCACCACCGTTTCGTACCCCTGCGCAAACGAGCGGATATTGTCGTCAACGCAGGCGGCCTGTGCGGCGTGCTCTATGCCCTCCTGCGAGATATTATCGCCCGCGACGGAGATGTTTTCGGCTATGGTTCCCGTATAGAGGTAACCCTCCTGCAACACGAAACCGATGTTCGAGCGCACGGTTGCAGGAGGAATTTCGTTGATATCCCTCCCGCCTATGTATATATGCCCCTCGGTTACGGGGTAGAGCCTGTCGAGAAGGTACATAAGCGTTGACTTGCCGCTGCCCGTACTGCCCAGAACGCCCAAAGTAGAGCCCTGCGGCACCCTGAAACTTACGTTTGAGAGCACGGGCTTGCCCTCTTCATACGAAAAACCCACATCTTTGAACTCTATGTCGCCCGAAAGTTCGCCCGCCTCGCCGTACTCCTCCTCGTCGGCGTTCATAATTTCGCCGATACGCGCGATTGAAACGCCCGCGCGGCTCATATTGGATATTATTCTGCCAAGCTGGCGCACGGGGCCCATAAGCATTGTGTTGTACGAGATGAACGCCACCAGCTCGCCGGGAGTCATTTCGCCGTCTACGCAGAACAGAGTGCCCACGATGAGCAGCACCATACCCTGAATGGCGGCGAGGGAGTCGATTGTAGTCCAGAACCTTGCCATAGCGTGCATAACCTTTACCCACAGTCCCGTGTAGTAAACGTTCTGCTTTTCAAACTTGTCGCGCTCGAAGCGCTCCCTGCCGAAGGCGCGCACAACGCGCACGCCCGTAAGGTTTTCCTGAGCTATGGTGGATAGCACGCCCTCTTCTTCGTCGCACTTTTTGAACGACTTGCGGGCGCCCTTATAGAATATGAGCGACGTGCCCACGAGCACGGGCACGAAGGCAAGCGCGATTGCCGCAAGTTTTGCGTTGGTGACGAACATAAAGGTTACCGACAGCACTACGATTATGATTATGCGGAACAGATATACAAGCTGGTTTGAAATGAAGTTTGATATCGCGTCGGCATCGGAAGTGCAGCGCTGGATTATGTCGCCCGTCTGGTGTTCGACGTGCCACGAAAGGGGAAGGCGCTGTATGTGCGAAAACAGGCTGTTGCGCATTCCGCGCATAAGCGTCTGGTTGGCGCGCTGGTTGAAGTAGGTTACGCAGTACTGGAATATTGCCATAACCAGCGCGATTGCCGCGATTACGACGGCAAGTATCCAGATATTGCGCTTCAAGTAGTCCAGCCCGCCGAAGAGCTCGGCAAAACGGGCAAAGATGCTGTTAGGCGCCTTGTCGTCTATTTCGCTGTCTATGGTGAAGCTGATTACCTGCGGTATGACCACGTTTAAAAAGGTGGTTATAAGGCTGGCGGCTATGCTTGCCAGAAACAGCAGTTTGCAGCCGCGCAAAAAGTAACCGAGCATACCCGTGCGCGTATACTTTTGTTTTTGTGTAACTTTTTCCATAAAACCCTGAAAATTGAAATTGGTGCTGCAATATGCCGCAATCAACGGTATTTTTTTACTTTTATTATTACGCACTTTGCCCGCCCCGCGCATACGCGCGGGGCGGGCATTATTTATTTGTTTACTCTGATGAAATCAAATTTTACGGGGCAGGCAATTTTAACGATAATATCCCCTTTCAACGATATGCGCCGCAACAGCCACGTTGTTTTCCGCGGCGCGCCGCTTACTTCTTATCTATATTGAAGTAAGTTACAAGCACCTGCTCTTCCATATAGTCGAACATATCGTTCTTTGCGACGGCAATGAGGTCGTTGCCGAGGAAATCGTAGATATTACCCGAAATTCCGAATTCGGGCAGGGTGCCGACCAGCTTGCCGCCGTCGTAAAGGTACGCCAGCATTACGGGGGTGGCCACGTTGCCGTCGGGGGTCATATCGCCGCCCGAGGTCACAGAAATATAGATGGCCTTGCCCTTCACCACGTCGGTGAGCTTTGCGCCCTTGTCGTCGAACTGCACTCCGCGGAAGTTGCCGCTTTGGGGAACGCTGTCGAAATCGGCATAGCCGCTGCCCGAAAGGGGCATATTGAGCATTGCCGCCGAGCGCCTGTAAGTTGCCAGCCCTTCGAGCTTGCCCTGCTTTATAAAATAGAACTTATCCTGCGGCAGGGTTACGCCCTCGTCGTCGAAGAAGGGAACCATCGCGTCCTTGCCGGGCGTGCGGTCAATAAGAAGGTCAACCTTGTCGCTGAACAGCTTCTGCCCCAGCTTGCCCGAAAACAGGCTGGCGCCGCTTGCGTACATCTCGGCAACCATATGCGAAAGTATGTACTGCGCCACGCCCGCGTCGATTATTACGGGCAGCTTTTCTTCGGGCAGCGGCAGTTTGTTGCGGTATACGTCGAGGAGTTTGGCTATATCAGAAACGACTTTGTCCTCGCTGTAAAAATCCCTGCGGGCGCCGTAGCCGAGGTCCATTATGTTGGACGACTCGGCGGCCTTTATCATCAGCGAAACCTCCACCGAATCCGACGCATACGAAAGGTCTGTCCCCGCGCTGTCGCGGTAGGTTGATTCCATCTGCTCGGCGGCGAATTTGTCGCTGAATATGAAGTCGGGGAAGCGCTCTTTGAGCCTTGCGGCAAGACGCTTTGCGGCAGGGAGGAAATCGTCCTCCGCTATCGCCCCTTTGCATATATCTTCGTGCCTCTTCTCGCCCGAGCCGAGCGCGTCGGGATAGGGAATGTTCTGCGAAAGCGCCTCTTCGGCCTGTTTTTCAAGCGCCTTGTCGTCGCCCTCGCCTATTCTGCCCGCGACGCCGATTTTGCCGCCGTCGTATACCCTTACCACCGTCTTTTCGTCCTCTTTTATGCGCAGGGAAGTAACTTCGCCCGCCGCGAGCGTTGCGGCATAAGAGCGCGATTTATTTACAATTTTCTGTTTATTCATAATTCCACCTTATAATATTTTGAAGTTGCGGCAAGCGCACAGTATAACTTTATGTTGAGGTCGTAAGGATAAGTGATTGTCTACCCTACTTTAATTCCTCCCCTAAGTTCCTCCCCTAAGCAATGGAAGGCTTGTTATGAGTTGCTTTGCAACGCGATAAGTGATGAGCGCGGTAAACCGCGCGTGATAAGTTGCCTTATGGCAACGTTGCGGCTTACGCCGCCATCACGGGTTCAGAGAAGCAAGCAAGACAAGGAGCGTGCGGAACGGGGCAAAATTCTGAAATATTTTACTTGCGCAAGCAGGGTTCCCCTGCGCCAGCGCGCCCCAATTTGTCGCGTAAGCGAGCTCACTGGAAGTGAATTGCCGCGATTATATATTCGTGGGCCCTTAAAAATCGCGGCAAGAGAAACTTAGTTTCTCAACCTCACGGAATTTTTAGTGCGCGGCCCGCGCTAAAAATTCGTGAACCTTTATCACTGTACATTCATCCGCGACACGCTCACATAAGGCCCGCCGAACGATACGTTGAGCGGGAACTGCTCGTTTTTGCCGCAGCCGCCGAAGATGTTTGAAATAACTTCGGCTTTATCGGAG
>PPYE01759277.1_pt1 | contig 13920 bp, 10 predicted proteins | sample 1559881 | NCBI WGS metagenome assembly PPYE01 (sample SAMN08240022, study PRJNA423297) | Human gut metagenome, whole genome shotgun sequencing project.
ACGTTATATGGAAAAACTCCTGTCGATTTTAAAATCCCTGCTTCGGATTATAAGATCGTGACCTATGTCGATTCGTTGGGTTGTTCCAGTTGTAAATTGCAATTGCCTAAATGGAAGGATTTTATGAAATATGCGGATTCTATAGTAGGCTATCAAATACCGGTTCTTTTTTTTCTTCATCCTGCTAATGTTCGCGAGATGAGGTCTGTGTTAAAACAAAATCGTTTTGATTATCCTGTTTGTATGGATACGGAAGATACTTTTAATAAAGTGAATAAGTTTCCTTCACAGCTAAATTTTCAAACTTTTTTATTAGATAAAAACAATCATGTAATTGCGATAGGAAATCCGGTCCATAATTACGATGTAAGAGAACTCTATATCCATCTTATTTCAGGAGGAATAGATGGAGATTCTCTTTCAAATATGCGAACTGTGATAAAAATAGAGAAAGATATGGTTGATTTGGGGAGTTTTGATTGGAGGCGAGAGCAGCATATAACTTTTGAGATACACAATATTGGTGATAATAATTTAGTCGTTTATGATAATAAGACATCTTGCGGATGTACTTCTGTTGAATACTCCAAAGAACCTGTTCAGCCCGGAAAGTCTTTAGCAGTTAAAGTAACTTATAAAGCAGACCATCCGGAACACTTTAATAAAACTATTATACTATATTGCAATGCTTCCGCTTCTCCTTTGGAGTTAAAGATAACTGGAAATGCTGAATAATTTAACGTTTATATTTAGTACTTTTGAATCTTTGTTGACAGGTATTTGTATATGTCCCCTTAGCTTGAATATATGTTGCTAAATATAGGTAGTCAACCTTGGATCATTGCATTGGAACCTATTAATGTTATGGCTTAAGGTTGATTTTTATTTAATATTTGTTATATGAGAAATCTGTTTTTAATATTCCTTTTTTGCTATGTAACTGGGAAAGCCCAGGACAGAGCGTGTGTCGTGAGTGAAAAGGATAGTATTCCTCTTTCAAATGTATATATCTGTTTGAAAGATAGGAGAGTCATAGCTATCAGTGATGAAAAGGGTGTGTTCTCATTAGAGAAATATGATTCGTTGTCATTGAATGATACTTTATATTTTTCTCATATTAATTATTTGCACAAGAAATTGTCTTATGGTGATTTAATTAAAAATAGATGTACCGTTTTTTTGATAGAGAATAATCGGGTTTTGGAAGAAGTATCTATTTTTAGCAATAGGCATTTAAATCGCTTTTTGCATTATGAAATATTGTCTCCATTGAAAAGAGGAGTCTATTCGTTTGCTTCGGTCTTGGTAGATGGGCAGATTTATATTGTAGGAGGGAGTACATCGTGCGGTCCCTTTCAGAGTAATATACGTTCTACTCTATTTTGGGAAAAATATAGTAACATGATGTATAGATATGATATCAAGCAAGATAAGTGGGAGACGATCAGGCATAAGTTTAGAGAAAGGGCATATCATACGGCGGGTTATTATGATGGAAAAATTTTTATTTTAGGGGGAAAGAGATTGTCTGAAACCAGAATTGTTGATTATCTGGATAATGCAATAGAAATATATGATATTAAGCGTGATACCGTCTGGACAGATTATACTAATCCGCATCAAGCGACTTTATTGGGATCCGTTGTGTATAAAGATAATATGATTGTTTTAGGCGGTGTTAAAAAGGTTTTGCAAAATAATGAAGGAGTCTATTCGGATGAAATGCATTTATGGAATTTAAAATCCGGCTATTGGTATGAGTTGGGAAAAATGCCGATTAGGCAAGCTCCTGATGCAATTCTGGTTGATCATTGTATTTATTTAATCGGAAATAGTAACGGTGGCGGCTGGAGTATTGAATGTTATAACTTATTGACAGGCGCATGGACCAATGCCGGACATTTGTTATATCGGCTTGGCTGGCCCAGTTTAGCTTATCATAATGATATAATTTATATTTTTGAACAAGGTGTTGTGCAGACGTTCAATATAAAAAGCAGGCAAGTTCGTTCGTATATGATAGATCTGAAATTGAAATCTCCAGCTTTGTATTACTTTGATGGGAAATTATATATTTTGGGAGGATTTTATATGGGAGATCCCTCGCGCAATGTATATAGTATTGATCTGAAAGAATTTGATAAAACAGAAATCGATTATTATTATAACAATAAAAGGTAAGCATTCGGTGAATCCTGTCTATTGTATAGAAACTGAACTTTATTGTTTTTTCTTATTCTACCATTATTATCATATTTTTAAAATCTAAAAGTATCTCTTTGCGATTTTTGAAATAGTCAACCCCTAAATAGCCATTGTATTTGCCATTAGCATTCTTCATGATCAGTATATTGAGCATATGATGAAAAACATAGACTCAAAATTACTAAAATCAAGCTTGTTCTTTTCATAATATTATGGTGTTGTTTACAAATATGGTAAGTCTTATAGATGATAGCAAATATTCTTTTCCAAAATTTGTTAATCTTGTTTGGTGTGCTTGAAGTATTTTAAATTAATTTGGTAGAATATTAATTTGGTTTTCTTTTTATCAAGAAATATCGTTCTACACTTGGTTCCATATTTTGACCCCGTTTTACAAGTACATATCCACGTAGTTTCTCTAACAACAAGTCAAGAGGGAGCATACGTCATTGACAACCGGTCTTCACTAAATAAAAGATTGCATTCCAAATCATTCGTAAATCATATTTTCGCTTTCTTGCTTGCGGGTTCAACACTTTTGTTATATATTGCCACTCTGTTTCCGTTAAATCAGTTTGATACATCTTTTTTTAAGTTTGGTCACTTCAAAGAAAGCAACTATCAGACTGATATGGAAACTTTGTTAGAAATTTTTTTTACCGCCTCTAAGCAAACTGCAAAATGCAGTAGTATTGGAAGGTCTGGAAATGAAGGTGATTTTCGGGGGAAGCGGGTCTTCGTTGTGCCCAGATGGTTATCCGTATGTATTCAGGTGTTCTAATGGCAATCTACATTGTTGCAAAGTTAATTCAGAGTCTGTTTGTTGTCCATAATAGACAACTTACTCTTTATTAAATGCTTATCATCTATTTTGGCGGATGATAAGGCTCTGTTAATTAATTAAAATTGAAGATCATGAATATGAGAAAAGTATTTTATTTAGTCTTATCACTTGTAATTGCAGGTTGCACCTCTAATAAGGAACTGCAAGAGAAACTGGCATTTATTGATGTCACCAAAGAATATCCCGAAAAGAAAATTGAGCTCACCGATATTGCGGATGTCTCTTATCTGTACCTCAATTCGAAAAATGATGATTATCTCTATAAAGGCAGCATTGATTATGTAACCGAAAACAATATTATTGTTATAGACCGCTCTCAGAACAGCGTGCTGTTTTTCTCAAAAGAGGGAAATCCCAAATCACATTTTAACCGTAGGGGACAGGGATCGGAAGAATACAGAGATGCATATTCGGTAATGTATGACGAAGCAAATGATGAAGTGTTTGTTTCGCCCGACTTTAGCGATCATATTATGGTCTATTCATCATTGGGTGAATTCAAAAGGAAAATAAATTTACCTCAGACGAATGTTAACGGACAAATGGCCTTATTTGACGATGTGTCCATATTGGTGTATGATAACACGAAATTGTGGAAATCTATCATGCAAAGCAATGCCCCAGATATAGTACAAACCATTGATTCAGCTTTCTTTCTTATTTCCAAATTGGATGGTACAGTGCTGGATTATATCTCACTACCAAACAAAAATATAGATCTGAGTTATAAAGATTTGAACAGTGTATTTACTGGTCAGGTGAGTTACGGACGTGTGAGAAAGTCGGCTGACGGATTACTTTTATACAATCCTGAATCCGACACCGTTTTTCATTACAGCAAAGAAAAGCGTTTAACTCCATATATGCACAAAAAACCAATATTGAGCAGTCAAACCTCAATGACGGTTATGGATATCTGCATGGATGCGGGAAAATATCAGTTTATAGCGGTTTACCCTTATCGGGAAACAGCGAAATCTCCGACACCAAAGTATTATATGCGCAACAAAGCAACAGGAGAACTGTTTCGCCCAAAAATAACTCTTTCCGATTTTGAAGGAAAAGAGTTGTATATCAATCCCCGGCTTTTAAATTATTATGAACATGCATACCACTTTGAACTGGATTTTGCTGAACTCGAAGAAGCATATTACAAAAACAAGCTCAGCGGTAAACTCAAAGAACAGGTTGCTTCACTTCTTGAAGATGAGGAAAGTAATAATGTTTTTGTGTTTGCGGATTTTTATTGATAAAAACACACCTTCTGGGGTTGTTTTCAATATTGAGTGATTTGTAAAAAGAGTTACAGATAAGCCTGGACTACATGAAGAGATGATATTACATGTCGTACCAAGATCAATACAATATTTTAGTAATTGCCAACAAGTCTTCAAACTACAAAACAATGACTTTTCTCGTAGCGCACTCATCGATAATGCTCATTATTAAATATTTAATAGAGGGGGAAGTTTACAAAAGTCCCGCCCACTCCTGGTTGGTTAGTGTGGGGAGCTGATCTGTTTCTGTGATGAAAGTTTCCGCCAGTTTTCGTTTTTCCTCTTGTAGCTGTATGATTTTCTCTTCTATGCTTCCTTGCGTGATGAAACGGTAAGCAATTACTTGTTTGTCTTGTCCGATACGGTGCGCGCGGGCAATGGCCTGTGCTTCGGCTGCCGGGTTCCACCAGGGATCGATGATGAACACATAGTCTGCTTGTGTCAGGTTGAGGCCCACTCCTCCGGCTTTTAGTGAGATAAGGAAAGCTTGTATCCTGGGGTCACGGCTAAAGCGTGCAATCTCTTCCGGGCGATTGGTAGAAGAGCCTGTTAGAAGAGCATAATCCCATTGACGTTTACGAAACTCATCGGCCACCAATTCCAGATGTTTGACGAAAGAAGAAAAGATCAGGACCTTATGGCCTTCGCTCCGGAGTGTTTCGAAGGTCTCTATAATCAGGTTTAGTTTACCGGATTCACCGATGAAACCGGGTAAAATCATCTGCGGATGGCAGGCGAGTTGCCTTAAACGGAGAATCCCGTTGAGTACTATGAGCGGTTGCTGACCCTTCTCTGAGGTCTGTTCCAGCAGAATGTTCCGGAGACTGTTCTTTTCATGTTGGTAGAGCTCGTTCTGTTTCTTTGCCATGTCGCAATAAATCACTTCTTCGGTTAATGACGGTAGTTCCGGAGCTACTTCCTGCTTGCTTCTGCGTAGTATAAATGGGGAAATGAGTTGTCGTAAACGAAACTTCATCCGTTCGTCACCTTGACGGATGGCGTTGACGAACTGTTTGCTGAACGCTGTCTCGTTTCCTAAAAGTTCAGGCTGTAGAAAATGAAACTGTGCCCAAAGATCCTTCAGGGAATTCTCAATAGGAGTTCCTGTCAGAATTAGCCTGTGTTTACTTTGTAATTGTATCGCTGAACGGAATGTAAGTGATTCGCTGTTTTTTATGTTTTGACTTTCATCGAGAACTATGTACTCAAACTTATATTGGGATAAAGTCGCAATATTATTGCGCATCGTGCCATAAGTGGTAAAGACCAGATGATATTGGTCGAAGTGCTTTGACAAGCGATTGATTTCATTGGCGGAGTTTCCGTTATATTCCGTCATTGACAGGCTGGTAAAACGGGATGCTTCCCGTTTCCAGTTATGCAAAAGCGAGGTAGGCACAACAATAAGGGTGGCATGCAGACGTGGTGTCTGGCTTTTCTTTTGATTTAGTACAGCACATTGCAAGTCGTTTTGTCCGCTTCGGGAGGCGTTGAGGGCTTCGGTTTTTACCGGAAAAAGTGATAACTGCCCCTTTTCATCGAAGAAAGCTTCCTTTTGCACAGGAGAGTCTTGAGTGTTTTCTTTCTCTTCCAGGCTGTTTGTTTCCTGATTTGTTGAGGCGGCTGTTCCCGGTTTGTAGATGTATTGTAAAAGTGTAAGAGTTTGCAAGGTCTTTCCAAGGCCCATATCATCGGCCAGACATCCTCCGAATTTTTCGAGGTATAGGTTTGCCATCCATGAGAAACCTTTCTGCTGATAGGAGCGAAGATTGGCCTTGAGCCCTGCAGGTACAGGGATTGGTTTCTCCAATCGGAGGCCGATTGCTATACCTGGACCTTTTTCCAGGATCGATTTTATTACACCCACAAAAGGACGCTTCAGTCGGATGTTCTTACCTGATTCTTTACCTATCTCAAGCAGATTGGCGTATTTGGTGAACCATTCTTCGGGGAGGAGGATAATGCGTCCGTCAGAGAGGGGATATTCCCTGTTGTTGTCCAGTATATTTTTGCGGAATCGGCTGAAGGGAATTTTCTGATTGTCTATGACGACATTGATATGTAATTCGAACCAGTCGCGGCCATCTTCGTAATCCTGTTCTATCCGGATATCCGGAAGATAGTATGGCTTCTTGTGCGTATCACTTGATAAGATAAACTTTTCCAGTAGCATTTCCCGGTGACGGCTGACCCACTCGGTAATGTTTTTTTCGGGAGCGATAGGCGATAGTTTGAAATGGGAATCACTGACACATTGTAATCCGGCTTTTTGAAGCAGACGGATTGCCTGCTTCTCGGCAGTTGAGTTACGTTGGAAATAGTGGATGACAGTTTGTCCATTCTCTTGCTCCCGGAAGATGATTTTCTTGATTCCATCGGAACCATGAGGTGAAAAAGTCCGGTCTCCATAACGAAAATCAAGCCGTAACAAAGTATCATTATAGATTGTATCTTCAAGGTAGAGATAAGCATCACACGGACGTCTTTCTCTGATCACTTTGACTCCTTGAATATTGATTTCATGGTAATATGCAAGGGGAATCATGATATTGTCTATGTATTTTTCAGTCAATGAAGCGTCCACGCTGATACGTTCTTTCTTGGTGAAAGGCAGTAAGCGTGAAGCTTCAATATGGGGGACAGTAAATAAATCCATACCCAGCAATAAGGTGGCAGGATTGGAGGTGAGGACAGTGACAGGTTTTTGTTCCATCAGTGAAACCGGCAGGTCGTCATAGTAGCATTGCAGTTGATAGCTGAAATATTCCTCGGTTACTTTAAAAGAGAAATGGGCTTCTAAATCGTGGGGATGGACACGGTATGCATGGTGTTCATAGAGTTGCTTGCTTCCACTTGGTTTCTGATAAAACGGAAGTTGCCTGGTGCGTATCAGTTCTAACATCTCCAACAGTTTCTTCTCTATGAAAGGACGGATTTGTTCTTTAAGTTTGTTATTGTCCTCGGCCAGTTTGCGGAGGAATTTAGGGACTGTTTTTTCACGGGAATAGACTCCCATCAGATATTTTTCAGTATAATGAGAAGCAATGTCAATGGCTTTTTGTTCTGCTTCATTCATTTTTTTGATTGCATCGGGAGAGGCATGGAAAGCTTGTTCGATCACTTCCAACGTGTTGTCAGGGGTTCGGCTGACAGTGTAGGGGATGAGTAATATCCCCAGAACAGGGTGTTCTACGAGTACAATGACAACTTGGTTGGTGGAAAGTGCTTTTTTCATTCTGTCCGGTTTGGAAGGTCAAAGATACGGGATTTTATGTAATTTTGCGGTATGATGGAGGAAAACAAACGAGTCTTATTGGGAATGAGCGGTGGTACGGATAGCTCTGTGGCTGCCATGCTATTACTTGAAGCCGGTTATGAAGTAACGGGAGTTACCTTTCGTTTCTATGAGTTTAATGATTCTACGGAATACTTGGAAGATGCCCGTGCATTAGCAACTCGCTTAGGTATCGAACATATCACTTATGATGCGCGCGAGATTTTCCGGAAGAAAATTGTTGATTACTTTATCGATGAATATATGGCCGGACATACTCCGGTCCCCTGTACTCTTTGCAACAACTGGTTAAAATGGCCTTTGTTGGCCAAGATTGCCGATGAAATGGGTATTTTCTATTTAGCTACCGGTCATTATGTGAGAAAGAAATGGATGGACGGAAGCTATTATATTACGCTTGCCGCAGATCCGGATAAAGACCAGTCATTTTTTCTGTGGGGATTAAAACAGGATATTTTGCAACGTATGTTGCTTCCGATGGGTGAGATGACTAAACCTGAAGCACGTGCTTATGCTGCCGGAAGAGGTTTTGAGAAAGTTTCAAAAAAGAAAGATAGCATCGGGGTTTGTTTCTGTCCACTTGATTATCGTAGTTTTCTGAAAAAGCATCTTTGCGATGCGGGAGGCGACAGGAGCAATAAAATAATCCGGGAAGTGGGCAAAGGCAGATTCCTCGATGAAAGCGGCAATTTTATTGCCTGGCATGAGGGATATCCTTTTTATACCATAGGGCAACGCAGGGGGTTAGGCATCCAACTGAACCGTGCTGTTTTTGTAAAGGAGATCCATCCTGAAACCAATGAAGTGATATTGGCTCCTTTAAAGTCCCTTGAAAAGTCAGAGATGTGGTTGAAAGACTGGAATATAATCAACGAATCCCGCCTGCTGGGCTATGATGATATTATTGTGAGAATACGTTATAGGAAACAGGAAAACCATTGTTCTGTCACAATCACTCCGGAGGGATTATTACATATACAACTACACGAACCTTTGTCCGCCATTGCAGAAGGACAAGCAGCCGCTTTTTATAAGTATGGTTTGCTGTTGGGAGGAGGGATTATAACGATGAATGATGAACGATGAATCGTATGCGGATAGCACACAGCCCATTCATCGTTCATCGTTTATCGATTATCGTTCATTGTTTATTCAAAGCAATCATTTCTTCAATGTAGTCTCTTGTATTGCTGAGTCTCGGTACTTTATGCTGACCACCTAATTTCCCTTTTTGAGCTAACCAGTCATGGAAAAGTCCTTTGCGTGCGACAATCACTTCCAATGGTTGGAGAGCGATATCTTTCCATCGTTTTGCTTCGTAGTCGGAGTTTACTTCTTTCAGTGTAGTATCCAGTACCGCCGCAAATCTTTCGATGGAATCGGGCATTTTGGCAAACTCAATAAGCCATTGATGACGGCATTTGGCATTTTCATCCATAAATACGGGGGCAGCGGAATATTCGCTGACTTGAGCACCAGTTTCAGCACATGCTTTGGCAAGCCCTTTTTCTGCATTATCTACGATCAGCTCTTCACCAAAAGCATTGATGAAGTGCTTGGTACGTCCTGTAATGACGAACTTATACGGATTCTTTCTGGTGAATTTCACAGTATCTCCGATCATGTACCGCCATAATCCGCAGGAAGTGGAGATCACCATAGCATAATTTTTATTTAGCTCTACTTCTTCAAGGCAATAGGTGCGGGGATTCTCTTTTTCCACATCCTCCAAAGGAATAAATTCGTAGAAAATACCATAGTCAATCATCAATAACATAGATGGGTCGGAGAAATCGTTTTGTGTCCCGAAATAGCCTTCCGATGCATTGTAGGTTTCGACGTAATGCATTTTAGAAGAATGAATGACTTGCTTATATTGTTCACGGTAAGGGGTAAAAGCGACACCTCCGTGGAAGAATACTTCCAGATTGGGCCATACTTCTTCCAAGGTCTGCTTGCCTGTTTTTTCAAGAATACGTTTGATTAAGACCAGCATCCAGGAAGGAACACCCGAAAGATTGGTTACATCCACCGGTATGGTGCTGTTGGCAATAGCTTCAATTTTGGTTTCCCATTCGTCCATTAATGCTATTTGCTTGCTTGGCACACGTATCAGGTTGATCAGCGGACTTACATTCTGGATCAATATGGCTGAAAGGTCACCTACCAGACTATGGTTGGAGTTCAGGTTCGGACTATGGCTGCCTCCCAGAATCAGTCCTTTACCGGAAAAAAAACGGCTGTCGGGATTCATGCGGAAGTAGATTGCGGCCGCGTCTTTTCCTCCCCGGTAATGAATATCCTGCAAGGCCTCTTTGCTAACCGGAAGAAACTTGCTTTTATCGTTTGTGGTGCCCGAGGATTTTGCAAACCAGCGTATTTCTGAAGGCCACAATAGGTTTTGTTCGCCTGCACGGAGACGTTCCACATAGGGCTTTACTTCTTCGTAGGTTTGTATGGGGAGTCGGTTTTTAAAGTCTTCGTAATTGCGGATAGATTTATAATCATACTTCTTTCCCCATTCAGTATTTTCTGCCTGTTTTACGAGACGGGTCAATACCCGGTGCTGTATATCTCCGGCTTGTGTATCATAAAGATCTATGGCTTTTAAACGGGAATCAAATACTTTGCTTATAATCTTTGTAATATTCATTGCTCTTTAACATATAATGTTTAGTCGTGCAAAAATAGCCTTAATTATCTTTTTTTTCTATCTTTACGACGGAAATAATAGTTAAAAGTGAAGATATGTCATGCTTTTGCAGACAGATGGGTAACTTTTTTCTTTTAAATACGTAATATTCAATAAAAAAAGAGCAGCAATGAAGATCGGAATTCTTACATCCGGAGGAGATTGCCCCGGCATAAACGCTACGATTCGCGGGGTGTGTAAAACGGCCATTAATCATTATGGAATGGAAGTTGTGGGGATTCACAGTGGTTTTCAGGGATTGCTGACGAAAGAGGTAGAATCGTTTACTGAAAAATCCTTGTCCGGATTGTTAAACCTGGGTGGTACTATGTTGGGAACTTCACGCGAGAAGCCGTTCCGTAAGCAAGGTATTATTTCGGATGTGGATAAACCGGCGCTGATACAACGTAATATTGCTGAATTGGGACTTGATTGCGTGGTGTGTATCGGTGGAAATGGTACGCAAAAGACTGCCGCAAAATTTGCAGCGATGGGAATTAATATCGTTTCTGTTCCTAAGACGATCGATAATGATATCTGGGGTACGGATATCTCTTTCGGATTCGATTCGGCAGTGAGCATTGCTACAGATGCTATCGACCGGCTTCACTCTACGGCAAGCTCTCACAAGCGGGTGATGGTAATCGAAGTGATGGGGCATAAAGCAGGATGGATTGCTCTATACTCGGGTATGGCAGGAGGAGGAGATGTAATCCTGGTTCCGGAGATACCTTATAATATAAAAAATATAGGGGATACAATTTTAAATCGTTTAAAAAAGGGGAAACCTTATTCGATTGTGGTCGTTGCCGAAGGTATCCAGACTGATGGGCGTAAGCGTGCTGCCGAATACATCGCCCAGGAAATTGAATATGAGACAGGTATTGAGACGCGTGAAACGGTGCTTGGCTATATTCAGCGCGGTGGCTCACCTACACCTTTCGACCGTAACTTATCTACCCGAATGGGAGGGCATGCAACGGAGCTGATTGCTAATGGGCAGTTTGGACGTATGATTGCATTGAAAGGTGATGAAATATCTTCCGTTGCATTAGAAGAAGTGGCCGGAAAGTTGAAATTAGTGACTGAAGAACATGACCTTGTTGTACAAGGGCGCAGGATGGGAATATGCTTCGGATAATAATCGGAGGTGTTTAGATTATATACTGATATTTTCAGTTGATGTTATTTTATCAACTTGCGGAGATTCCTCTGTCTGGTTTATTTCAGGATCGTCGGGTGTATCTTCTGTGGAGATATTATTCTGTACTTTGGCTTCTTGTACACCTGCCATGAACTCAGGATCCCCTTTGATTTTTTTGAGGGCCATCTGTGCGGCATTCTGTTGTGATTCCTTTTTGGAGTATCCTGTACCGGCTCCTCCGAGTATGCCTTCAATCCGGACTTCTGTCTGAAACACGGGATTATTCTCTTTGTCAAGGAACTGTTCTATTAATTCGAAAGAAACTTCCATCTTGTTTTTCTGGCTCCATTCAATCAGTTTAGACTTGAAGTTCACCTCTTTGCGTGAGAGTTTGTCCAGATCTATATAGGGCTCGATGATTTTCTTCTGCATAAACTGTTTGCAACATTCATATCCCCGGTCAAGATAAATGGCTCCAATAAAAGCTTCGAACGCATTCCCATACATATAGCTGTTGTGGGAAGAAGAACGTGTAGAATATTTGATAAGTTTGTCCAGGCCTATTTCGACTGCCAGTTTATTTAATGTTTCACGCTGAACTATTTTAGAACGGGTGTTTGTCAGGAATCCCTCTCTTTTACCTTCGAAATGTTGATAGACAATATCCCCTACGATGGCGTCAAGAATGGCGTCACCAAGGAATTCCAGGCGTTCGTTGTTCAACGGACGTCCTTTCTCCGAACGTACAGCTGTCGATTTATGCAGGAGAGCCTGCTCGTATAGCCGGATGTTGCGTGGATAGAATCCAAGTATGCGATAAAAACAAAAATAAGACTCTCTATCCTTACAGAACAGGAGCCTTATCTTATCTATTTTATTACGTAACACGACTTTATTCAGCGTATTTCTTGAAGATTACACAAGCATTGTGACCACCAAATCCGAATGTATTCGAAAGGGCAACGTTAACTTCACGTTTCTGTGCTTTGTTGAACGTGAAATTAAGGTTATAGTCGATGTTCTCGTCGTTATCACCTTCGGCATGATTGATAGTCGGAGGAACGATGCCGTTCTTGATGGCAAGGATACTTGCAATAGACTCTACCGCACCGGCAGCACCCAACAAGTGACCTGTCATTGATTTGGTTGAACTGATATTCAACTCAAAAGCATGTTCGCCAAATACTTCCTTGATTGCTTTGGCTTCCGATATATCACCCACCGGAGTGGATGTACCGTGAACGTTGATGTAATCCACTTCTTTAGGATCCATTTCTGCATCTTCCAGGGCATTCATCATCACCAGTTTTGCACCAAGTCCTTCCGGATGAGATGCTGTCAGGTGGTGAGCGTCAGCAGACATACCTACACCGGCTACTTCTGCATATATTTTTGCGCCACGGGCTTTTGCATGTTCAAGTTCTTCAAGAATCAGACATCCTCCACCTTCACCCATTACAAAACCGTCGCGGCTCGCGCTGAACGGACGAGATGCTGATTGTGGTTCGTCGTTACGAGTTGACAATGCATGCATAGCGTTGAAACCTCCTACACCGGCTGCTGCGATAGCGGCTTCCGAACCACCGGATACAATCACGTTTGCCTTACCCAGACGGATCAGGTTGAATGCATCGGCGATGGCGTTAGTAGAAGTTGCACATGCAGAACAAGTTGCGTAGTTCGGGCCGTGGAAACCATACATAATAGAAATCTGTCCGGCAGCAATATCTGAAATCATCTTAGGGATGAAGAACGGATTATACTTAGGACCGTTTTCTTTGTGAAGGGCATAATTGCTTGTTTCCTCCTCAAATGTACGTATACCACCGATACCGGCACCAAAAATAACGCCGATTCTGTTTAAATCCTCATTTTCGATATCAAGACCCGAGTCTGCAACCGCTTCTTTGGCAACGGCAACGGCATACTGCGTGTACAAGTCCATTTTACGTGCCTCTTTGCGGTCGATATATTGAGTTACATCGAAGCCTTTCACTTCACATGCAAATTGAGTCTTGAATTGCGATGCATCGAAATGAGTAATAGGTCCTGCTCCACTAACCCCGTTCACGAGGTTTTCCCAAAATTCCGGGACAGTATTGCCAACAGGAGTAATGGCGCCCAGACCTGTTACTACAACTCTCTTTAATTCCATACTGATGAAATCGAATTACTTAGCGTGTTCTTCGATGTAAGCTACAGCATCCTGTACTGTGCCAATCTTTTCAGCTTGGTCATCAGGAATAGAGATACCGAATTCTTTTTCGAATTCCATGATAAGTTCTACAGTGTCAAGAGAATCAGCTCCCAGGTCGTTAGTGAAGCTTGCTGTTTCTGTAACTTCTGATTCTTCTACGCCCAATTTATCGACGATAATCGCTTTCACTCTTGATGCAATTTCAGACATAACTTTAAGTTTTTAATTAATAATTAGTTTTATTTCTTTAAATTTGCGGTGCAAAG
>PPYE01433442.1_pt1 | contig 13918 bp, 13 predicted proteins | sample 1559881 | NCBI WGS metagenome assembly PPYE01 (sample SAMN08240022, study PRJNA423297) | Human gut metagenome, whole genome shotgun sequencing project.
CGTTCAGCATAGTCTGAACCGCCACCGGATTGTGACCGCCGATCACCAGGTTGCCGATTTTCACTTCACGTTTGACCTTACGCATGATTGATTATCCTCCTGCTTTTAAAACAGACGAACGATATCGTTGAATGTGGCAAAAATCATAATCCCGAACAAGAAGCACATGCCTGCCGCATTCACCAGAATTTCGAATTTCTTGGGCACCGGCCGCCGGAAAATCCCCTCCAGCGCCAGGAAAACCAGCTTGCCGCCGTCCAGAGCGGGCACCGGCAGCAGGTTGAATACACCCAGGTTTACGGTGAGCAATGCCAGCATGGACAACACCTCGGCCACGCCCATGCTCGCTGCCTGCCCGATGGCGGATGCAATGCCCACCGGGCCGGAAAGCTCATTCACACTCACCCGGCCTACCACCAGGTCGATCAGTGAACGGAAGACCAGCCGAGCATAGAACAGGGTGTAATTGAAGGCCTGCGACACCACGGTTTTCACATTCTTTTCCAGGGCGTAGACCTTGAAGCCGATGTTCATGATAACGGAATCGCCGTTTTCCACCAGCTCAAAGCCCACGTTATCCAGCTGAATGATCTCACCATTCCGCTTCACAGTCAGGCCTGCGCTTTGATCCGGGGTACGCTGCAGTTCATACAGCACATCGTTCATTACAAAGCAGTGATGACCGTTCACCGCCAGGATCTCGTCGCCCACCTGCAGGCCCGCAGCCTGCACCGGAGAGCCTTCTTCCACAAAACCTACCGTTTTGCTGGCACCGGGATCGCCGAACGCCAGCATAAGCATGGGCTGCTCCTCCACCGGGTCAAGCTCCTTCAGCGCATCGCCGGTCTCCGGCTCCTCCAGCTCCTCATCCTCCCCTTCCATGCTCACATAGCCGCCGATGGGCAATGCACGCACGCTGTAACGGGTGCCGCCCCGCACCGTGGTGAACAGAGCAGGCCCCATGCCGATGGAAAATTCATTCACCTGAATCCCGGCCTTTTTGGCGCAGACAAAGTGCCCCAGCTCGTGGATCATAACCACCAGGCCAAAGATCAGCACCGATATAATGAGGGTAAGGATTGTTGCCATGTGTGAATAATCTCTCTTTCTTTTTAAATGTGGCTCAGCACAAACTGCCGGGCCATGCGGTCGCATTCATACACATCGGCCAGCGTATAGCTTCCGCCGAAGGAATCACTGTCCACCACAGCCTCCACCAGACGGCCAATGTCCAAAAAGCCGATTTTATCCTCCAGGAACAGCCGGACGGCCTCCTCGTTGGCCCCGTTGGCCGCGCAAGGACCAAGACCGCCCTTGGCAATGGCCTTTTTGCAGGCTGCCAGGCAGCGGAAGGTCTCCTCGTCCGCCACATCGAAGGTGATGGACTTGAGTTGGGTGAAATCCAGCTCGGGTGCACAACCCGGGAACCGGTCCGGCCAGGTGAGCGCATACTGAATGGGAATACGCATATCCGGCACGCCCAGCTGAGCCAGGATGGAGTTATCGCTGAACTGCACCATGGAGTGAATGATACTCTGACGCTGTACCACAACCTGAATCTTCTCCGGCGGCAGACCGAACAGCCAGACTGCCTCGATCAGCTCCAGACCCTTGTTCATCAGGGTGGCGGAGTCGATGGTAATCTTTGCGCCCATATTCCAGTTGGGGTGTTTGAGGGCGTCCGCCCGGGTTTTGCCTGCCAGCTCTTCCTTCTTCATCCCGAAGAAGGGGCCACCGGAGGCAGTGAGTAAAATCTTGGTGAGTGTCTTGGCAGAATGGGCATCCTGCAGGCACTGGAAGATGGCGGAGTGCTCGCTGTCCACCGGGAGCAGCCTGGTGCCATGCTTGGCAGCAGCTTCGGTGACCAGATGACCGCCGGTGACCAGGCTTTCCTTGTTGGCCAGGGCCACATCATGCCCGTTTTCCAGCGCAGCCAGGGTTGCCCCCAGGCCTGCAATGCCCACCACTGCGTTGAGCACAACATCCGGACCTTCCATTTTAGCCAGCTCCACAATGCCCTCCGCGCCGCGCAAAAGCTTGGGTGCGCCGGCTACACCGCCCAGGCGGGCCGCCAGCTGGTCGCAGGCATCCGGATTTGCAACCGCCACATAGGCCGGGTGGAACTCTTCGATCTGCTTGAGCAGCAGGTCCACATTGGAATTCGCCGCCAGAGCATACACCTCATAGCCCTGGGCACGAGCCACATCCAGGCTCTGGGTACCGATGGAACCGGTGGAGCCCAGCAAAGTAAGTTTTTTAGCCATTTTCTGTTCCTCGTTACTTCAAAAACGTTGTGGTAAGCCAGACCAGCAGAGCAGCGGCCGGCGCAATAAAGGTGACGCTGTCAAACCGGTCCATGATGCCGCCATGGCCCGGGAAGATGGTGCCGTAGTCCTTAATGGCACACTGGCGCTTCACCGCACTGGCGAACAGATCGCCCAGAATGCCCAGCAGCGAGCAGGCCATACCAAGGATAAACACCACCAGATAGCTGACCGCGCTGGCAGACATGCGCTCCAACAGCAGGCAAGCCTTGCCCCCTGCCAGATGGACCGAAAGTGCCTGAGCAGCCAGGGTACACAGCACACCCAGCGCGCCGGAACCCAGCACACCGCCGATGGCACCCTCAATGGTCTTGTGGGGGCTGACCACCGGGGCCAGCTTGTGCTTGCCAAAGTAGCGGCCGGCAAAATAGGCTGCGCTGTCACCGCCCCAGGCAAAGCACAAAATCATCATGATCAGGTAAATGGACTCGAACTGGTTGTTCAGGTGGTTCTTGATGAACACAATGGAGTAAAAGCAGGCAATCATCAGCCCGCTGAACACCACCATACCCCCCAGCTTTGCGGCACTCAGGGTCTGGTTGTGCCACAGCAGGCACACCGCCAGATACACCGCCAGCAGATAGCTGCCGGGAACCAGCAACGCCTTTACCGCTGGTACGTGGGAGAACATTACCAGAAAAGTATACGGGACAAATGCGATAAAAATGTGTGATTCTTTTTCGCCCAATGCGAACGCTTTGTAAATTTCGTGAACGGCAATGATGGCGATCAGAGCGACCACGGTTTCAAACACCAGGGTGTTGAACATCAGCATGACCACGGCCAGCACGCAAAGGCCCACCGCGGCAGTTATGATCCTTGTTTTCACAACAGGCTTTTCCTTTCTTTCCGCAATGCTCAAATCCCGCCAAAGCGACGGCTGCGCCGGTTGAACTCCTCGATTGCCAGATCAAGATCGGCGCGGGTAAAGTCCGGCCAAAGGACGTCCATCTCCACCAGCTCCGAGTAGGCGGCCTGCCACAACATGAAATTGGACAGGCGCTTCTCTCCGCTGGGCCGCAGGATGAAATCCGGGTCCTTCTGACCACAGGTATACATATGGGCGCTCATCAGGTCTTCGGTGATCTCCTCGGGCCGAAGCTCACCGTTCTTCACCTTTTCCGCCAGGATGCGTGTCGCACGCACAATTTCCTGCCGGCCACCATAGTTCACCGCAATATTCAGCGTCATACCGGTATTGTTCGCAGTTTTGGTCTCGATTTCGTTCATCAGCTTCTGGTGCTTGGGCTCCAGCGCGCTGCGATCACCCAGAAAAACGACCCGATTGTTTTCCTTTTCGTAATCGAAGGCCTTGATAAGGTATTCCCCGAACAGCTTCATGATCGCCCCCACCTCTTCATAGGGGCGCTTCCAGTTTTCGGTGGAAAAGGCGTAAAAGGTGACCGACTCCACCCCAATGGAATTGCAGTAACGGGTAATATCCTGAAAAACCTCTGCCCCTTTTTTATGGCCGGCAGTCCGGGGAAGGCCCCGCTTTTTGGCCCAACGGCCATTCCCATCCATAATGATACCGATGCTGAGCCCTTTTGCAAAATTTTCCGGTTGTGGCATAAGCGCAAATCTCTCCTGTTACAAAGTGGTGCCGCGCGCAAAGCTCGCACGCGGCACATAATATTTGTTGCCCGGGGATCAGATCTCCATGATCTCCTTGTTCTTGGCCTCGCAGTCCTTGTCGATCTGCTTGACGAACTTATCGGTGATCTTCTGCATCTCTTCTTCCAGATTCTTCTGGTCGTCCTCGGTAATTTCGCTGTTCTTTTTCAGGGTCTTGAACTTATCCATGGCCTCACGACGCACATTGCGCACTGCAACCTTGGTCTCCTCGCCCAGCTTCTGCACGTCCTTGGTGAGCTGACGGCGGCGCTCCTCAGTGGGAGCGGGGAACACCAGACGGATCACACGGCCGTCGTTGGTGGGATTGATGCCGATATCGCTGACCAGCAGCGCATGCTCAATGGGGTGAATCAGAGAGGTATCCCAGGGAGTGATGGTCAGAATGCGCGCTTCCGCCACAGCCACCGCGGCTACCTGATTGATGGGGGTGGGAGTGCCGTAATAGTCCACTGCCACACGGTCCAGAATCGCGGGATTGGCGCGGCCGGCACGGATGGCAGCCAGCTCTTTGCCCAGGTGGTGAATGGCGCCGTTCATCTTGTCTTCATAGGGCTTGGTGTAAGTGCTCATGTGTTATACTCCTTTTCTTCGGCCCGGGGCCGAATCCTTTGCTCTTTGATTTTCCGGCGGCAATACGCGGCCGGTTTTCAGCGCAGCTTCTCTCAAGAACTACGCTGTTACTCCTCCACAACCAGGGTGCCGATGGTTTCGCCGCGCACCGCTCTTGCGATATTGTCCGGGTCCTTCAGGTCGAACACCAGAATCGGGAGCTTGTTCTCCCGGCAGAGGGTGGCCGCAGTACCGTCCATTACGGCCAGGTTCTTTTCCAGCACCTCGGTGAAGGTAAGCTGGTCGTACTTCACGGCATCCGCGTATTTTTTCGGGTCTTTGTCGTACACGCCGTCCACCATGGTGGCCTTGAACATCACGTCGCAGCCTGTTTCAATGGCACGCAGCGCACTGGCAGTATCCGTGGAGAAGAGCGGGTTGCCGGTGCCGCCGCCGAACAGAACCACGTTGCCGGCCTCCATGCTCTCCACCGCGCGGTCACGGGTGAACACAGAAGCCACCTGAGGCATGACGATCGAGGTCTGGACCTGCGCGGGAACACCCAGCTGCCGGAGCTGATCCGCCACTGCAAGGCAATTCATCACGGTTGCGAGCATGCCGATCTTATCGGCGCAGGTGCGCTCCATGCTACCGCTGGAACGGCCGCGCCAGAAGTTACCACCGCCCACAACCAGGCCGATCTGTACGCCCAGATCATATGCCTGCTTGATGCCGCAGCAGATGGCCTCCATGGTGGATTCATCGAACCCGGTGCCCTTGCTGCCCGCCAGTGCCTCCCCGCTGACCTTCAATAAAATACGCTTGTATTTTGTATCCAAAACCAATACACCGCCTGATCCATATTATATTTGTTCCTATTTTACAATAAAACATATTTCTTGTAAACAATAAACAAAAAATAATGCCGGGGAAAACCTTCCCCGGCGTAACACTTTTATCTGCTTTCCTGTTCCTCATCCGTGATCTTGCGGGCCTGCCATACACCCAGCTCCGCCAGAACGCGGCTTCGCTGCACAGACTTCTGCCAGCCGCGCCCGTCGCTTCGCAGCACCGGTTCAACAGCTGCGCCGGTCAGCGTCTCTGCCTGGGCAAACGGGATCAAAACACAGGCTTTTGTTCCCCGCTGCGAGCTGTTCAGCTCCAGCGTCCAGCCCATTGCTTCTGCATACATATGCGCCAGATAAAGGCCCAGCCCCGCACCGGCAGCCGCGCCTTCCCCCATGGGATCATACTGCCCCACAAAGGCCTCGAACAGATGCTCCTTCACCCAGTCGGGCAGGCCCGGGCCCTGATCTTCCACCGTGAGGACCAGCGATGTTTCCCCCGGCTGAAGCGACACCTTCACCACCTGACCCCGTTCGCTGCACAGCACCGCATTGGTCACCAGATGCAACAGGATCTTATCGGCCCAGTCGCTGTCTGCCGGAAGAAAGAGCGGCTTTTCCAGGCCGCATTCCCATTCCAGAGAGACACCGTAAAGCTTAGCGCCATTGGCCAGCAGCGCCATCGCTTCCCCGTACTGACTTTTCAGGTCCAGAGACTCCATGCGCGGCACCAGCGTACCCCGCTCCGCCTGCAAAAGGTCCTGCAGGTTTTCCGCCACACGGCTAAGCCGCAAGGTACTTTGATCAATGTTTTCAAACACCCAGCCCAGCTGACCGCAGGCCTGGGGAGACTCCTTGTCCATGGCCTGCCGCAAAAGCCCGCTGGAAGCCCGGATTGCAGACAATGCCTGATAAATTTCGTGAGAGAGGCCGGAGCACAGCGCTCCCCTCTGCTTTTCTTCATACAGTTGTTGTTCCAGGCTCTTGTTCATAACCGTCGTTCAAACCTTCCTGCAAGGATTCCGCCCAGACACGATCTGCCAGCCATCCAAGAAACGGCTTCATTTTTTGATAGGGAGCAGGGATCTTCCCCTCTTTTTTCAGCTGCAGGATCACCCGATGAATCCCGCTTTCCACCGCTTTTACCGCCACACCATGATAGCGTGCCACATCCGGCAGTACGCTTTTCATCTGGGGCACCTGCCCGCAGCCACTCCTGCAGACAGCCACCCAGATACCAATATCCTTCCATCGTATCGGAAACACCCAGCGCGCGCAGCTGCCGGTGAATGATTTTATCCATCGGTGTGACCTGAGGCAAACGGCGCGCCGGTGAAAACATCGCCAGCGCAGACAGCAGATCGTCCGGATCGTATGGCTCTATCATATAATAATCCACACAGTTTGACAAGTGACCCTGTTCCACCAGCTCGATGTAGCGGGCCGGGCCGGTCAGGATCACGCGCAGGCGCTTGTCGGTACATTCCTGCTCCATCTGCCGCAGAAAGCGCACGGTGTCCATATCCTGCAGATAGCAACCCAGCAGAACAAGGTCCACCTGCGGGCCGCTTTTCAAAAAGCGCAGGGCACTGCGCCCGGTCTGAAAGGAATTCACAACCTGATAACCGTTCATATTCAGCAGGCAGTTCAGGGTTTGCAGCATAATGGGGTCGGCATAAACCAACACGATGTTTTTCACTGCCTCCCGCACCTGTTCTCGATTGCCTTTTTCCACGTAAAACTTCCCACCATTTATCTTTTTCCTGCCCAATGCGGTACTGTGCAGTGCCTTTGGCCGCTTGGGCATATCATTGCCTAATATAATAGTAGCGAAATATGTCATACCGTGCAACAGGTTTTATTCTTCGTTTTACTTCGCCTGGCGCCGCGGCTGCCGGCATGATATAATAGAACCATTCTGAGCAAGAAAAGCGACCGAAACCGGCATGCTTTTCTGCATCATCCACCCTGCAATACAAGTGAGTATTATAATATGAATAAAATTATCGAAATTACCGATTTGAATTTTCCTGAACTGGATGTGTACGCCCGGCTGACCGAAGCCCAGCTGAGAACCCGGATGGAAACCGAACGCGGCGTTTTCATCGCCGAAAGCCCGAAGGTGATTGAGTTGGCCTTAAATGCAGGCTGTGTTCCCCTTTCCTTTTTGATGGAGAGGCGACATCTGCAGGGCCAGGGTGCCCCGCTGATGGAGCGCTGCCCCGGGATACCGGTTTACACCGCTGACCGGGATGTACTGGCCAGCCTTACCGGCTATGCTCTCACCCGGGGAATTCTGTGCGCCATGCAGCGCCCCGAACTCCAGAAGGCCGAAGCGCTTCTCGATGGTTCGCGGCGGATTGCTGTACTGGAAGGCATTGTGGACTCCACCAATATGGGCGCGATTTTCCGCTCGGCTGCCGCCCTTGGCATGGATGCAGTCCTGCTCACCCCCACCTGCTGCGACCCGCTGTGCCGCCGGGCGGTACGGGTCAGCATGGGCACCATCTTTCAGGTACCCTGGGCGCGTATTGGAGATTGCCCTGCGGATTGGCCCGAGGCGGGCATGGAACTGCTGCACCGGCATGGTTTTGCCACAGCGGCGATGGCGCTGGATGAGCGGGCGATCTCCATCGATGACCCACGGCTGCAGCAGGAAGAAAAGCTGGCTGTTCTGCTGGGCACCGAAGGCGACGGGCTGAGTCATCAGACCATTGCCCGTTGTGATTACACTGTAATGATTCCCATGGAACACGGTGTGGACTCGCTGAATGTTGCCGCCGCCAGTGCCGTAGCTTTCTGGCAGCTGCGTCTTCGCCGAAGTTGATTTCTTCGGCCAGAGCATTTTCAAACAGCTTCTTTGCGTTTGAACTGCTCTGGCCGGAAAATCGAAAACGCGCTCGATTTTTTACTTTTGGGTATTGACTTTTCAAAAAAATGGAGTAAAATATGAAAAGTAATCTTCATACGGGCCTGTAGCTCAGTTGGGAGAGCGCTGCGTTCGCATCGCAGAGGTCAAGGGTTCGAATCCCTCCAGGTCCACCAGAAAAGGTCGTGAAATCGTTGATTTCACGACCTTTTTTCAACTAATAAGCGATATCTTCGGGTCTGTGTTCGTTACCTATTTATCATCCACTATGATTTTTTTGCATTTCTCACAGCGGTATGCGGTGACCCTGTAGCCACTCAATTTTGCCACGAGACCGCCCTCATCATTCAGACGGTGGCGATGCGATTCGCTCTGCCACCATAATGCCCCACGACTGCACACTTTGCCCTGTATCATTTCTGCTCCGCAAAATGGACAATTCATTACAATACCGCTCCCTTTCAAATTCGTATGAATCAGTTTCAGTATAGCATACTGCTACATGATTTGCCACAGAAGGCAAGGGCATCACACCCACTGCTGCTCAATCTCCGAAATGCTTTGGCCTCTATAGTGTTTCGATGTTCCAACAGTAAACACCGCAGTTTCGGCTGCGGTATTTTTTATTTCGTTTATGGCCCGCTCTTTGCCGAAGAGCGGGCCTTTTTCAGAAACATAAGGAACATTAACTTTTTCGCCCTTACAGCGGTTCTGTACGGAAGCGTTTTTCCTTAAGGCGAGTGATGAGCTCACGGAATTTTTCCTGTTCCTGCACCATACACACAAAATAATACGTGGTTTGAAAATCCCGATCCTCAATGGGAATCACCACCTTATTCACAGCCTGCGTCCGGTGAGAAAAGGCATCTGTAACAAAGCACGGAAACGCCCCCAGCCCTGCAAGGTCCCCAAAGGCATCCCATTCGTTCATGAAAAGGAAATGCGCCTCGGGCAGCTTTTCCCGGCAAACCTGCGCCCAAAAGCCGATCTCAGAATAGAGCAGAAGGTTCTGGTTAGCCAGGTCGCTCGCATGAATAACCGGCAGCATTGCCAGAGAGTGCCCCGCGGGCACCAGCAGACTGAGATGCTCCTTCCGGTAAGGGAAGCAAAACAGCGCATCGTCCTCGGGCGGCTTCTGGTGGGTAACCACAATCTGATATTCCCCTTTGTGAAGTCCCTCCAGCAGCGCCTCATCCGTATCCCTCAACTCCGCAGAAACGGTGATTTCACCATATAGTTCCCGCAGCAGTGGCCTCAGATCCTGAATGGGAACCGGCGCACAGGCCCCTAGTCTGATGCTTTGCCGGGAGCGTTCGGCCAGCCTTACCCGCTCGGCCAGCTCCTCTGCTGCAGAAAGAACCTTTCGGGCCTGCTCCACAGCAATCCATCCTGTTTCATTCAGCACAATGCGGTTTTTCTGTCGGACAAAAAGCTTCCCCTGCAATTCTTCTTCCAGTGTCTGCATGGTCCGGCTCAGAGAAGGCTGCGAAAGGTGTAACGCCTCCGCCGCCTTAGAGAGCGTCCCGTATTCCGCAAAGGCCACCAGCTGCCGCAGTTGCTCCAATTCCATCCATAACACTCCCCTTTTGCTCCATTATAACAAAGTGTCCCATCCGCGGCAATCCAGTATTCGTTTAACGAATACTGCTATGTGAAACCAATTCTGTACTTTGATATCCTCTGCCGGTATAATAGGTTTCAGAACCATCAACTATGTTAAATCCGAATGGAGTGTGTGAAAATGGATTATGTAACCTTGAACAACGGTGTAAAAATGCCTTTAGAGGGATTTGGCGTTTTCCAGGTACCAGACCCGGTTCAGTGCGAGCAGGCAGTGCTGGATGCCATTGCCGCCGGCTACCGCCTCATTGACACGGCGGCGGCCTATATGAACGAGAAAGCCGTGGGTGCCGCCATCGCCAAGTGCGGCGTTCCCCGTGAGGAGCTGTTCATTACCACCAAACTGTGGGTTCAAGATGCAAGTTATGAGGCGGCAAAAAAAGCCATTCAGACTTCTCTGGCCAATCTGGGTCTGGATTATCTGGATCTGTATCTGATCCACCAGCCGGTGGGCGATTACATCGGCGCTTGGCGGGCAATGGAGGAGGCATACCAGGAAGGCCGCCTGCGGGCCATCGGCGTAAGCAATTTCAACGCTGCCCGATTGCTGGACTTCTGCGAATCCGTAACCGTAAAGCCTGCTGTGGACCAGGTTGAGATTCATCCCTTCTTCCATCAGAAAGAAGCTATGAAGGTCATGGCGGACTATGGGGTGATTCCCGAAGCATGGGGCCCCTTTGCAGAAGGCAAATTCGGACTTTTCACGAATCCTGTATTGACCGAAATCGGCCGTTCCCACGGCAAAACTGCTGCTCAGGTAGCGCTGCGCTGGAACATTCAGCGAGGTGTTGTGGTCATCCCGAAAACCGTACACAAAAATCGCATGGAGCAAAATTTTGATATCTGGGATTTTGCCTTGACCCCCGAAGAGATGGAACGAATTGACGCTTTGGACACCGGACGCAGTGGCATTGTGGACCATAACAGTCCAGCGTTCATCCGGATGCTTCACAACCTGAAAATTCACGAATGAGCCAAACGGCAGACACAGCATCTCATTTTTATCCTGGATACCCTGCAGATCACAAAAAGGAGCCGAAGCGTTTGCTTCGGCTCCTTTTTGTACTTCTTATGAAACGATCTGCTTTTCCATTTCGAATTGTCTTGCCACTTCTTTGAAGCCGAGCCGGCCGAACAATTCCAGAATCGCCCGTTCCCCTGCATCAATATTTTTCGCTGTGACTGAACCATAGCGCATAAGCAGGTTTCGTAGAATCGCTTCCAGATCCTCAATGTTTTGGCACCCCATCTGGATGATCCTCCCATCCGCCTTTGCATAAACACAATATGCGGGCGCCACTTCTCTTTTTACAAATGCCACTCCATATAGTTCCGGATTATGCCGGATAACATCATCCGATTTGCTGCAGGTGGCCCCGGCAATCCTCTTTTCGACTCTTCCCTTCGGTACACCAACACCACCCGAGATCATTATGTCATAATATTGTACACACCGTCAAGAAATTTGCAGATTACAAGAATCCGTCTGATTGCTGAACAGGGCATTGTATGTCGCCAACGCAGCGGCTGCAATTGTTCTGGTGGGTCTGGAGCCGCTGCTGCATCGCTACTAAACCTAAAAGAAGCCCGCCTGTAAAAACACTAGTGCCCAGGATGAACTTTCCGCCGGGGCACTAGTGTTTTATTTTTCACCTTGCAGACCGAAACAATATGCTTTTCAGCATTCAGGTTTTCGCCCGACTCTTTTTGCGCCAGCGCACAATCACAATGGCTTCCACCGCAGCCACTGCAATGAGAATACCTGCGTCAATTGCAATGAAGGTTCTGACCATGGGGCTGAGGCCAGTACCTGCAGTGCTGCGGGTATAGGCGCCGCTGTTCACCGTGGTGAAGAAGATATTCTTCGCCGCCTGACGCATCGCCTTGACCAGGGTGGCCGAATCCTGGTCGGTCAGCTGATTGGACTCGTGCTGCAGGAAGCCCAGCATCAGATCACCGCCGCCCCGTACCACGTCGTCGGTAAGCTGGTAGCCGTAGGAGCCGTCCCAGTCGGTGAGCACCATGCCCTGGAAGCCCCACTCGCCCCGCAGCACATCGTTGAGCAGGTCGGGATTGGAACCGCAGTAAACATCGCCGATGAAGTTGAAGGAGGTCATCACCGCCATGGGATATCCGGCAGCGGCACCGCCCATGTCCCGGTTTTCCTTCACGCAGATCTCAAACGGCTTCATGTAGATTTCCCGGATGGCCTGTTCGTCGGAATAGGTCAACAGGAAGGAGCAGCGGTTGGTTTCCTGATCGTTGAGCATAAAGTGCTTGATGTAAGCGTAGATTCCATTGCTGGTGCCGCCGTTCACCATGGCGGAAGCCATGTAGCCACCCAGAACACCATCCTCGGAATAATACTCGAAATTGCGGCCGCAGAAGGCATTGCGGTGGGTGTTCATACCCGGGCCGTACCAGCCCCAAATCTCACAATCGGCAAACTCTGCGCCCAGCGCCTCGCTGGTACGATAGGTGAGTTCGGTGTTCCAGGTCTGGCAGATCAGCACTGCCGTGGGGAACGAGGTTCCGAATACGCCGATGTACCAGTCGTTCAGGCCGGTGCCGCCGTCGGAGTCCATGGTCTGCACCTTGCCCACCGACTTCATGGCCACCGTCTGGAATCCGCCCAGGTTTACCAGGTTGAACATTTCATCAAAGGTCAGCTGATCCAGAAGCTCTTCCCACTGCGGGTCATCGTAGGCTTTGCCGGTGAAATCCGCCAGGCTCAGGCCATTGTCGGCGCCAGTAACGGGCATTTCGTCATTCGGATCATCGTACTGTGTGGGGTCATAATAGGCCACGGATTTTTCCGTGATGCGGGCCAGGGTATCCTCACCCATGGAATAGGCCTCTTCCGCGGGAGCCGCTGTGGCCTGGGCATAATTGGCAAAACCGTCTGCGCGGGAAAGGTAGGTCACGTTGCCTGCGGAATAGTCCTGAAGCTGATTGGTAGGTACAGCGCTGTCAGACGGACGGCCGCTTACACTGTAATCCACATCGCTCTCCACCGTAAAGGTCACACTGTCCAGCACGATGTGGGAATCCGAGCGGATGGACAGTACATACTCCCCTGCCTCCAGCACATAGCCGCCATTGGCTGTTTTGATGCAGCCGGAATCATAAGAGGCGAAATCCTCCTTGTCGATGATGAAGCTGACCGTCTCGGATGCGCCCGGCTCCAGCTGAGCAGTCTTGGCGAACTGCACCAGATTGACCGAAGCCTTTTCAATGCCGCCGTTGGTATAGGGCGGTGTGAGGTAAACCTCCACCACGTCCTTGCCGGCCACATCGCCGGTGTTGGTTACGTTGACCGTGAGGGACACGGTATCCCCATTGTCGGAAAAGTCCGTGATCTCCTGGGCAAAGCTAGTGTAGCTCAGGCCGTAACCAAAGGGATACTGGACCGTGGCATCGTAATCGATCAGGCCTTCCTCTTCGGCCGTTTCATAGAACTTATACCCCACATAAATGCCTTCCACATAATTGACGAAGGCGATCACACCCTGATAGGCAGGGTCTGCCTGCGTGAGGGCAGCGCGCAGATCATCCGCATTATTGTAGGTAAAGCTGCCGAAGTTGTTGTACCAGGGGGTCTGCTTTATATCGTACACGTAGGTATCCACCGTGCGACCGGAGGGGTTCACCGAGCCGTTCAGAATCTCGCCCAGAGCAGACATGCCGCTCTCGCCGGTGCCGGGGGCCAGAATAACCGCGCCGATCTGGGGGTACTGCTCGACCCACCCCAGCTCCATGGTGTTGTTGGCATTGATCACCACCACAACCTTATCAAAGGCGGAGCAAACCTTTTCAATCATCGCCTCTTCGGTGTTGCTCAGCTCCAGATAGCTCTCACCCGGGTCGAAGTCATCGTATTCCGTGCTGTTGTTGGTGTAATTGCAGTTGGTGTAATTGTAGTTTTCGTTGCCGTTTGCCACGGAATCCCGCAGGTCATAAGTACCGTGAATGATGGCATTCATATCGGTGGGGAGGTCCTGCCCTTCCCCACCGGAACGGGAGATGACAATCATCGCCGTATCGGAAAATTTCTGCGCGTTGGCCATCAGCTCGTC
>PPYE01320948.1_pt1 | contig 13916 bp, 10 predicted proteins | sample 1559881 | NCBI WGS metagenome assembly PPYE01 (sample SAMN08240022, study PRJNA423297) | Human gut metagenome, whole genome shotgun sequencing project.
CTGTCATACCGTAGGAAGCAGGACCTGCTGCCATGTTGTCCGGGTGAAGTGTACGTCCTGTACCACCGCCGGAAGCAACAGAGAAGTACTTTTTGCCCTTCTCATTACATTCTTTCTTGTAAGTACCTGCAACCGGATGCTGGAATCTGGTTGGGTTGGTGGAGTTACCAGTGATGGAAACGTCAACGCCTTCCTTCCACATGATTGCAACGCCTTCTGTTACGTCGTTGGAGCCGTAGCAGTTAACCTTTGCTCTTAAGCCTTCAGAATAGGACTTTCTCCACAGTTCTTTTACTTCGCCTTTGTAGTAATCCATCTCGGTCTCTACGTAAGTAAAGCCGTTGATTCTGGAAATAACCTGAGCGGCATCTTTTCCTAAACCGTTTAAGATAACTCTTAATGGTTTCTCACGAACCTTGTTTGCCTTCTCTGCGATACCGATTGCGCCTTCTGCTGCTGCGAAGGACTCATGACCTGCCAGGAAGCAGAAACAGTCTGTGGTCTCTTCCAGTAACATCTTTCCTAAGTTACCATGGCCTAAACCAACTTTACGCTGATCAGCAACGGAACCCGGAATACAGAAAGACTGAAGGCCTTCGCCGATAGCTGCAGCCGCGTCAGCAGCTTTCTTGCAGCCCTTTTTAATTGCAATGGCTGCGCCTACCGTGTAAGCCCATTTTGCATTCTCAAAACAGATCGGCTGAATTGCCTCTACCTGCTTGTATACATCTAAACCAGCATCTTTAGTGATCTTCTCAGCTTCTTCGATCGAAGCGATGCCATAGCTGTTTAAAACGGAATTGATTTTGTCAATTCTTCTTTCATATGATTCAAATAAAGCCATTATCTTGTCCTCCTTGTTATTAGGCTATGTCAAATTCTGCAAATGGAAATCCGATATTTCTATGTAGACTTATCGTCCTGTCCCATTATTCATGTCTTGGGTCGATGATCTTAACAGCGTCAGCAACACGGCCGTACTGTCCTTTTGCTTTCTCCCATGCAGTATTCGGATCGTCGCCCTTCTTGATGAAATCTGTCATCTTTCCAAGGCTTACGAACTGATAGCCGATGATCTGATCGTCAGCATCCAGTGCAATACCGGTTACATAACCTTCAGCCATTTCAAGGTAACGAGGACCTTTCTTTAAGGTTCCGTACATGGTACCAACCTGAGAACGAAGTCCCTTTCCTAAGTCTTCCAGTCCCGCACCGACAGGAAGTCCATCCTCTGAGAACGCACTCTGGGTTCTGCCGTATGCGATCTGTAAGAATAATTCTCTCATTGCTGTATTGATTGCGTCACAAACAAGGTCTGTGTTCAATGCTTCTAAAACGGTTAAACCTGGCAGAATCTCTGCAGCCATGGCAGCGGAGTGAGTCATACCGGAACATCCGATGGTCTCTACCAGTGCTTCCTGAATGATGCCTTCTTTGACATTTAAAGTCAGCTTACATGCACCCTGCTGAGGAGCACACCAGCCAACGCCATGTGTTAAACCGGAGATATCTTTAACTTCTTTAGATTTTACCCATTTTGCTTCTTCTGGGATTGGAGCAGCGCCGTGATGAACGCCCTGTGCCACTGTGCACATCTCTTCTACTTCCTGTGAATAAATCATGTTAAAACTCCTTTCGAATAAGTAATAATTGTGAAAAGTACTTTGTTAAATATATCACATCATACTTAGCTATATTCTCTCACAGAATGTCGAATTTCGCAAGCATTTTTTGGATTTCCCTGTAAAATCAAGGGGGTTGGGAAATCTCCTGATTTATCATTTTTCCTTCCCTCTCACGCATATAATTACTAACCACCTGTCAAAGGAGCATCTGTCAATTACCCAAGTCTAAAGACACAGGCTTGTAGCTCAACAACCGTAGTAAAAACAACAGGGGATTCCTCTGTCTCCTACCTCTAACATTGGCTACTATAGGCTGATTGACTGCAGCCCTTCTGCTTCGGCTTTGCCTGACAGACCTCTGCTAACCAGAGAAGAATTCGCTTTCGATCCCAGTGGAATTGAATCGTTACGCCGGGATGCTCTTCGGAGCGGCAAGGTACAAATTCATCACACCGATCCGGTCATCATTGCTTCGGTATCCGCACTTACAGCATTGGAATTACACGTTCTAAAGATTCAATAAAAGAAAGGAAAGAGAGACTCTGTAAGAGACGCTGAGGGGCGCCTTTCCTCTCATGTCTGAAGACACGAGTCTCCAGGTACATCTATGAAATCGAAAAATATCAGCGCTCTGCTCATTTCAATCATGATCCCTTTGGCTGTCGGCTCTATTTCTGCGCTTATCAGCGGTAATACGATGGCCTACCAGACATTGATCAGGCCGCCCTTATCACCGCCGGCCTTTCTGTTTCCGGTTGTATGGACAATTCTGTACCTGTTAATGGGGATCTCCTCCTACATGATCTATGTCTCGGGGGATCCAAACACAGGAAAAGCGCTTAAATACTATGCATTACAGCTTCTTTTCAATTTTGGATGGAGCATCCTGTTTTTTGGTCTCTCCCAATATCTGCTGTCATTTATCTGGCTTATTGCACTGATCCTGCTTATAGCCGTGATGATTTACCAGTTTTATAAAATCTCCCCTCTGGCAGCCTGCTTACAGATTCCATACCTGTTATGGTGTATGTTCGCCGCATATCTGAATCTGTCTATTTACCTTCTGAATCGATGATCCGTGTTTTGCCGGTTACGAAAACAGGAGAAAAGGGGAACTGCCCCGCCAGTGATGGTAAATCACAGGTATGACAGCTCCCCTTTCTTCCTGCAGCATTTCCTTCGAAGCTTCCGCATCTCCAGTCAGGTCCACGTCCAGGCCCACCTTCTGGTTCACGTTAAGGTCCACCTTCAGGCCCACATTCTGGTTCACGTTCAGGCCCACAGTCAGGCTCACATTCAGGCCCACATTCAGGCCCACATTCAAGCCGCTCCCTCTTTCAAGTTTCTGTCCAGCAGCTTTAAAAATGGGAGCATCACCAGCACATAGGTCACAGAGAAAATAATACTTGCAGCGATTGACGCTTTGTTCCGGTGCCGTTTTGGGATTCCCATTCCAAACAGAAACCCGGCAGCACAGACGCAGAGCTTTAACAACGCCACATCACGGATTTTCCAGGACTTTATATATTCGTCCGCAGTATCCAGCCATTGTTTCATCAGCGTGTCCTCCTTCATGTATTTCTTATATTTCCATTATATCATCAGGGACAGCCATAATCCAATGTTTTTTCCTGGATTAACCGATCCGCACCGCAGTCTCCACCGCCTGCCTCACCGCTTCCAGCGCCTGTGCAGGCTGCTGCGCGTCTCCGATCAGAACCGCCTCCGGATAAGCCTCTTTCAGTTCCTCATAAAGACCTCTGACCGGGCGTGCCCCGCAGGCATAGATGATATGGGTAAAGCCGCTTAAAACTTCCTGTGTGCCGCGCCTTTCCACTGTCACCTCTCCGCCGTTTACGGATACCAGCTTTGTGCCTGTCATCATGGTAATCTCCGGCCGGCTCAGCCGTATCATGGCCGGCACTTTGTTGTTCACTACCATTCCCGCGCCGATCTCATCTGCCATCTCGATCATGGTAATATGACAGAATCCGCGCTTCTGATGCATCAGGTACTCACAGACCTCACAGCCAACCATACCGCCGCCGACTATCAGGACATTTCCGCCTGGGATTGCTGTCTCTCCTCTCAATACCTTCCATGCGGTTATCGCCTGCTCCGGATCGATTCCCGGTACCGGCGGGAGCATCTCTCCCGCTCCGGTAGCGATAACCAGCGTATCAGGAGAAAGACTGTCAATAACGTCCCTGTCCGCGGCCGTGTTCCGCCGTACGTCTACAGACAGCCGTTCCAGTTCATGCTCCAGATAGACAATCCATTTGCTCAGTTCCTGCTTATGGGGCGGAATACAGGCAAGCCGCATCTGGCCTCCCAGTTCATTTTCCCGCTCCAGGAGAACGACTTTGTGGCCGCGCACCGCACAGGCCCTGGCACAGGCCATTCCGCCGATTCCGCCGCCCACGATCACCACACGTTCCGGCCTTTCCGTTTTCGTAAGCTCCAGCTCTTTCTCCCTGCCTGCCGCCGGATTGATCACGCAGGAGGCCGGATGGCGTTTCGTCTGTTCTCCCACACATCCGATGGCGCAGGCCGCGCACGGTGCGATTCCGTCGTAATCTCCGGCTTCCATCTTTTTTACGAAGTCGGGATCCGCAATCAGGGCGCGGCCCAGCACGACGCCATCCACCTTGCCCGAATCGACCAGATATTCCGCATACCGCGGCTCGCCTATTTTCCCGACCACAAGTACCGGCACTGCCGCCGCCTGCTTCAGCGCTTCCGCCTCCGGAACGTTGACGCCCTGCACCTCCCCGTGGCACGGGATAATCTTATTGCATCGCTCATACTGGGTACCGCCGCTGATTTCAAATGCATCCACGCCGTGACGTTCCAGGATCGGAACGAGGTACTTCATATCTTCCAGCGTATTGCCCTGTTCGTCCCGTTCACTTCCCGACATGCGAAGAATAATCGGGAAATCGGGGCCGCAGGACTCCCGAATCGCATCCAGGACTTCACACAGCAGGCGTGCCCGGTTGTCGAGACTGCCGCCGTAACGGTCCGTCCGTTTGTTCCTCATAGATGATAAAAATGATCCCAGCAGCATATACGCGTGGGCGCAGTGCAGCTCGATTCCGTCAAAGCCAGCGCGCTTGGCATCGTATGCGCCTTTTGCGTATTTCTGTATGATCCCTGGAATTTCCTCCAGTGTGACAGCCCTGGTCTTCTGAGCCATGGAATTTAAGTACACGCTGCTGGCCATGGGCGGAATGCCGCGGAACGCGCTGACACTCTCCGGTCCCGGGTGGGTGATCTGCGGGATCACCCTGGCGCCGCACTCGTGGATTTTGTCCGTGAAACGGCGGTAGGACGCAATACTCTCTTCATTTCTGAAACACAGCGTGTTGCCCAGATACGGCACATCGGGATCTACCGAGAGCGCATCGGTGATGATACAGCCCACGCCGCCTCTCGCCCTTGCCAGCCAGTATTCCTGCATGGTCTCATTGACCGTTCCGTCCGGGCTCTCGTATCCCAGGGACATGGGCGCCATGAAAACGCCGTTTTTTACGGTCATGGAACCGATCTTTAACGATTCTAATAATCTGGATTTCATCGATAATTCCTCCTCTTTTCCGTGCAAAGCTCTATGCGAAACCGGCATACAGGCTTCCTCTTCAGCAGCCTTCTATACCTGCCTAGCAGTGTCAAATCCTTCCGCAATCGCATCAATCGCACGCCTTGCCCGCTTCGCATCTCCGATGACAAAGAAATCCGCCCCAGCCTTCTCACTGGCTTCTTTCAGCGCACTGCTGTCTCTCGAAGCAGACCCCACAGCCAGAACCACGCTGTCACAGGCCACGGTCTCCTTCCCTTCCGGTGTCTCAACCACCACACCGGTCTCATTGATTTCGAGACATCGGGCACTTGTGATGATCCAGACCGACTCACCGCCGAGCTTCTGCATCACGGCGATTTTCCGGAGCATTCCCAGATCTTCTCCCGCCGTATCCTTCATTTCCAGCACCTTCACCGGATGCCCGGCCGCCGCCAGCGCATCCGCGGCCTCGAGACCGACCAGCCCGCCTCCGATCACACAGACGCTGTCCTCCGGCTCCACTTCATGCTCCAGCACGGCGTGGGCCTGACAGACCATTTTCTTCCCGCTTCCCGGAAGCTTCAGCTCGATCGGCGCGGAGCCTACGGCCGCGATCACCGAGTCCGGTTTCTCCTCCGTGATAATCTCCGGTGTAAGCGGCGTATGGAAGCGCACCTCCGCACCCGACCGCTCCACCAGCCGTCCAAAGGAAATGGCTGCCTGTTTCATCTCTTCCTTGCCCGGAGCCTGGCCCGCCGTGATAAACTGGCCGCCCAGATGGTCTCCCGCCTCAAAGATCACCGGATGATGGCCCCTCATGAGCAGCACCCTGGCCGCCTCCAGGCCGGCCATTCCGCCGCCTGCGATATAGACCCGTTTCGGAGTCTCCGCCTTTGTAAGCTTCCACTCCTCCTCGTGACCCAGACACGGATTTCTCAGACATGTGATAAACGGTCTGTTCCTTAAATCGCAGAATCCGTCGTAGCAGCCCTGGTTGCAGCCGACACAGTGGATGATGTCCTCTGTCCTGCCCTCCCTCGCCTTATTGCAGAACTCCGGATCAGCCAACTGGGCTCTTCCCATGACGACCATATCGGCCTTATCCTCTTCCAGGATGGCTTCCGCCTGCTCCGCGGTGTTGATTCTTCCCACGGCGATCGTCGCCATCTTCGTCTCTCTTCTGATCCGTGCGGCGTTCTCCACATTAAAGCCTCTCGGAATATCGATGGGCGGAACCTCATAAACGGATCCGGCCGTGATGATATTTCCCCTGGATACATCCAGTACATCCACTCCATTTTCCTCGGCTATGCGGCAAAATTCGATGATTTCTTCGATAGTAAGCCCGCCCGGCAGATAATCATCGTGAGCATCAATACGCATGAACAGCGGCATTTCCTCCGGTATGGCGTTCCGAATCGCCCGGATACATTCAAGCGGGAATCTCGACCGGTTCTCAAAGCTTCCTCCGTACTCATCCGTCCTGTGGTTTAAGCCTCCGCTTAAGAAGGAATGGGGCAGATAATTGTGCGCGCAGTGAAATTCCAGACAGTCGTATCCAGCCTCGACACAGCGCGCCGCGGCCTTTCCGTAACACTCTACAATCTCCTGTATCCTGTCTGTTGTAATAGCCTTAAGCTTCTTACCCGCAAACTCCATATCATTAACCACCAGCATTTCTGCCCTGGGGTCAAACGTCGTGGCGATAGAGCCCTGCCACAGCTGAATCGCCGCCTTTCCGCCGTTCTGGTGGATGGCATCCGTCAGCTTCTTATGCCCCCCGATCAGGCTGTCGTCACTGATGGATACAAAGTGTGCGGGAGCGCTGGGTGTATGTACCGCGGCCACCTCCACGATGTTTAAGCCGCAGCCGCCGGCCGCTCTGGCCGCGTGATAGGCGGCAAGCCTCGGAGTGATCTCCCCCTTTTCCCCCGCCATACGGGTTCCCATTGCAGGCAGGACCACCCTGTTTTTCAGTTCCAGACCCCTGATTTGAATCGGAGAAAATAATCTGTCATACATAGAAAAACCTCCTTCGCATATTGAACATGATACTTTCATTATAGCAAAGAAGGGCTTCTCCTTATATTCACATTATGAAGTTTTATTATCATTTTTTGTCAGGCTTTTCTCTCATCACTTCCCGGTACTCCTCCGGCGTCTGGTTCATCCACCGTTTAAAATGCCGCTGAAAGGTAGACTGTGAGTTAAAGCCGCACAGAGAGGCGATTTCCAGAACCGTCCTGTCCCCTGTCCGCAGAAATGAGCAGGCATAGGAGATGCGGACCTGGGCCAGCAGCTCTTCAAAGGGATTTCCAAACACCGGTTTAAAGATCTGCTTCACTGTATACGGCTTCATACAGAACTTCTCACATAAATCCTCCAGCCGTATATCCTCGGAAAAATGGATATGGATATACTGAAGAAACTGCATTGCCGAACCGGCGCCGCTTCCCGGAACCATGGTTCCGATATACTCCGTCTGATACTCCCGCGGAGTCACCCCGCAGTACTGTTTGAACACCTTGTAAAATGCCGCGGCAGAAGAGAAATTCAGCTGATCGCCGATATACTCCATGGATAATTCCGGAAAATGCAGCAGCGCGCAGGCATTGATCACCTTTCCAAACTGCTTGAGCTGGAAAAATGTGAATCCGCAGGCTTCCTTAATCCTCCGGTTCATCGTCTCAGGGCTTATCCCCTCCTCAGTCATGTCCTCCAGCGTGATATCCTCTCCCGTTGCCAGAATCACTTTCTCGATGATGCTCCATACCGTCCGTTCCTTCCGGGATGCCTTACCGATTTCCTCATAGGCATACCGGCAGTAATAGGCGTGCAGCTCGAGCGTCTTGTACTCGATCATGTTAAGCCGCTCAAATCGCGCTTCCTTTGCCTCACGAAGAAGGCTGCGCACCAGCGCCTCCACCTCTTCCTTCTCTTCCCCGGAAAGTCTCACCATGGGCTTCGTATCGTACACCAGCCTGGCATTGGCGTGCTTCGGGTGCTTCTCCCAGCTCATATACATAAAAAGCCCGATGTGGAACCGGATCACCGCCACATCGAGCTTTTCCTCCACCGCTTCCACATGGTGGAAGTGGTGGGAATACATGCAGAACAGACTGCCCGGCACCGCGTCGTAGGCATATCCGTTTACCGATATGGCGCCCTTTCCGGACAACACATAGAATATCTCCACACGCTCGTGGAGATACGGATCGGTGGGCCCGTCGATGATTCTGCGCTCGATCCCGATCTCCTTCTCCACATAGTTGTCGTAATGGTTGATCCCCGTGTACCAGTCATTCTGCTGTTTCATAATTTTTATAATCTCACCTTATACGATTCTTCTGACCGATAAAATCGTCCTGTATGTAGCCGTACCTACCTTGATACCAGTCGTAGGCGTGCTGGCGTGAACAATCTGTCCGTTTCCGATATAGATCGCGACATGGCCGGCGTAGCAGATTAAATCACCTGGCTGCGCCTCCGAATAAGAGACTTCACGTCCCGCGGAACGCTGCTCCGAAGAGCTTCTCGGCAGTGAGTAGCCGAAATGCTTGTATACCTGCTGCACGAAACCGGAACAGTCGGCTCCGTTCGTTAAGCTTGTCCCTCCGTAAACGTAGGGATTACCCACAAACTGAAGGCCATAATCCGCCACCGCGCGGCCCTGTGCCGATCCGCCGCTGCTCTTTACCGCAGCCGGGCCGGTGTATTTGTCGTTGGCCGATGTCTTCTTCGAAGTAGTCGTAGCCGAACTCTTTTTCTTTGCTGCTTCCGCTTCCGCTTTCTTTCTTGCTTCCTCGGCCTCCCTCTTCTTTCTGGCCTCTTCCTCTTTTGCCTTCTGAATCTCCTGGTTCTTCTTCTCTACGGTCTTGGCATAGGCCGCCGCGTCATTCTTTGCCTGGGCTAACTGGGAGTCAAAATTGCTGACTTCCTTCTTCTTTTTGGCAATCGTCGTCTCCAACTGGGATTTCTGGCCCTGAAGCTCCAGCTCCATTACCTCCATCTCGGCCTTGTCATTCTCCAGCTGCGCCTTGTTGTCAGCCACCTGCTGCTTTGTCTCCTGATACGTATCCAGCATCTTCCGGTCATAGGAATAGATACTCTCCACATACTCCGCTTTGTTTAACAGGTCCGCCATACTCTTTACCTGAAGAAAGATATCAAGGTACTCCGTATCGCCCTTCTCATACATATACTGAATCCGCTTTTTCATAGCAGCATACTGCTTTTCTTCTTCTTTTTTAGCAGCCTCATAATCGATTTCCGCCTGCTTAATGTCGGCTTCCTTGTTGGTGATATCCGTCTCGAGGAACTGAATATCGGTAAGAAGCGCCGTTAAATCCGAGGTCAGCTTTGACACCTGGGCGTTGGCGGCGTTCTTGTTGGCTTCTGCCGCTTCCGCCTTCTTCTTAGCGTCATCCAGCTTCTGCTGAGCCTCTTTCTTCTCTTTTTCCGCCTTGGATGTGGCCCACGCGGGAACTGTCTGTGTACATAGCATACTTCCGATTAACAGGCTGCAGCCGAGTCTCCTCAGCCACTTCCGAAAATGATTGCTTCTTAACTGTATTTTTATATTCATCGCTGGTCCTTCGCTCTATTTTCATCTGGAATTTTTATGTAGAAATACTCTATCTCTTATGTTAACCGAAACCATAGGTAAAATTCAACCCTTTTTTATATTTTTTATGATTTTTTTATAATCACGCAGAACATGGCCTCTAAAGCGGCTGTGCTCCGGCATGGGAGTCCGGCCTCCCGGCCTTTTCGCTCATTTTCTGCCCCTCCCGCATGGTTTTCAATTCCTCCAGCACTCTCACCACGATAAAGGTCGCCAGCGCAAAGGTAAAGACATCGGCCACCGGCTGGGCCAGCTGTACGCCCAGTATGCCGCAGATGTTCGGCAGAATGAGGAGCGAGGGAATCAGGAACAGGCCCTGGCGTCCCATGGCTACCAGCGAAGCGCGGAACCCGTATCCGATGGACTGGGTCAGCATATTCACCATGATCACCCACGCCTGAAGCGGCAGCGTCAGGATCTGCAGCCGCAGCGCCAGCGTACCGATCCGGATCACCTCTAGATCTTCCCGGCGGAATGCGGTAATGATCGGACGGCTGATCACAAATGCAATGATGCCGAAACAGGTCAGCATCGTAATCGCCACCTTTACACAGAACCAGAACGCCTCCAGCACACGGTCGTACCGCTTCGCCCCGAAATTAAAACCGCATACCGGCTGGAAGCCCTGGCCGAAGCCGATCAGCGCCGAGTTAATAAACATCATAAACCTGGAGACAATCGACATGGCCGCAATAGCGGAATCGCCGAATGGTCCTGCCGCAAAGTTTAGGATCACTGTCGCCACGCTGGCCAGTCCCTGGCGGCAGAAGGAGGGAAGCCCTGCGTGCAGAATCTCTCCGTACATTTTACCGGTAGGCGTAAATTTGGACAGCCTCATCCGAATGCTTCCTTCTCTGAAATTACACTGGTAAAACAGGATTCCGAAGCTGATCATCTGACTCATCATCGTCGCAATGGCCGCTCCTGCAATCCCCATATCAAAACCGAAGATCAGAATAGGATCGAGAATCATATTCAGGACACCGCCCGTGGTAATACCGATCATGGAATACATGGCATTTCCCTGGGCGCGCAGAATATTGTTCATGACAAAGGAAGACATCATAAAGGGGGCTGCGATCAGAATATATTTGCCATAGTCCATGGCGTATGGAGCGATGGTTTCCGTAGCCCCTAAAAGAAATACGAGCGGCCGCAGGCAGATGAGCCCGAAAACCGAGATCAGGGCACCGATGATCAGGGCCGTGAAAAATGCGGTCGCCGCCGATTTTTCCGCTTCCCCGCCGTTTCTGTCCCCCAGCGAACGCGAGATGTAATTCCCGCTCCCCATTCCCAGCGTAAAGCCGATAGCCTGTATCATGGCCATGGCGGAGAACATGACGCCCACCGCGCCGGATGCGCTGGTTCCGATCTGGCTGACGAAAAAGGTATCCGCCATATTATAGATGGCGGTCACCAGCATGCTGATAATCGTTGGAACCGCCAGCCGCGGAATCAGTGTGGAAACCGGCGTTTCGATCATCTGTACAAAACGTTCTTCCTGTGTCATCGGTTTCTTCATTTGCAAACTCCCCCTTCTAAACTTACCATGACGCCTGCGCGCCATCCTCCGGAAGCTTCCCGGATACATACAGAAAACAGATAAAGAACAGGATTCCCTTGATCACGCTGGAAATCGTAAATGCCCACCAGATGCCGTCAAGCGCCAGCGGTGTGCTGCTTAAAATCATGGCGAGCGGTATTCTTGCCGAGGTAAACACGACACTTATAACGGAACAGAGCAGTGTCTTCCCGAGACCGGACAGCGCGCCGACCGTCGTCAGCTCCACACACATGAACATCTGTGAGAAACCAAGGACGACGAGATAGCTGATGCCCATGGGAATAATATCTGCCTCATGGATAAACAGTCCGAAGATCTGCCTCGGAAATCCGATCAGCACACCTGAACAGAAAAGCCCCCATACGAACATGACGCCGATGGCCGTCATATAGCCTTTCTTCACCCGCCGGTACTGGCGTCCTCCGTAGTTCTGGCCGATAAAGGAATTGATGGCCGCCGCGAACCCATCCGCCGTCATCCAGGAGATGGATTCGATCTGGCTTCCCACTCTCTGCACCGCCACGGCCGCGTCGCCGAAGCCTGCCACGAATCTGGTCAGAACCATGGAAATGCTGGTATAGATCAGATTCTGGACCGCAGCCGGAAGGCCGATGCGGACCATCACCCGGAAATAATCCCTGGGGATCCGTTCCAGGAAACGGACCTTATCAAACACCAGTCTGTCCTTTTTCACTACCACGAGAAATACAATCGTTACAATCATCTGTGCCGTGACCGTGGCCACCGCCGCACCGGCGACACCCATTACGGGAAACGGTCCGACGCCGAATATTAAAACCGGATCGAGTATCATATTCATGATAAGCCCGATAACATTGGCGATAAACGGTGTTTTGCTGTCCCCCATCGCCGTCAGTATTCCGGTAATTATCGCATTTAAAAAGGAAAACAAGATCAGGCCGCAGGTAATCTTCAAATACACCTGGGCATTGTGAATAATGGCGCCGTCACTCAAGCCGAAAAATCCGATGAGCGGACGGGCTCCAAATACTGTAACAGCGGCAAATACCAGGGCAAACAGAACGCCCATCTGGATCGCTCCCGCCGCATACTTGGCGGCCTCCTCCGGTCTCCCGCTGCCGAGAGAATGGGCCACCTTCACCTGGCCTCCCATCTTGGCCAGCGCCACAACTCCCTGGGAAAGCCATGTATACATGCTGGCCGCGCCCACTGCCGCCACCGCGGGAGACCCCACCAGGCCGATCCACGCCATATCCGTCAGGCTGTATGCCGTCTGGACCAGCGCCGTCGCCATAATCGGCAGGGCCAGTCCCGTCAGAGACGTAAAAATATGGCCATGCAGCAAATCTATCTTCTTACTCATATACACCTCAAACGAAATGATATATCATCAGGAAGGGCTGCCTTGCTGGCAGCCCCTCTGCATCCTGTTATGATACTTCTATCTACACTTCCTGTTGTAATACTTTTTATTCACCCTGTCCGGATAAGTATTCGTGGATTCCTCTCGCTCCGGCGCGTCCCGCCTCCATGGCGAGAATTACTGTGGCAGCACCCGTAACGGCGTCGCCGCCTGCATATACGCCTTCCTTTGTGGTCTTACCGTTTGACTCTTCCGCTACGATACATTTTCTGCGGTTAGTTTCGAGACCCTTCGTAGTGGCGGAGATCAGCGGGTTCGGTGAAGTTCCGAGAGACATGATAACCGTGTCCACTTCGATGACAAATTCGGAACCTTCAATGGCAACCGGTCTTCTTCTGCCGGAAGCATCCGGTTCACCCAGTTCCATCTTGATGCACTTCATGCCATTCACCCATCCGTTGCCATCGGTGAGAATCTCAATCGGATTTGTCAGAAGATTAAAGATGATTCCCTCTTCCTTCGCGTGGTGTACCTCCTCCGCTCTGGCCGGAAGCTCTGCCTCGCTTCTTCTGTATACAATATGTACGTCTGCGCCGAGACGAAGAGCCGTTCTCGCGGCATCCATCGCCACGTTTCCGCCGCCGACAACCGCTACCTTCTTACCTGCAACGATCGGCGTATCGTAATCATCACGGAACGCTTTCATTAAATTGCTTCTCGTTAAATACTCATTGGCTGAGAATACGCCGTTGGCGTTCTCACCAGGGATTCCCATGAACATCGGAAGTCCGGCGCCGGAACCGATGAATACGGCCTCGAAGCCTTCTTCATCCAGCAGCTCGTCGATGGTCACTGATTTGCCGATGATGACGTCTGTCTCGATCTTAACGCCTAACTTTCTCACGTTATCGATCTCCGGCTGTACGACGCCTTCCTTCGGGAGACGGAATTCCGGAATTCCGTATGTCAGTACGCCGCCCGGCTCGTGGAGGGCTTCAAAAATCGTCACCTCGTATCCCATCTTCGCCAGATCGCCTGCACATGTCACGCCGGAGGGGCCGGAACCGATCACGGCGACCTTCCTGCCGTTGGTCTTCTCCGGAGCCGCCGGAACGAAGCCATTCTCTCTGGACCAGTCTGCAACGAAACGCTCCAGCTTACCGATGGAGATCGGCTCGCCCTTAATTCCGCGGATACAC
>PPYE01171096.1_pt1 | contig 13912 bp, 14 predicted proteins | sample 1559881 | NCBI WGS metagenome assembly PPYE01 (sample SAMN08240022, study PRJNA423297) | Human gut metagenome, whole genome shotgun sequencing project.
CTAATCATTTGATTATTAGTTGTTTATTGTCTTGAATGTTATGCTATCAGCCGATTTGGCTGTTATTTTTCCTAAGTATCATATCTATTCCTCTTCTGTCAACAGGTCATCCAACGGGCTTTTGATATTGCTTTTGAATGTATCAGCTATATGTACATATCTTTCCGTTGTCTTAATGTTGTTATGTCCCATAAGCTCCTTTACAATCTTAATGTCCGTGCCTTGCTCCAGTAGATGCGTGGCAAAGGAATGACGTAACAGGTGAGGATAAATACGTTTCGTTATGCCGGCTTCAAGTGCGGCACCCTTCAAGCGTTTCGATATGATGCTTTCCGTGAAAGGCTCTCCCGGCCTGCGCTCAAAGAACCACACTTTCGGTCTGTACAGTCGATTGTATTCTGCCAACTTCTTCATCAATGGTTTGGACAGCAGGGTATAGCGGTCTTTCCTGCCTTTTCCTTGTCGCACCCGGATCATGAAACGTGACTCACTGATGTCTCCGGGTTTCAAATTCAAAAGTTCACTGATTCTCAACCCGGCGGAATAAAGTATGGAAAACACACAGAAGAAGCGCAGGTCTTTCGCTGTCACATCAAGTATCTTTTTTATCTCTTCCTTGCTTAACACGTCGGGCAGTGTCTTTTCCCGTTTTGCACGGTTCACCTTGTAGCATCGGCGTTCCTGTCCGAGTACCTTCTCATAATAAAACTTGATGGCATTGATTCTCTGGTTCTGCTGGCAAGAGGATATGTTTTTCTCGTGAATAAGGTAAAGCAGATAGTCATTTATCTCACCGGAAGTGATCGTTCCTATGTCACGACCTTTGAAATGTTGCTGGAAATCCCGGAAATAGGATGTATAAACCCTGACAGTATGTCCGCTGTACCGTACCTGCTCCAGTTTCTCCAGATAACCTTCCGGAAGAGGCGGACGGCTGTCTTCCTGTTTCTCGGGACCCAGTTCCCTGATGGAGGAATAGTCGATAAAAGCCATCTTTACATAACGGTCAAAGAACTCCGCAAGCACAAAGTGCTCTTCCGGCAAATAGGCTTTGCCGCCCACAAGTTGAATGCCTTCCTCTTTAGACAAAGGTATCCGCAGGCTGTCATCATCAAAGGCTGCCTCAATAAACTTCCTGCCATACCTTACGGTCGGCGTAAGTTTGATTCTGGGCTTGTTCTGGTATATGTCCATATCAATTATTTTTTAATTACTGTTTTGGACAATGTTTCCTCTATTAAATAGAGTTATGCAAGATAGGTATTTTTCCCTGATTTTTTGGCACTTTTGTCTGTTAATAAACGATAAACGCAACTCTTGCCTGTGACTTTACAGGCAAAGATGCACTTCCGTTCAATAGACGTGCACATACTGTACTTTCCCGTCAAGCAGTTCTACACAACGGTCGTCGGAAAAGCGCAAAGTCTCCAGAGTCCTGCCTTCCTTTTTGACTTCCGATTTGTGGTATGGCTCACCCCATGCGGAAATGACCATTTCCCTCGTCATGCCGGTATCGACCTTGCGGAAGGCAATCAGCTTCCCGTATTTCTTGCCGTACCGTTTTTCCAGCTGGCCGATACGTGCAGTGCTTACAAACTCGTACACCTCGTCACCTCCTATAGGAAATGCTTCCACTCGTACACCGTCAGCACCCTCCATCAGCAGAAACGCCCCATCACTGTTCATCTTCAGGCCGACGTCCACACAACGATACTCCGCACCTTCAGCCGGGGTGATGACCTGGCCGTCCTCAGTCTCCACACGCTTGGCAAGCGACAGGAATGTCTGCCCGACAAAGCGTTTCAGTTTCTCATAATACCCTAAACAGGTCATGCTCAGCGGATACCTGAACGGGTTATAATACATTTCTTCTCCGCTTTCTTTCTCACGAAGCAGCAGGCAGCATCCTGCCGACAGGTAGTCTGTCTTGGTCCAGACCTTCACTACTTCGTAATATTTTCCGACCACCTCTTTAGCGGGGGTCGAACTGATATTGACCGCCTTGTACACCGTCCGGTCATCCCCGGCAAGGAAGTTGGACGTGTAGAAGGCATCCCAGTAGCCGTCCCTGTCATTTCTCGCCCCGTGCATGTACAGGGTCTGTCCCGGAAGGGAAGCGAAGCTCCGCTTCTCCACGTTCGTCAGGCTGTCATAGGGATGGGCATTTGTCACCGTGTACTCTTTCAGTCCATCGCTCTTGGGAACGATGTTAAGCTGTGCCTGGGCATACATCGCCGTACACAGGAAGAAGGTCATAATTGGAATTGTTTTCATACTCAATCTCTTTTTTATGTTTACAGGTTTCATCTGAGGAAAGAATGTTCGGCTACTTGCCGGAAATAGAGAACAGAAACAAAGCCAGTCCTATCCCGACGGCAAGGATCACCCCCAGCCAGAAACGGAAAGCCTTTGGTCCGAGTGTTTCCAGCCAGAAATTCCCACCCCAGCTGCCCGGACGTGTATAGGTCCACTTCCACCCGCAAATTATACCCACAAGCCACAGCAGCAGTATTGCCGCCACTATCAGATAACCGTACCTCGGGCTTGTCTGAAGCAACTGCGGGAAACCGGTTATAAATTCCCTGATCCTTTCAAACCATTCCATATAATAATCTTTTAAGAAAACAACGGCATCCGCCGTTCGCAAATTTAACGAAAAGTACACAGAATCAAAAGTTTCAGTCCCATTATTTGTCCTGTCATGCAGGAAGTTTTATTTTTGCACACAAACACCTGAATCATGGAATACATACTTATAGAATCTCTTAAAAACCACTCATTCCGGACACAATGGGAGGAATGGGTTCTCGAACTTGCCGAGGCGATCCGTCAGACCGATATCCGCGTTCCACGGACATGGACCGTTCTGGAACCTTTAGCCGGGAACACACCGGCCATGATATGGCTGACAGAGAAACTGAGAAAACTACAGCCGGCCCCCTCGTTTGAAAACAAGACAGAAACCGCGTTATACATACTGGCAAGTTTCTGTCGGAACAACAGAGTGCTCGGTTATGTAATCGATACCTATATGCACCAATACAAAAAACGTAATACCCACGGTCTGTTGGTTTGCGCTAAAATCCTTCATGCAATAAGCCCGGAAGAAGAATATCCGCACCTTAACTTCCTGTATAACCTTATGGCCGGAAATGTCATCAGCGAATTCAAACGACACTTGAAAACAAACGATTCTTTCATGACCGAATCCGATTTCCGCCTTGCCGGAAAATATATTCCGGATTTCAACGGAGCAGGCTTCAGGGAAACAGTCCTTTTACGGGTTACAGCAAATATTACCGGAGAGGAACTCGCGAAGAAATGCAATATGTCCAATACCGTATTCCGGGAACGGTTCAAGCGTGAATTCGGCATGAACGTATCACAATGGCTGCGTGAAAGGAAAAAGGAGAGAATAGCAGGAATGCTAAAAAATCCGGCGATACCGTTATATCGGGTAGCGGAAAACAACGGCTTCAGGTCTGAATCAACCTTCTCCGACTATTGCAGACGGAATTTCAACAAAACACCCTTGCAGCTAAGAAAAGAACTGCTTGCCGGCACAGTCCGATAAAAATCAGAAAAAATCCGTCAGAAATCAGAACAGCACTTCACCGGCACCTCCGTAACTTTGTAAAAATCATGATACAAGGTTATGGAAATAAGGAAAGAAAATCCGGCAAAACCTTCGGGTTCCCTGCTGATAAAAATATTTGCCGGTTACACCATCCTGACACTGCTGGTTATCGGACTCATAGCCGCCCTATGGCATGAGAAGAATGTTTTTGCCGAAGCGGAAAAGGAAGAAAACACGATGCTTGCACAACGCGAGCTGACCAGCAGGACTTTCAAGGCACTTGTCTCCCTTTTCCTGGACAACGAATCTGCATACCTGCGCGAAATGCCGGACCGGAAAGAATACAGCGAAAAAGAGAACAGAATGTTTTTCATGCTTGATGAACTGAGGAAAGTATATACCGATTCCCTTCAGCAGGCACGCATTGACACGGTCGAGTTCCTGCTCAATCAAAAGCATGACCATATCCGTTCGCTGAAGACCATTCCATCCGCCCTAATGCAGATGGACAGCATTCTCTCAAAACAGCTCCCAGTACTGGAAAGAAAAATGACCTCTTCCGCCTCGTCAGTACATACAGAACAGCCCAAGACGGAAAAGAAGAATTTCCTGAGCCGCCTCTTTTCACGGAAAAAGAAAAGTCAGGAGCCGGAAACCACAATACATCAGAATGCCAGACAAACCGACAATGTCCGTAACATCCGGAAATTCGGCGACGAAATGTACGAAGTGCTGGAGCGGCAAAACCGGCTGTTTGAATCCCTCGCGGATTCGCTGGACCAGAAAAACCGCGCTCTCAACCGGAATATCTCCAGACTTGTCAATGAACTGGAAAAAGAAGCGATGGAACGTACAGCCGAGCGTCATAGAAGGGTTTCGGAACTTAGGGAAGAAGCGTTCAGTACAATATGTATCATATCATCCGCGGCCCTGATGTGCGCCTTGCTGTTATCCATATTCATAACAAGGGACATACACAGGAAATACCGCAACAGAAAAGAACTTGAAGATTCCCACCGGCACAACCGCAAAATGCTGGAGATACGCAAGAAGATCATCATAACACTCTCTCATGACATACGGGGTCCCCTGAATGCCATCAGGGGAAGTGCGGAACTGGCAATGGATACCAAGGATAGGAAACGGCGCAATTCCTATCTGGACAACATATTGAGTTCCACGGGGCATATCATGCGACTGGTCAACAGCCTGCTGGACCTGTCACGCCTGAACGAAGCCAAAGAGACACTGAATGAGATACCGTTCCGTCTGGATGCTTTTCTTGCTGACATCGAGAAGGAATACTGCCGTATCGCCAATGACAAGGGCATAATGCTGTCCGGAGATTTTGTCGGGACCGGTGTCGCCGTGACAGGTGACGCGGACCGCATAGAGCAGATTATCAGCAACCTCTTGTCCAATGCCGTGAAATTCACGGTCTCCGGTTCCATCGGCTTCTCTGCCGTTTACAGGAATGATATACTGACAATAACGGTAAGAGACACCGGCATCGGCATGAGCGAGGAAACCATCAGGCGCATATTCATCCCTTTTGAAAGGGCGGCGGTTGAGATATGTCCCGAGGGTTTCGGACTGGGACTGTCCATCACCAAAGGACTCGTAACCCTGCTGAAAGGGGAAATCACCGTGAGAAGCAGTGTCGGGGAAGGCAGCACGTTCAAGGTAAGCATCCCGCTGAAGGAAACGTCGGAAGCGGTTACAGAAAAATGCAAGCCGCTTCCAGACTTTGCCAAAAGACTTCCGCACCGTATCATAGTCGTGGAAGACGATCCTGTCCAGATGGAAATAACACGTGATATCCTGGAAAGGAACGGTATCTGCTGCCATGCCTGCAAGAACGCAAAAGAGGTGGTCGGTCTTTTGAGAAAAGAAGAATATGACCTGATATTGACTGACATACAGATGCCCGGAACAAACGGATTCAATCTGCTGAATCTGCTGCGCAATTCCAATATCGGCAGTTCCCGGAGCATCCCGATAGCTGCAATGACGGCAAGGGGTGACGAGGAGAAGGAGAATTTCATCAAGGCCGGTTTTGCCGGATGCATCCACAAACCTTTTTCAAGCCCCGAACTGCTTCTGTTCCTGTCGTCCATTATGGAAGACAAGAATATACCGGAGTCTCAGGCGATAAATTTCGGACCGCTTTTATCGGATTCAGGAAACAAACGAAAGGTTTTGATGATGCTTGTGGAAGAATCGGAAGCCAACAAAAAGTCTCTTGCCGCGGCGACAAGAGATCTTGACAGGGAACAGATAAAGGAAATCATACACCGGATGTTCCCCATGTGGGAGATACTCGGCATGACGGAAGAGCTTCAAGCCTACAGCTCCATTATTCACGATGACAAGTCAGAAGAACAGACCATGAAAGAATGGACTTTGAAAATAACAGCCAGCCTTGACAGACTTGTCTCGGCAGCAGAAAATGAGATAAACAGTTTAATCAGACAGGAGAATGAAAAGGAAAATACTGATAGTTGAAGATAACGTAGCCTTGTCCCAGTTGCAAAAGGACTGGCTTGAACGTTGCGGCAATGCTGTCACAACCGCCATGGATGAACCTGCAGCAAAAAGGATACTGAAAGCCGAAAATATTGCTCTGATTCTTTCAGATGTAAGACTGCCTCAGGGGAACGGCATAGAACTGCTTGAATGGATAAACCGGGAACACATTCATATTCCATTTGTGGTAATGACCGAATACGCTTCCTATCCTGACGCGGTGCGTGCAATCAAACTCGGGGCAAAGGACTATCTGGTCAAACCGGTTCACAGGGAACAGCTCCTTGAACTTGTGGATACATTCCTCAAGCACATGTCCGCTGTATGGAACGGTGAGAAACACCTGTTCAAAAGGACAAGCGCACAAGCGATGAAATGTGAAAGACAGGCCAGGCTTGTTGCCCCGTCCGACATGTCGGTCCTGATTCTGGGTGAAAACGGTACAGGCAAGGAGTCGGTTGCAAGAATGATACATCATTACAGTGACCGCCGTGAAGCTCCTTTTGTCGCGGTAAACTGCGGTGCCATTCCGGGTGAACTCGCAGTTTCTCTTCTGTTCGGTCATGCAAAGGGGGCATTTACCGGAGCGGATACGGCCAGACAAGGATATTTCGAGCTTGCAAAAGGGGGCACACTGTTTCTGGATGAGATAGGGACGCTGCCTTACTCCGTACAATCTGTCCTTTTAAGAGTCTTGCAGGAAAACACGTACATACCCGTAGGGGACAGCAAGGAAAGACATGCGGATGTAAGAATAGTTGCGGCCACAAACGAGGATATTCCCAAAGCAATAGCGGAAAGACGTTTCCGTGAAGACCTTTATCACAGGCTGGGAGAGTTTGAAATAACACAACCTCCATTACGCCAGTGTCCCGAAGACATTCTGCCACTCGCGGAATTTTTCAGGAAAGAATCTTCCACCAAACTGCGAAGAGATACGGAAGGATTTTCCATAGAAGCCCAGCAGCTTATCCTTTCCTACGACTGGCCGGGAAACATCCGGGAGTTACAGAACAAGATAAAAAGGGCTGTACTGCTGACAGAAAACCCGATTATTGAACCGGAATACATGGATATCAGAATCAGTCCGGATACCGTATCTGCAAATTCTGTCTATTATGATGGAATGACGGAAGAAAAACTGTCCATAATCAAAGCCCTGAAAGCCACAGGCGGCCACAGGAAAAAAGCGGCAGAACTGCTCGGCATCAATCCTGCCACACTGTACCGTAAGATGAACAAATACGGTCTGAAATGAATATTTTTTGCAGGGAATTGCCTGTAATTCCGGCAAAATGACTAATTTTGTAACAGACTGGTCTATTGGCCATGTCTGTATTTTGAAATAGAATATGACGACGCCGCAAAGCGGCTGTCGCCTATTATACATAAGTCGCAAGACGTCTCAGGTAGGAATCTGGTAAATTTCAAATTGTAGAGACTTTTGCGTGCAGCTTATGCTATGCCTAAAAATAGCGTGAGCTCATGCATTATCTACAATGGGCTTACCAGAGCCCCTACCTGAAAATGTGTGAGTTTCACGCTTTTATTATAACAGGTAGAGGTATGGCAAAAGTTCAGATCGTATTCGCAATGACCATCGACGGTTACTTCCCGGATGATGACAGGCTGATGGAATGGATAAGAGAAGACAGGAACGGATTCCTTCTTTGGGAACAGCACGGTACCTTTTCCATAGCTCCAGACTACCCGATGGTCGATCTTATCTGTTTCAAAGATTCCGCTTCTTCTGATTCCATATTCCAGGCAATAATATCCAAACGTGAAGATACGGAAATATTACGCAGACTGTCCGTATATCACCTTCCCGACGAAATTGTCATCTACATGCTGCCTGTAATTTCCGGCCATGGAATACGAATATCTGATTTTCTTGATCCCTGCTCCTGGAATCTGCACTCCTCAAAAAGTTTCCGTAACGGTATCTGCCGTCTGATATATCGCAAAACATTGCAATAGCTTCTCGCAACTGCAATGTTTCTGCAACGTTACCCAAACATATCTTTTTGAATTTTTATTTTTTATCTCACTGTAATCCAGTGGGATATATTTTTATGTGGGTGTATATTGCTGCATTGGTCCATGTTTTGGCCTATATCATAATGAAACCTGTTGCGCAACACGGTGTAATTAACGGAATTATTGCACTAAAAAACAGAATTCATTATGATACAGATAGACAGGGAGACATTCCAGATGATGCTCCATCAGATAATGGAACGGTTTGACAAGATAGATGACAGACTGAACCGCATGAACAGGCAGACGGCCGCCCTTGAGGGTGACAAACTGCTTGACAACCAGGATATGTGCGAACTCCTTGGTGTTACCAAGCGTACACTTGCACGCTATCGCCAGAAGAAACTCGTCACATACTACATGATTGACGGACGCACTTATTACAAGGCTTCGGAAGTCCAGGACTTCCTGAACAGGAAGGGGAAAGTGCTGCCGGCGAGAATAAAAAAGGAACTCGGTCTTCAATCCTAATAAAATGACGGTATGGAAATTATATGTATGGAAAAACAGACCTTTGACGAATTGATAGTCCGGTTCAGCGAGATGGAAAACAAAGTCACACGTCTGTGCAGTCCGGCCAAAGATACCGGACTGAAAAAATGGATGGATAATCAGGATGTATGCGATGTTCTCCGCATATCCAAACGTACGCTTCAGGTATATCGGGAGAAAGGACTGTTGCCTTTCACCCGGATCAAGAACAAGTTCTTCTACAAACCGGAAGATGTACAAAGCCTGTTGGAATCAAGTTATCACCCACAAAAAAGAAAGCCATGAGTTACGATCTTATAGACAAAAAAGACCCGAGAGTCGATGCCATTTTCAAGGGATTGGAAAACATGGAACGCATGATAAATGCAATGCAGACAGCTCCAAGACCCGCATTCCACGATGATTATTTCCTTACGGACAAGGAACTTTCAAAACTGTTGAAAGTAAGCCGGCGTACCTTGCAGGAATACCGAACTCTCGGTGTGATACCTTACTACCTTATACAAGGGAAAGCCCTTTACAAAGAATCGGACATAAAGAAAGTTCTTGACAACGCATATAAAAGATGCAGGGAAGAACAGCGATGGGTATGAAACGAAATTAAAGAAACGGCCTCTTTACAAGGTCGTTTCTTTGTTGTCGGACAATTTGTATCCAAATCTCCTTCTCCGCTTCCTGACAATAACATCTTCTTCATACAGACCTGGAGTCCGGTCCATTCCGGCTGCTTTCAGCCGTTTCATGTCCTCGCCAACTTTCCTGTCAGTCACTTTGGCATAAAGCTGCGTGGTCTCAATACGCATGTGTCCCATCATTTTGCCGACTGTTTCGATTGGAACACCCAATGAAAGGGTTATATGGGTTCCGAAATTGTGTCGTGCCTTATGAAATGTAAGTTCAAATCCATAAACTTCACCCAACTGGCGGGCGAGCATAATGAAATATGTACGACTATACAGATTGAAAACCTTGTCATCCTTTCTCTGTTCCCGGTATTTCTCTATTATCTTTAACGGAATATCCAACAATCTGACAGAAGACAGTGTTCCTGTTTTCTGGCGGTGGATATGGATCCACCATGAACCGTCTTCAGACTGGGTAATATCATTTGCCCTCAATTTTTTCAAATCCGTATAGGCAAGTCCGGTAAAGGTGGAGAAGATGAACATATCCCTTACAAACTGAAGCTGTGGTTTCTCGACAGGTGTCGTAAGCAGTGTCTTCAGGTCTTCCAGCTTCAGATGACGGCTTTTCCGTTTGGGCAGTTCAGGATGGAGACGGCAGTACGGATCACGACGTATTGTTCCCTGGCTGACGGCCCGCATGGTCATCTTCTTCAGCCTGTAAAGATGTTCATGCACGCTTTTCGGGCTTAAATTCCTGTCCGTCCTGAGAAAAAGTTCAAAGTCATCGTAGAACACACGGTCAAGACTACGTAGCAGTACATCCTCTACGCCACGTTTTTCCTGGACGAAAGCCGAAAGATGCTTGTATGAACGCAGGTAAGAGTCATAAGTTTCTTTTATCCGGTCTATTCCGATACGTTTTTTGAACTCCTCATTATGCTCCCGGAAAAGAGCCAGGAGTGTAAGCGGTTTCTGGCCGACCCCCATCACAGCATTCTTTACCTGCTCCGCCGTAATGAATCCAAGGCTGTTCTTTATCCGTCTGTAATGCTCCTTGATTTCTTTGGTCAGATCATCGATGGCCCGGTTGACGGTGATGGCATTCTCACTGCGGCCATCAGCCCGTCCCTTTTCCGGATTCCAAACGGCAGGATTGACAGACACTTTCGTTCCTATCTGTTCCCATTTGGCATCTATGCTTATCTTGCACAGTAGCTGGCATGTTCCGTCTTTACGGATTTTGGTACGGTTTATATAAAACAATATCGCAAATGTACTGCGACGTTTGATTTCCATATTATCAGTATTTCTTTTCATAATCCTTTCCATTTAAAATCCAAACAAAGTTGGATAATTCATTAATAATTAACTTTAGTTTTATACCTTTGTATCAGGATGTTAAGAGGAAGTAGGCTCTGCTGAGGAGCAACCTACCAGCAATAAGCATCCTGACGGTACGCAGTAATGCTACTTTGGGAGGCGGTCACACGCCTCTCTTTTTGTATTACTGATATCGTCTGATATGGCTAAGAAAACCTAACCATAATCCTATGGTAAAACAAACTTTCCACAGCAGACACCGCATAAGGGGCTGCAAGTTCCTTTATCAGTCAAACCATTAATGAGGGTTACAAACTATTTTGAGCGGACTTCAAAGCCGCATAATTATGATAGCATTTCCCTCAAAAGAAAGCTGTTTTACCTTATAGGATTCTGTATCATTGGACAACACACGGTACATATTCTTTTTCATGTTTAAGTACATAATATATTCTGTTTACAAGCCGTCTGGCAATCTTTATGATTGACTTTTGGGGATTCATACGTTTGCGGTATTCCGTATAGGCTACGGTCATTGCAGGATCCTTACGGATTGCAATCCATGCGGCTTCCACCAAAAGGCTTCGGAGCATAAAATGGCGGCGTACCGTTATATCTCCTGTGCCGTTACTTTCACCGCTCGAATGACACATGGGTATCAGACCGATGAAAGAAGCCAGATGGTCAGCATTCTTAAAACGCACTATATCATCAAGCTCAACCATCAGGGTGGCAGCTGTAGTCACGCCTATTCCGGGAACAGAAGTCAGAAGGCGTATCGGCTTCTCAAAAGGAGATTTACGTGAAATCTCACGGATGGCACGTGTCTCTTGCAGAAGCATCATACGCAGACGGAGAAACTGTTCAAGGTGAAGTTCCAGCGTCTTCTTGCCATATTCTGTGGACAGTTCAAGGGATTGCAACCAGGAAAGGAAGCGTTTGGACCAACAGCCAATGGAGCAGCGGGTAAACTCTTCCGGTATCTCTATGCCATGAAAACGAAGAAGAGACTTGATACGGTTCTTGGCACGGGTGCTGTCTTTTACTATCAGGTTTCTCATCCTTATCAAAGAGCGAAGTTCCAGGGTTTCCACTCCGGGAACGTATATTCCAACCAATGAACCGGAACGTAATTCACGAGCCAGCTTGTTGCAGTCAACGGCATCTGTCTTACGAAGTTTTTCCTTACTCATAGTCGGTACATCGGCAGGATTGACTACTATGTTGGTTATGCCCAAATCTGTCAGTCTCTCGTGTATCCAAAAGCCGCAGAAGCCGGCTTCATAAACAGAGAAGTAATTGGCTCCCGGATAATTGATGACAAGATACTTGTGCAACGCTTCCGGTTCGGGACTTTGGCTGAATCGCTTCAGAACACTGTGATCTGACAAAATTGCAACCGACCAACTTTTCAAGTGGACATCAATTCCTACGTAAATATTTTGTCCACTAAAATCTAATTTGTTACTTTGTACACACTTCATAAGCTATATCGTTATTGGTTAAGATTGTTTTTCTCTTATATACAAAGTTAACTATAATGGTATAGCTTTTTTAGTGCTATCTTATGTTATCCGTCACTTCCGATTTTAAACATAGGAACTATTTTTTGCCATTATCAAATAACTACAGAAAACCTCTCAGCGACTTTTTTATCCAATGCTTTTGTGTCTGTATCTATCTTATTGTCTGTCACCTTTGCGTAATGCTGTGTGGTCTCAATACGACTGTGTCCCAACATTTTGCTGACTGTCTCCAATGGGACTCCATGCGAAAGAGTAATTTCTGTCGCATAGGTATGCCGGGCCGCATGGAAAACCAACTTACGCCCTATACCGCAAATTTCGGCGATGCGTTTCAAGTAACGATTCAACGAACTGTTGGAATACATGGGGAGAAGCTTTCCTTCAGGAGCCATATCACGGTATTTTTCAATGATATGAAACGGCAGTTCCATAAGGGGTATTTCAAAATCAACCCCTGTTTTCTTGCGAGAACTCCTGATCCACCAGGTACCGTCTTCCGCGAGAGAGAGATTTTCATTCGTCAACAAACGCATGTCGCTGTAGGGAATACCCGTATAACAGGAAAACAGGAACATATCTCTCACATGATAAAGAATCTGATCATGGAGAGGTGTTGTCATAATTCTATTCAATTCTTCAGAAGTGAGATATTTCTGTTCTGGTTTCGGATGTACCGGTTCATATCCGACAAACGGGAATACTGTTATTATACCATCCGCGATGGCTTCTCCGACAATTGTTTTCAGTTGCACGGTAAGATTGACTATTGTACCTGAAGCCAGACAACATTCCGTACGCAGATACAAGTCATATTTTTCAATGAAGGAACGGTCCAATGCGGCAAAAGGGATATCTGACAGCTTATATTGCACCTGTAAAAAACGTACCAGATGATTGTAGGAATTGCGGTAAGCCCTCAATGTCTTTTCCGTACGATTGATCCCAACACGTTTCTCGAAATTTCTAATAAAAAGTCTGAAATAGCTTAACAGGGTTTCCTGTTCCGAAGCCATACCCAGAAGTTGATGCTTCACATCCTCAGCTGTTACCGACTCACGGATTGCGGATTGTTCCGCATAGATGCTAAGTGCAGCCGCACGTATTTCATCCAGTCTGTTGTTGATTTCCCTGGCCGCTACACTTTTCCCACACGCCCGTCCGGACGACCATAATGACTGTAACACACGAAGCTTGACACTGAATGCTGTTTCAGAGTGCTTGCCGACAATAAGCCGCGCCATTACGGGACAGTTTCCCCTGGCATCCGCCTCGCTCTTTTTAAGGTAGAACGAAACCTTTACATCTGTCTGATTCATAATCTGTTCCATTGTTTGCAAAATTAACAGAGACAGAGTTAATCATCGGCATGTCAAATATCGTCAGACATCGTCAAAGCTATCACCATTGACTTCCGGAACCTATATTTTTCATATCTCAAAAAAAATAAGTATCTTCGCTAAGCCAAAATGATGAAACTGCGTTCTTTACGGTCGGAACAGAAGTGACTATTCAAACGGATTAATGCAACCGGAATGGGCAACGGATAGGTAGCAATTTTTCTGCTTAACTCTTCAAATTACAGCTTTAAGGCACATATTGACAAATGTGGAATAATGCTGTGTATCTCCCTGAAAACCCAATAGTTTACATTATTCTTCCTAAATCCATCCGAAATCGGGCGAGTTTCGCTATCTTTGCACCAATTCCAATGAACTAATGAGATAGGGAGTTGGAAGGACATATTTAACGAAAGGTGTTATTGAAATTATCTTCTGTTTCTTAGATTCTCGCAAAATTTAAAAACG
>PPYE01562735.1_pt1 | contig 13911 bp, 10 predicted proteins | sample 1559881 | NCBI WGS metagenome assembly PPYE01 (sample SAMN08240022, study PRJNA423297) | Human gut metagenome, whole genome shotgun sequencing project.
CATCTTTCAATACCGTTATATTTTGTACATCTGTAGGATTTATTGATGCTAAATCACCTTCATAAGGCATACCATCAACTACATACAATGGCTTTGTATTTCCCATATAAGTAGTAATACCACGAATAACAACATCATTACTGTTACTGGAAGTTTTATTTATACCCGCTACCAGCCCCTCAATACGTGACAACACATCCGTTTCCAGTTTACCCTTCGTGCTTTTCTCTGAAATCACAGAATAAGATCCTGTTGCCCGTTCTTTAGACAAAGTCTGATAGCCAGTTACTACAACATCAGCCAATGCAGTGGCATTAGTTTCCATTTTCACATTCACCACTTTCTTACCAGATTGTACCTTGACTACTTTATCTGCCATTCCAACAAAAGTAAATGACACTAAATCACCAGGAGTAACCTGCAAACTATACCGACCGTCTATATCGGTTACAGTACCCTGACTTGTACCTCCAATCATAATGGTAGCCCCAATAATACTTTCTCCGGTTTCATCCGTAACTACACCTGTCATATAAAAAGGCTCATGTTTTCCGGTTGTTTTCTCAGCCTTTGAAGGTAAAATAAGAATCAAATTTCTTTTTACTTCATATCGTAACGAAGTCTGTTTACAAAAATCATCCAAAACTGCATTCAAAGGAGTTTCGGTATAAGATAAACTTACCCGTTTTTCTGAATCAATATTTTCTTCATCGTAAACAAAATGGATCTTTGCTTCCTTTTGCAGTTGATCCAAGGCTGTTCTGATTAAAACATTGTTTACATTGATAGTCACCTTAGTATCCGTTTGGGCAAACGCTTCGCCCACCGAACAACAAAACACTATCAATGCAACAAAGCATTTCACCATGAGGCCTTTGCGACAGATAGTTTCGCTCAAAAGTTTTGTACTCATAATTGTTTGTTGATTTATTATTTAAAAAAGTCAATTCTCTCCTATCATTTTGCTTTCTCATTCATGTTTATCTTCAATGTAAATCGTTTCTCCTTCGCGAGTAAAATGTACATTAGACACTCTCTCAATCACTTCAATAGCAAAATTCAACTCTTCATCCCTGAAAATGATACCTGCAAATCTTTTATCTTTCAAAGATTCATTTTTAAAATAGATATCTACATTATACCACCGTGACAGTTGGGCAACAATTTCAGACAAAGACGTATTACGAAACTCATAATTTCCTTTCGCCCAGGAAGTAAATAGATAAGCAGGCACATCACGTGTCACTATATCATCATTATCCGGTTCAATAACCGCTTGTTGGTCAGGATTTAACACAACCGAAACTTTAGCTGTACTTACTTTGATACGCCCTTCTGCAAGAGTCGTATATACCTTATAATCAGGATAAGCAGATATATTAAAACTTGTACCAAGTACCTCCACCGAATGTCTGTTTGTATGAACTATAAAGGGGTGCTTAGCATCTTTCGCCACTTCAAAAAAAGCTTCCCCTTCTAGAAAAACTTCTCTTTTTTCTCCAATGAAAGAAGTTGGATAACGCAAAAGACTTTCAGCATTCATCCATATCCTTGTTCCATCCGATAAAATCAACTGATATTCCCCTCCTCTTGGAATAGCCAATGTATTAATCTGAGGAGTTGAAGAAACCTCTTCCACTTTTCTATAAGTCAATAATTGATTAGCATTATTATTGATTACTGTAGAATTTGCATTAGAAATCGTACCCTTTTTAACAGACAGATCCACTTTTTCTCCATTCTCTAAAGTAAGGATAGCCTTGCGGCTGCCTGTTTCCGGAAATGAAACCACAGCAGCCACTACGGCCTCCTTGTTTTGTGTGTTATTGTGAAGAGAGAATATGTGACTGACTCCTAAAATAAGAAAAAGAAAAGCTGCCGAAGCTGCAACACAATATAAACTGAGACGGTGATTCTTTCTTTTTTGAAGCTTATATTGCAGGTTTTCCCATGAACGTTCATGATCATATTGACAACGAAATTCTTCTTTTCGCTGCGCTATATAATATTCAAAAGACTTTTTGTTCTTTTTTGGATTCTCTTTGTTCATTGATTACTTTCTTTTAATAGAAGAGAGTCCAAATTAATAAATGGGTGACAGAAAAAGAAGAAAAATTTAATTTTAGTAAAACAGTGAGTGCAGATTGTATTCTTTTCTTAATTGTTTCAATGCTCTTGTCAGATGAGTTTTTAGGGTATTCACAGAAATATGAAGTTCCTCAGCAGCTTCTTTATATTTCTTATTTTCCATAATGACAGCTCTCACCACTTGTAATTCCTGATGAGGTAATTTTTGTAGTTTTTCCAATAATAACTTATTTCGTTCCTCTTGCTCCTCTTCATCTATAGACTCTTCAGGAATACCCATATCAATGCCTGAGAGTTCTTCCATAGACAACATGTTGTTTTTCTGCAAAGCATTGATGGCCGCATTCCGCACAGACAAATAAAGATAATAACGAAGATTCTGATTTATTTTCAAATAATATTTCTTCTCCCAAAAATAGATAAAGAAATCCTGCACAATATCTTCAGCCATCTCAAAAGAATCGGTCAGCTGCACCGCATATATACATAATTTCATGTGATAAGCATCAAATAATAAACGAAAAGCCTCCTTAGGAGATGTCTGGAACAACTCCAAGATATACTTATCCTTTTCGCTATTATCTTTCAAATTTATCATCATGATAATACACTAATAGACATAAAAACTGAAAAAGGTTCTATAAATCATTAGATTTACAGAACCTTTCATAGGTGAAGGGGGTGACTAGTGGGATTCGAACCCACGACATTCAGAACCACAATCTGACGCTCTAACCGACTGAACTATAGTCACCATGTTAGGCTTTCCTTTCGAAAGCGATGCAAAGGTACTGCTTTTTTTTATATCTGCAAACTTTTTGAGGAAAAATTATTCAAAAAAATACTCTTTTATGCCTCCATTCGATTCTCCTAATAAATTTTCAGTTCCTTTCAAGAAACGTTTCATCACATTAAGTTCCTCATTATTAATGGATTTATTAATAAAAGTAACAGGATATAATTCAAAGTTCTTTTTTTTACTTAAAACAGGTCTTGAAGTCCAAACCAATGCATATTCACAATCCGCTAAACGGGTTATTCGAAAAATCCGTTGCAACTTCAATCTTACCATAGCTCCTCCATCCGTTTTTTCTTTCGACATATTTGAGATAAAATTACCTAATGAATAAACAATGACATGCCGGGCAGGAGTCCGGGGGTCTTTTACAATTTCCATAGGCTGGAGTACATGCGGATGCGAACCTATTACATGATCAACTCCTTGTTCAATCAACCAGTTAGCCAATTCACACTCCGATCGTTCAGGGAACGAACAATATTCCACTCCCCAATGCATACAGGCTATAATAACATCAGGAAGTTTTCTGCGTGCATCAAGAATATCTTTTTTTATTTGTTCCCGATTAATATAATTCACCACATTCGGAGCATCAGTCTTCAAGCCATTCGTTCCATAAGTATAGTTCAACAATACAATTCTAAAACCATTCTTCTCAATCAATAACGGGTAGTTCTTATGACGTTCTTCCGGGTTCCTATAGGTTCCAGCATGATGTATTTTCAAAGAATCCAGCATCAGAATAGTACGTTCCAACCCCAACTTCCCCTTATCCAGACAATGATTGTTAGCGGTCAGCAATACATCAAATCCGGCTTCCTTTATAGCATGAAGATATTCGTCCGGAGCACTGAACGCCGGATACCCTCTATAAGGCTTTCCTCCCAATGTCACCTCTAAGTTCCCTATAGCCATATCCGCCTCACTTATTTCTTTCTTCACATGACGGAAGCAATCATTATAATTATACCCGTCTCCTTGCCTGGCTGCATCAATTTGAGCCTGATGTTGCATCAAATCACCGACAAACAACAAAGAGATCTGATCTTGCGCCGATAGCGACAAACCAAACCATAGCAAAAAAAGAATAAAGATCTGTTTCATCTATTCTAATATTAAAGGGTACAAGATAGGAAAAAATTCGTAAAGAACAAAGTTCTACACTAATTTACAGTTTTCATACGCTTGAATTCCGTAGGAGCAACCCCGAACTGTGCCAACAGGCTTCACTATCCTGCACCCGTTCTGAAACAGCAGTACCATCGTTTTTTTCAAGCGAATAATACAAATAAAAAATTAGAAAGAGGGTCTACAAGCATTTGCAACAAATCTTTATATATCACACACATGCCTTATTGATGACAATGACCCCAACAGAAACCACGTCAGCAAGCATGCCAACCGCCAGTCCAAAAGACAAGGACATTTAAAAAAAAGACCAAAACGTTTTTAAAAAAGACGGCGGCCTTTTAAAAAAAGCTCGTCATCTTTTTTAAAAATGACCTGATCTTTTTTACCACAGCCGGAATCCGCCATATTCCATAAAGGTACAAATCCTCTATGCGCACTTCTTACAAAAAAAACCTAAAAATAGCCTACTTTACATCAAAACGGAATATCCTATAAAAAGTATATATATAACTGTATTCAAGCATTTTATGCAAAATTCAGCTTCACAATACAGTGAGGGCATAAGAGCATAAGTGAGAGCAATATTTTTTACCCTCACCATCTAAATCTTTTATAATAAACCTATTATACATGCAGTGAGGGCATGAGGGCATAAATGTCCCGAACTTCCCAGCGAGAAAGACCTATACATCAAGGACACTCCCGAAAGTATGATTACTCCGAAGAACAAAATAATCTTTTAAGAGCGAAAATCCTTCCTTATGATTTTACAGGTAAGTCCGAAAAGCAGGCATAACTTTTGTTCATGAAAACAAGTGTGTCAAAAGCAGGTCAGCTTATCCTGTAAGCATTACCAAACTTTTGACACATTCTTTTTTATCCAGCAAGCTTCGCAAAGCATGTGGCACTTATTTGTAAATGGCCTTTTTTCCAGCCAGCAACGTATTCTTCATTAAAGATACAATAGTCATAGGTCCCACACCACCCGGAACGGGAGTGATATAAGAACATTTGGGAGCCACTTCATCAAATTTCACATCTCCGGTCAGTTTGAATCCGGATTTCTTTGTGGCATCCGGCACACGGGTAGTACCCACGTCAATAACCACCGCACCTTCTTTCACCATCTCAGCCTTCACAAAATTCGGCTGACCCAGTGCAGCAATGATAATGTCAGCTTCCTGACATTCTTTTACCAAATCCTTGCTGCGGCTGTGACAAACAGTTACAGTGGCATCACCCGGATAAGCTTTCTGCATCATCAGGCTCGCCATAGGCTTACCCACAATATTGCTACGGCCCAATACTACACACTTCTTTCCCTGTGTTTCAATATGGTAACGCACCTTTAGCCACGATTCCGGCAACTTCCGCAGCAATCTCCTGCTTCACCAGTTCCGAAATAGCTTTTCCATCAATTAGTTGCATACTATTTATTTATAAATAATCCATTGAGCAACAAATGTAGCATAAATCAGCCACGTTGCATAATAAAAAAAGGAGAAAGTTCCGCACTTTCTCCCTACCTGTTTATTTAAACCTTACTTTTTAAGTTTCGGCATCATCTTACCCATCTTGCTACCGGTCACCATCTTCATCATCTTGCGGGTCTGGTCAAACTGCTTCAGCAGACGGTTTACCTCCTGAATGCTGGTTCCACTGCCTTTGGCTATACGCGTACGACGTGTTCCGTTCAGGATTTCGGGATTTGTACGTTCCTGCGGAGTCATGGAATAAATAATCGCCTCAATGCTCTTGAATGCATTATCATCGATATCAATGTCTTTAATCGCTTTACCCACACCCGGAATCATGGAAGCCAACTCTTTCAGGTTACCCATCTTCTTTATCTGATGAATCTGGCTCAAAAAGTCATTGAAGTCGAACTGGTTTTTGGCAATCTTTTTCTGAAGACGCTTTGCCTCTTCCTCGTCATATTGCTCCTGCGCACGTTCTACCAAAGACACGATATCACCCATACCGAGAATACGGTCTGCCATACGTGCAGGATGGAACTGGTCGATAGCATCCAACTTTTCGCCGGTACCCACAAACTTGATAGGCTTATTCACAACGGTACGAATAGAAAGAGCGGCACCGCCACGGGTATCACCATCCAACTTGGTCAGCACAACACCGTTAAAGTCCAGACGTTCATTAAATTCACGGGCTGTGTTCACCGCATCCTGACCGGTCATTGAATCGACAACGAACAATGTTTCATCCGGATTGACCGCTTTCTTAATCGCCTCAATCTCATTCATCATCTGTTCGTCGATAGCCAGACGACCGGCTGTATCGACAATAACCAAATCATAACCTTTCGCTTTTGCTTCATGAATAGCGTTCAATGCAATCTGCACCGGATTCTTGCTGTCCAATTCACTATATACAGGAACCTCGATTTGTTCTCCCAATACTCTTAACTGTTCGATAGCAGCGGGACGATAAACGTCACAAGCCACCAACAGCGGCTTACGGTTCTTCTTGGTTTTCAGCATACGGGCCAGTTTACCGGAGAAAGTAGTCTTACCGGAACCTTGCAGACCTGACATCAGGATAACCGCCGGACGACCTTCCAACACCAATTCGGCAGTCTCACCGCCCATCAATGCAGTCAGTTCATCATGTACAATCTTTACCATCAACTGGCTGGGCTTCACAGCCGTAAGCACATTCTGCCCCAAAGCTTTTTCTTTCACAGTATCAGTAAAGCCTTTGGCGACCTTATAGTTCACGTCAGCATCCAACAAAGCTTTACGCACATCCTTCAATGTTTCCGCTACATTAATCTCGGTGATTTTTCCCTCACCTTTCAGAATCTTAAAAGACCGTTCCAGTCTCTCACTTAAATTATCGAACATATATCTTCAATTATAAATTACGAATTATGATTGCCTGTCCTTCTTTACTAACCTTCAGAATAACAACAGGGTGCAAAAATACAAAAAACTTATGAACCTTATATCTTTTTATTCTGCCATTTTGCTTTTTTCAAATAAATAATGCTGCTAAGCAGTAACAAACTATAGTACACCACCTCTATAGAAAAACAAACAGAAACCGGTGCTTTCACCACCATGCCTATCCATAGAATGTAAAGGGCGTAGAATACCAAAGTCCCCATTTCAAGTATCAGAGCAGCCTGCGTATTTCCAGTTCCCGAAATGGCATTGAAATAAATATTCGCCACTGATGCGATAATCATCGCTCCGGCAATGACATACAACGAAGGCACAGACTCTACCAGCAACGCCGGTTCGTTGGTGTAAACCGAAAGCATGGCATGAGGAAAAAGCACCACCACCGCCACACAGACCACCATAATGAGAAACGACATCCGGGCTATACGCCAAATCAAACGCATGACATGGGTTATCCCCCCCGCACCAATCAGATTGCTGACCAATGAATTGGTAGTAGTAGACAATGCCTGAACCGGAATGAGCATCACAATATAGATACTACGCACGATATTGGCAATCGCCAGCTCGCGTTGACCCAACCGTTCTATCGCGATGAAAAAGACAAACCAAGTAGCCATGGCCAAAAAATATTGTATCATGGTAAAACACGAAATACTCAGAATTTTTCCCAATAAAGAAAAGTCAATCTTCTGCCAGTGATTCAAGCCGAATTTCTTAAAATCCACCTTTGCGTAGGTATAAATCAAGAAAAAAGCCAATGAAGCGGCTTCAGCCATCACCGAAGCGACAGCTGCTCCTTTAATCCCCATCTCCGGCATTCCAAACTTACCGAAAATCAAAATATAGTCCAACAGCACATTCACCAATGCCATGACCACTGCATTCATTGTCAGCACCTTAGTACGTGTAATGCCAATATACAGCGCACGGAACATCACGTTGACAAAGGCGAAGAAAAAGCCCCAAATACGCCAGTTGAGAAATTCCATGGTAGCATCAAAAATGGAATCAGATGAAATGAGCAAGCGGACAATGGATGGGGCCAAAAGATGTGTCAGCCCAAACATGAGCACCGCCAATCCCAGCAAGAATATCCCTCCCTGTATCATTACGGGACCCACATCTTTGTAACGTCCTTCTCCATTACGACGAGCAATCAAGATTTGTGAACCGACACTAAAACCGAAAGCAATAGTGAAGACACAGATATAAAACAATCCACCCATGGCGGAAGCTCCCAACTCGACTTCTCCTACCCTGCCCAGGAAAGCAGTATCTGTCACATTGATAATGTTTTGCGCCAATAATCCGAGAAAAATCGGATAACTTACGTTCCATATTTCTTTGTTGGTATACATATATTTTTTTTGCATTGAGTAAAAGAGTTGCAAAGATACTACATTCTTTTCAATCCGGTGTTCTGAATGGAGTGAAGAAACCGTAAACAGACCAGGAATTTACTTAGCGGACAGGCGTGCCGGAACAAATATATCACAAAAGAGAAATAGACGGTGCTTTATCTAATCCTGCCGGCCTGGCTTTCTTGCCCAAAGACGGATTCCATGTAGGATTGAGCATTCAGAGCGCTTATCAGACTAGAAATATTGATGCCAGTTTTATGACATACAATGGCGTTAGTGCCACAGGTCCTACTGTTGCAGACAAGCCTTTTGAAAAATATTACGAAGGAACAGCCGCCGCACCGGTTATCCCCAGCCTCTTCGCCGCATATAAAAAAGGTGAGTGGACAATTTCAGGATTCTTCGCCATCACTGCCGGAGGTGGAAAGGCGTCTTTTGATGACGGACTGCCTATGTTCGACGCCTCAGCTATGGCAGGTATTTTTCAAGAAGGTTTAAAAGCAGAAAAACCTACGGTTATAACTCCTGATATGTATGATATTACAAGTGCCATGGACGGTAAACAATATATTTATTCTTTGCAGCTGGGATTATCCTATAAAGCTACCGAATGGCTTTCCGTATTCGGTGGAGGTAGAATGAACTACTTTACCGGTGGCTACAAAGGCTTTCTGAACGCTATTGTAAAAGGAACAGACACAAACCTGTTGCCTCTTGCTCTAGACTGTGACCAAACCGGCTGGGGACTTACTCCTGTTATCGGTGTAAATGCTAAACTGGGTAAACTGAACATTGGTGCCAAATATGAATTCAAGACCAACTTGAATATCGAAAACAATACAAAGAATATAGAATATCCCCGGACTCCTGAAGGTGAAGCAATGATAGCTCCTTACAAACACGGTGTAAACACCCCCAATGACATCCCAGCCATGCTCTCTATCGCAGCCGCCTACGAATTCCTTCCGGTACTTCGCGCTTCTGTAGAATATCATTTTTATGATGACAAAAATGCAGGTATGGCAAACGGCAAACAAAAATATCTGACTAAAGGAACCAATGAATACTTGGCAGGTATTGAGTTTGATGTAACCAAACAACTAACCCTCAGCTGTGGTGGACAAATCACTGACTACGGACTATCAGATAACTATCAATCAGATACCAGTTTTTCTTGTGATTCTTACTCTTTGGGAGTCGGAGCCAAAATAAAGATGAACAAACACCTCAATTTAAATGTTGGTTATATGTGGACTAACTATGAGGATTATACAAAAAAATCAACCAACTATAACGGAACCGGACTACCCGGAACAAATGTATATAGCCGTACCAACAAAGTGTTCGGTTTAAGTGCAGATTATAGTTTCTGATTCCTGTATATGAAATAAGAACAAGACCATGTCCAAATAACTGAGGCATGGTCTTGTTTTATAAAAAACTCCAAAGAAACTGATAATCCTTCAGCTGCACCCGCAACTGTTTCAGCGACCGGGTGATATGAAATTCTACAGTCTTTACAGAAATATCCAGCCGCAAAGCAATTTCCTTGTTCGGTAAATTTTTCATCCGGCTCAAAATAAACACCTCCCTGCTTGTAGGAGGCAATTCACTAATGGCTTCCTGCACCAAAGCTTGAATCTCATCACAAAACAATTTATCGGGATCACAAGCCTCCAAAGTCGAGATACGCAAAGCCAGTTCTTTCTGCCGCATATCTCCTATATGCTGCTCGGCACGCATACGTACCTCCAAGTGTTGCAAATGATTCAATGAACGATTTTTTATGGCAGTCAACAGCAACGCAGAAATATTGGTATCCTCCTGTAACTCATTCCGGTGCTCCCATACATTAGTAAAAGCCCCCATTACAATATCCTCAGCCTCTTCCCTGTTCCTGACATACGAGTAAGCAAACTGAACAAACTGTTGCTGACGTTTGCTAAACACCTCCGTCAGTTCTGACATAAAAACATTCTTCGTCTCTTTCATTTAACTAATTTTCTGTTTCCGTTTTTAGATCTTGACATAAATACCTTTCTTGTATAAAATATGAACAATACTCCAACAAAATAATACATACAACAAAGCATAGGCTAATGAACCGGGATAATTTCCCAACACCGGAACCAGTACCTTTTCATAAATAAAGACACTTGCCCCCGTAGCGCCCAATAGAATCCCCATTATTTCCGCAAACACATAAATAAACAAAGGGTTCACTCCGAACGACCGGAAAAAAACGCACCAACCTTGATAACCTTTTATATCAATGATCCAGATAAGCAGAGCCAAAAAGCTGGATGCCAATCCGCAGGTTGTAATGACAAAAGTAGGCGACCACACTTTCTTATTGATAGGGCAGCCGTAACTTAACAAAAAGCCGGCAAATGTGAGAATTGTACCCACCAAAAACAATCGTTGTATCTTCTCGTCATTATCTTTAGCAGAAAACAATAACTTTCCACAATAAAACCCTACCATTACATGGCACACCGCAGGAAGCGTACTCAATAGTCCTTCCGGATCAAACGCCATTCCACCATCATGGTACATGTGGGATGTACCCAATGCCCATACATCAAAACGGGCCACTATATTAGTGGCCGACAAGTTAAAGCCGTCTCCCATAGCCAATAAAAGAAAATAGACAGCCAAAGTCACCAAAATGATAGCGGGAAAATATTTATGCTTCACCGTTATAGCAACCAGACTAGTCACACCGTATCCTATAGCAAGCCGTTGCATGACTCCTAAATAACGCAACTCTTCAAAATTCAGATGATGTGTAAAAACCGATTTGGCCAGAAGATTCAAAAACAGACCGATACAAAAAATAACGACTGTACGTTTCACAATCTTCCGTAATGTAGCATGAGAATAAGTAAAATTATATTTCCGCAAAGAAATATAAGTGGATATTCCCATAATGAACATAAAAAAAGGAAAAACGAGATCGGTAGGGGTTAACCCGTTAAAGGCGGCATGCTCCAACGGAGTATACACATGCCCCCATGAACCGGGGTTATTTACAAGAATCATGCCTGCAATAGTAATGCCTCTCAATATGTCAAGAGCAAGCAAGCGTTTGGGGGTATTTGCTGTCATGCGTGTTAGATTAATAAATTGGTTAACTCGGACAAAGATAGCATTCTATTAGCAATAAAGAAACAAATCTGTGAAAAATATTTTTATATTGTAAACATATTAATCTCTCTGAAAAACATGTTTATTCCGTTTTTATTGCTATTTTTGTCCAAAAAGAATTTCTATACCCCCTTTATTTAAAAACTTAACACAGATTTATTATGAAGAAAAAGAGTCTGCCAGTATTTTTCGTTGGGTTATTAATGTGTGGATGCCAAATGAAAGAAGTAATCAATGAGTACAATGTAGTTCCATTGCCTGTTACCATGAGCGAGCAGCAGGGACGTTTTTACCTGAACAGTGATGTTCCTATCGTCGTTAACGCCTCACAAGAAGTGAAACACATTGCTTCCGGCCTGTCAACCACTCTCTTGGATATAGCCGGTCTCAAGCTGAAACCGACTGACGAGTTACATGAAAATGTACCCTCCATTGTTTTTGACAGCATTCCGGGGATGGAAAAAGAAGCCTACAAGTTATCGGTCACCCCTCAACTGATAAAAATTACCGCATCGGCGCCTAACGGCTTTTACTATGGATTACAAACCCTGTATCAACTGTTGCCGGTGGATGTCTATTGTAAAGAAAGAGTACGTAATGCCGAATGGAGTGTACCTTGCGTTGAAATAGAAGACGCCCCGACATTCCGCTATCGCGGAGCCATGCTGGATGTATGCCGCCATTTCGCATCTATAGATTATATCAAAAAATTCATAGATGTATTGGCTGCACATAAAATGAACACCTTCCACTGGCATCTTACAGACGACCAAGGCTGGAGAATTGAAATCAAAAAATACCCCAAACTGACTGAGATCGGCTCTCAACGTTCAGAAACCATGGTGGATTATTTCTATACCCATTACCCATTCAAATATGACGGAAAGCCCCACGGAGGTTTTTACACACAAGACGAAATAAAAGAAGTCGTTGCATACGCTCAAAGCAAATATATCACTGTCATTCCGGAGATAGAGTTACCTGGACATGCCTTGGCCGCTATCGCTTCCTACCCTGAATTGTCCTGCACTCCGGACAGCACCTACGAAGTTTGCAAATTATGGGGTGTGTTTGACCAAGTATTCTGCCCTACCGACACCTTCTTCCAGTTTATGGAAGGAGTCATGGACGAAGTGGTGGAATTATTCCCAAGCTCTTATATACATATAGGTGGTGATGAATGTCCTAAAACAGCCTGGGAACAATGTGAACATTGTCAAAAACTGATACGTGAACTGGGATTGGAAAATGACATCACTCCCAATCCCGTAGACGGAAGAAAGCATACGAAAGAAGAGAAATTACAAAGTTATATCGTAAGCCGTGTGGAAAAATACCTGAACAGCAAAGGACGTAATATCATCGGTTGGGATGAAATACTGGAAGGAGGGCTTGCCCCCAACGCCACAGTGATGTCATGGCGTGGTGTGGAAGGCGGAATGACCGCAGCCAAAGCCGGACATGATGCTATTATGACTCCTAATCCTTACGCTTACCTTGACCATTACCAGGAAGAACCGGAAATAGCCCCTGTTACTATCGGTGGATACAACACACTGAAAAAGACATACAGCTATAATCCTGTACCGGTTGATGCAGACAGTTTGGTAAAACAGCACATCATTGGTGTACAGGCCAATTGCTGGGCAGAATATATGCCAACTGAGGATAACCGTGATTATCAAATCTTCCCACGCCTGATCGCTATATCCGAAACCGGCTGGACTCCGATGAAGAAAAAGAATTTTACTTCATTCTGCAACCGCATGGTTGAAGACTTCCAACGTCTGGAAGCAATGGGCGTAAAACCTTGCCTCAACTTCTTTGATGTAAATATCAACACCCGTGCCACCCAAGAAGGTGTACTGAATGTAGAGCTGGAAACATTCTATCCGGGAGCACAAATCTATTATACGACTCATGGTGAGCAACCATCCATACATGCCAACTTATACAATCATCCATTCCCATTGGACGGCACATACGACTTGAAAGCCGCTGCTTTCGTTAACGGCAAACAAATCGGTAAGGTTACTCATAAACAGCTTTACAAGAATTTAATCAGTGGAAAAAAATATGAAATCATGCCCGAACCCAAAGGTATGAAAGGTGATATTTTAGGAGAAAATGATATATTGGGCGCAGACACTGTGACTTTAGGACTGACCAATGGAAAACGTGGAAATAATGCCTCCTCCACCCCGTGGGTAGGTATCAGCCCAGACAATAATGACAAAGTTACTTTTATAGTAGACTTTGAGAAAGCCACTATCCGTAAAATCAGATTCGGTACATTGTATAATGCAGCAGGTGGAATATTGCCGGTGAGCAAAGCTGTAGTCTATGTTTCCTCTTTAGACAACAAATTCGAGAAAGTAGCCGAAAAAGAATTCACTTACGATATCAAAGAAAATACGTTCAGAGGTTTTGATGAAGAAATAGAATTTCCGGCACAAGA